>Ga0302152_10000590_pt1 | contig 16909 bp, 21 predicted proteins | sample I_Bog_N2_1_FD_192434 | JGI IMG/M metagenome (GOLD analysis project Ga0302152, IMG submission 192434) | Peat permafrost microbial communities from Stordalen Mire near Abisko, Sweden - I_Bog_N2_1 | ecosystem: Environmental > Terrestrial > Soil > Wetlands > Peat | place: Sweden: Abisko, Stordalen...
CCCAGTAATGCGCACTGCCGCAGGCTTCTATACCGATTAGGCAAGGTTGTAGCGTGAGAAAAAACTCCAGCAATTTGGATCGACTCAGCTTCTTTCGCAAGACCACTTTTCCATGATTATCCACCCCATGAATCTGAAAAACGTTCTTTGCCAAATCTACGCCGATAGTAGTAATCTTCATTTTGGACGCTCCTTTCGTTGTGTGGCGGACAGTAACAATTTCCACTATGGCACCTCGATACCGTATTTGAAAGAGGGCGTCCATTCCATTACTTTTAACGTGCCATTTGGTACATCTTCAGTCCGGCATTGACAAGCAACAAGTCAAAAAATACTTGACTGACTGGATACTCTCTTATAATGTATTAAGCATGACGATTAGGGAAGAGACCTATGGCTAGACCGAGAAGCGAAGGGAAGCGGAATGCGCTCCTGGCAGCGGCGACGCGTGTGATCGTTACGCAAGGACTTAGCGCACCGACGGCGATGATCGCTCAAGAGGCGTCCGTTTCCAACGGCTCATTATTCACGTACTTCGAGACGAAGGCGGACCTGTTTAACCAACTCTATCTGGAACTCAAAGTCGGTATGGCCTCTGCTGCCTTGGAGGGGCTTCCGGCCAAGGCTGAGCTTCGCGAGCAGTTTTTTCACATCTGGTCCAATTGGATGCGCTGGGCGGTGTCCAATCCCGAGAAGCGACGAGCGCTGGCGCAGCTCGGCGTTTCCGACGAAATCACGCCTGCTACCCGCGCAGCGGGCCATAAGACTATGGCAACGATCGCCGAGCTGATGGAGCAGTGTCGCGAGAACGGTCCAATGCGCGACGCCCCGAAGAGGTATGTCTCCGCGATCATGAACGCCATGGCTGAGGCGACGATGGATTTCATGGTGCAGGACCCAACCAACGCAAAAAAGCACTGCAAGGTCGGGTTCGATGCCTTTTGGCGCGTGATAGCCTGATTTTTTTGACTAATAATTGACTGACTAGACACCCTTTATAGCATGAGCAAAGGAGATTCCGAATGAAAATTGCAATAATCACTAAACTCGATATGGAGAGAAACATGAGAAGCCGAACATCTATGAAATGCATTGTGTTGATTTCATTTGTTTTTGCTGCCGTGGCGGCAGCCCCGGCCTCAGCGCAAACCGCGCCGCCGGACTTTATTTCCGCGATAGGTGACAATACCAACCTCCTCTTTGTCGAAAATCACGTCGTTATCGACAGGCCCTCAAAAGAAGTGTTCGACTTCGTCACGACCCCGGCGAACATCCCGAAGTGGTTTACACAAAGCGTAAACAAGGATGGCGGGCTGGATGTCACCGGCGTCACAGACCAACACCTGACATGATCGAGGCGATAAGCCAGATGCTGCCCGAGTACGCGTTTTGGCTTGTCACTGGGATCACAGATGGCACAAATGGACACGTTGCCCCTCAAACAGCGCAAATTTTTCCTGAGAGGCTGTACCTACCTAGCGACGAAACGAATACCTATTTCAGGTGCGAGATTGAATTGTTCAAAAGACTATTCAAGGACGGCCAGGTTAACGCTGATGACGAGAAAGAAAGACTTGCTGCCGCTGAAAGAACTCGACCTATGTATGACTGGTGGGATAGTCCTCTGTGCGAAACCGCGTATCAGCTAGCTAGCACAAGCGACTATAAGCGGCTCCAGAAGACCTGGATTAAGCGCGAGGATGAAAGAAAGAAAAGAGTCTCTTTTATTGCCGAACCGAGTAACCGTCCTTGGGTAAAGGAACAGCCTCCCTGGCCAAAGCCGCGACGCTTCGATACTGACCCGAGAACAAAGCATCAAGACAACTGGGACTTGTATTACTTGCCGCCAGAAAAGAAAGCAACTAAATCAAAAATCTAGTCGTATATGTGCGAGAGAAATAGTCGTGACAATTAAGACGGTAAAGAACGGATGGCAGGTCAATATCCAGCCGGGCGGACGAAGCGGAAAAAGAGTAAAAAAGACCTTCAAGACCAAGGCCGAAGCGCTTGCATGGGAAAGATTTATCCGTGCCAAAGTGCAGGTCGAACCGGAATGGACGCCAGCCAAGAAAGATCCTCGGCGGCTAACAGACTTGGTGGATCTCTGGTACAGACATCATGGCTCAGGATTGAGAGATGGAGAAGGGCGCAAGAGAATCCTGATAGCAATGTCCAACGCGATGGGAGACCCATATGCTGAACAATTCACGCCCGACAGATTTGCAGAATATCGCCTTCGGAGAATTGAGAGCGGAATAACCCAGAACACCATGAACCGCGAACAAGCCTATCTTCGCGCGGTTTTCAACGAGAACATCCGCTTAGGTCACTGGAAAAAAGACAATCCCTTGACGAACCTCCGTGCATTCAAAGTTCAAGAAAGAGAATTGAGTTACCTGACCCTGCCTCAGATCGAAATCTTGTTAAATAATCTGCCTAAGACTCAAAACAGAGATGTCCTGCCAATCACGAAGATATGCCTCGCCACTGGAGCTCGATGGGGAGAAGCGGAAGAAATTCGAGTCTCTCAGATCAGAAACGGACTCATTCAGTTTGTTCAAACAAAATCAAGCAAGGCCCGCGCAATCCCGATCACTGAGGAATTCGAAAATGAGCTTCTCCGACATCACGAGGCGACCGGAAAAGGCGACAGGCTTTTCGAAAAGGCTTATGAAGCGTTTCGGGAGGGTATTCGACTCGCGAAACTGGCTTTGCCCAAAGGACAGCTTACGCATATCTTGCGACATACCTTCGCAAGCCACTTCATGATGAAAGGCGGAAATATTCTGGCCCTACAAAAAATTCTAGGTCACCACAGCTTAGCAATGACCATCCGCTATGCGCATCTAGCGCCGGACCATCTACAAGAAGCGAAGAAGTTGAATCCACTGAACCTCATAATTTCGCGTTGAACTTCCGTTGAACCTTTGATGAAGAAAAGGGATCCCGATCACTCGGAATCCCTTTTAAATACTGGTGGCCCCCCCGTGAGTCGAACACGGCACCAACGGATTATGAGTCAAAAGAGCATATACGCGGCGTCCCGCAAAGCCAGTCCAGGCGCGCCCTACTGATTGCGCATACAGTGCGTGAATTCGGCAAATTGCGCCGGTTTGGGCAAAATATTCCCCAGCAAGAAGTCGGAATAAAGCTGCCTATACAAAAAGCTGAATCGCCCTTATGGATTGAGACCAGCGTCACTTTAGTGCAGCATCCGCTGACGGTAGGCATGGAAGGCAGGTCAGCGGTTTTCTGATACTACTGCCTAGAACTGATCCCACGAATTGGCATCTCCTATGGCGGCCGCTTTGGTCGCAATCCGCACTGGTGTTTTAAGCTTAGGTAGGACGGGCGTGATGTTGATGGGCCGATTGTGTATTATGGCGCGCTGGGACAGTGCCACCTCGTTAGGGGCGAGTTTGAAGATGCTAACGACGTCGGACAATTTGGCGGCCTGCTCCTGCATAGACTGTGCTGCTGCTGCTGCTTCTTCCACAAGCGCGGCATTTTGTTGGGTGACTTCATCCATCTGGGTTATCGCGAGATTAACTTGTTCGATGCCTTCGCTCTGCTCCTGACTAGCGGGACTGATTTCGGCCACGATGTCGGAGACACGCTTGACGCTACTTACGACCTCGCTCATGGTATTGCCCGCCTGCTCGACTAATTTGCTGCCGATACCGACTTGAGTGACGGAATTATCGATGAGAGTCTTAATTTCTTTTGCGGCCGCGGCAGAACGTTGTGCGAGTGCGCGCACTTCGCTGGCCACAACAGCGAATCCACGTCCTTGCTCACCTGCGCGAGCGGCTTCGACAGCAGCATTGAGGGCAAGGATGTTAGTTTGGAAAGCGATGCCATCGATGACGCTGATGATGTCCACAATCTTGCGCGATGATTCATTGATAGCCCCCATTGTGTCGACTACCTGCCCTACTACGCTGCCACCTACCGTAGCCACACTGGAGGCAGATTCCGCGAGCTGGTTTGCCTGGCGGGCATTGTCAGCGTTTTGTCTCACTGTGGAAGTGAGTTCTTCCATGGCAGAGGCAGTCTCTTCCAACGAACTCGCCTGTTCCTCGGTACGCGAGGAAAGGTCGAGGTTGCCGCTTGCGATTTGACTGGAAGCAGTAGCGATAGTGTCTGTGCCGAGCCGGACTTCTCCGACGATGCGGTTGAGGCTCTCATTCATACTCTTGAGCGCCAGCATCAGTTGCCCCGTCTCGTCGCTGCTGGCGGCTTGGACATTGACAGCTAGGTCGCCATCAGCAATGCGACGGGCGACGTCGACGGCATCATTGAGCGGCCGCGTGATACTACGCGTGACAATCCATGCGGAAAATAGGCCCAAGGCCACGGCGGCGAGCGTAGCGACGAACAGAATTTGCAGCGTGGTGCTGTATTCTGCTTGCATCTCTGCAACACTGGACTTGTTCTGCGCTTCTTGCAACTCAATCATGGATTGAATGGCGCCGAACCACTTATCTTGCGGTCCCTGCACTTTGAGCAGCAGATACTCCGCGCCCTCTTTTTCCTGAGAGGCACTCGCGAAGGCGACTACCTTGTCAAACTCTGGCCGCACGGAAGATTGACTACTCGTTATATCGGCCAGCAGTTTTTTGGCGTCCTCGCTAGTCACCATTGAGGCCAGCTTGGCGTACATCTCATCGTATTGAACACGCGCTGTAGCAATTCGCTCTTTTTGGTTGGCACGAACTGCCGGATCGGTATAGAGCAGCACGTTGCGTGTCGAACGCGTCTCTGTATTGAGGGCCCCCCGCATGGCGTTAGCACTCGCAATCTTAACGTCGTTCTCTCCGGTAATGACTTCGATCCGCTTCTTGGTGGCAGCAAGCGACTTCCAGCCGACTGCGGCGACTACCATTAACAGAAGGAGCACGGCGGCAAATGAAATCGTCAGCCGGATACCAATTTTTAGATTTGTGTATTTCATATGATCACTTTTCTTGTTGGCTGCACGGGGGAATAAAGTACGGTATTAATTGGCCTAAGTACCTGGCCTCAATGCTCAGGAAATGAGGTACAAAAAGCAGGAGAGCAAACAGAAAATTGCTCCCTCCTGGGCTTTAGTAATCAAATTGCGTGCTGATGCTCTTACCAATATAGCTTCGGACAGATTAGAATTCAAATGCATATCTCCAACACGTTGGCTTAGCCTCCATAGGGTCTCGCCAAGCTGAGTAATGTTGGAACTAGGCCGGAACAATTTTTCACGCGATGGAAGCTGAACTTTATCCTCGTCGCCATTTGGCCTATCCTACAATTAATGCAGTAACGACAACAATTTAACACATACTTTTTAGTATGTTCATAGGGATTTTTCTGACTATTTAACCGCAACTTTTAATGGCGTCACTCGCTGGACAATAGAGATGTTGATGCAAGGTATGGCCCACGGCTGTCCGCAGACCGATCGTCGGTGACGCAGGCTATCCAGCTAGTGCGCTGGGAACTAGTGTCTAGGTGCGTCAAAATGCGTCAAAATCGACTCCCTTCTGCCGGACATCAGTACCAGGCCTGGCAAGCTTTTCCTCCTGATGCATTTTTGAGTCATAACTGCCCTATGAAGCGGCCAGGCGCGGGGTGGGGGCAACTGCGCGCCAGAGGGTCAAAACTCAAATTAATTGCAATATTTATAACATTCATCTTGGTATGTTTGATTTTTACTTGATCTGGCAGCCTTGAGCGTCAAACAGCCCCTCCGCCGCCGCCGCCGTCTTGGACGAGCCGCGGACGCAAAAAAGGCCGCACAAAGGCGGCCTTCGATAGGTACAAAGTATGTCCGTTAGCGTCGATGCTCCTGACGCCACTGACGCAAGGCGTCATTCATCCTGGTTTGCCAGCCCTCGCCCTCATTTTTAAATGCCTCTAACACGTCCTCATCAACACGCATTGTCACCTGCACTTTGCGCCCGCTGCCGGCCGGCCGGCCACGTGGTCGTGCTGGACGCAAGTTCGATAACTGGTCATCGCTCAACGGCTGCGCATCAGGATCGCCCAATGCGGCGGCCGTAATGGCCTTGTCCTCTTGTTCTGTTGGCAGAATAGTGCCTGTCTTAAGCTTCGGCATAACGATTTACCTCCCGTCGATTAGCTTTGCGCAGGCTGATTATCCGGCGCACCTCAATACGATCAACATACACGACAACAAATAAGCGGAGCCCGATGTAAGCGATGCCGACCATTCGTTCTTCACCGTATGCCTGCCGGGTATCCGGCACGGCATACAGCGTATCCCATTCGATATTTGCTGCCTCTGCCAGAGAAACGCCATGTTTGGCAAGATTGGCAGCGTCTTTTGCTGGGTCGAATGCGATTTCCATGCAAATTATTGTAGTTACAAATAATGGGAAATGCAAATAATATTTGTAACTACATTTAATAGAGGCCGGCGCGTTCTTTTGCGGCCCGCTCTTTCTCATGATCGTCGCGGCAATCCTCATTGCAGAACAAGATTTCAGGCAGTACCACCTCGTCACAAAAATGACATCGGCAGTCCGGCAACAACACATGCCGGCGGCGCACTGCGGCCAGGCTGGCGGATACGGTTGCAAAAATTCGGTTGTCAGCGATATCGGCGTGGTCGCTCATGGTCTATTCCCCCGTGGATAAGTTGTAAGGTTCAAAGCTGATTACTTGTTCTCCGGCCCATTCGTTGATTGCCTCGAACTGCGCTTGCAGCGGTGCAATCTCATGGCGGGCGAAGACGTTCGCCGCCGGCACGATGGCACCGAAGCCGCCCGAGTTGCTGGGGACGATTCCCAGCAGTTGCGGCGGCACGCGGTGCGCCGCGAGCACGTCGTCGCGTGTGGCGGCTTTGATGTTGAAAAATTCGTCTTTGGCGGCAATCTCTGAGACCGGCAAAATCTGGATGCCGTCCTTCTTGCCGCCTGGTGCGTACATGAACAGATTGCGGAAATTTCCCGGCCCCTTGCTCTCGCGCAGCGCGCGGCGCAAACCGTCGACATCCTCCTGGCTGTTCGCCGTGTCGGTCATGTACATGATGAAACCGGCGTGGGAACCGTTCTTGTAGTAGCGCCGGCGGAACAGCGTCGCCGATTCATTTAGCCACGCTGATTGCAACGCGCTCAGATACTGCGGCACGCCGTACAGTTCTTGATTAACGTCGGGCTCCAACATGTGCCAGACAGAACCGGGCTCGAACTCATACGACGCTTGCCCGTTCGTGACGAAGAAATAGCGGCCATCCTCGACGCCGCGCCGCGTGTATTTCGCCAGCGCAGGTTTGATTTTCAGCAAGCGGTTCGTGGCGCTGCGCCGCGCCTCGGCGTAGCAGTTGCCGAACGTCAGATGATCGAGTGCCAAGCGCTTAAAATCCTCGCGCGACAAGATCGCCGACGGCTTGAAAGTCGAGGTCAAAATATTGACCTTGAACAGGATTGCGCTGCTGTGGTGAACGCTGGCCGTGAATGACTTCGCCAAGCCGGCCAGGTCAACCGGCGGCTCGTACCAGTCGCCCACGCGCCAGCACTCAAAGCAATCAAAAATCTCTCTGCTGTCCAGCACCGAGACGGGATCGCCAAACGTGAACGCCTCGACCCGGCCGGCGGATTCCGTGGTCGCCGCCGGCGACACGTCCGCCAATGGCCGAGCACCGCCGTACTTCTTGTTCTTTGTCATGCGTACATCTCCATAAACGATTGACTGGTTTGTGTGCCGCCTTCGAACGGTTCGTGATCGAGGGCGTGCATCACCGCCCACGCAAGGTCTGCATGGCCGGTTTCTTCGGAGCGTCCGGCGTCATAGGTGACGGCACGACCGCTGGGGGTGAGTGTTTTGCGAATCGCCATGAATGACTGTGCGATGTCCGTCCATCCGGCATCGAACTGCAATCGGCCTTTGTAGATGACGTTCTGCGCTTTCAAGACCATGCGTGTTTTCACTTCGGGCGAATAATTGATCGCGGTCACGGCCGGGAAGAATTGCTTCACCAGTGGAAAAACGCCGATGCCCATGCCGGTCGTGTCGATCCCGATGTATTCAACGTTGTAGGTCTCGGTCATTTTCTTGATCAGCGCGGCCTGTGCTTCAAAGCCAATGTTTCTCCATTGGTGACGCTCAAGAATGCGGATAGGGCCACCCGGCACCGACGGCGGCGCGATCACCGCGCAACCGGCGCTGTCGCCCGTCAGAGACGGGTCGTATCCAATCCACACCGGGCGATGCGCAAACGGACGTGGCGCGAGAAACTTCACGTCATCCCAGGCGACCCAGGAATCGACCATGCAGCGCTGTAAATCAGCCAGCGGAAACACCGACGCAGAATCGTCGATGAAATTACACATGAGCAGGTTTTCGAACTGGTCCGGCGTGTATTCGAAGTCGCGGAGCTCGTCAATATCGAACAGGTCGCAGCCGCCTTTTTCTGCGTCCAGAATCGTGACGATTTGCCGCCAAATCTTGTCTTCGCCGGTGAAGCCTGACGACAGCCGCTTATGACTGATGTCGATACTGATCTTGTCGCCCTTGGCGCGGCGGCGATTGAACCTCTCGCCGGTCCAGAGCGCATATGCCTCGTGCGTGGTGGCTGACGGCGTCGAGAAATAGGTTTTGCGATACATTTTTTGCATCGCCATACCGGACGCGACCTTGTTCAATTCCGTGAAATTGTGAGTCCAGAAAAATTCATCGAAATAGAAGTTGCCGTGATAGCCCTGGGCCGTGCGTGCATTGGTGCCAAGGAAATACAGATGCGCGCCGTTGGGCAACACAATCGGGTCGCCCGACAATTCAACGCCGCAGGCTTCCTTCGCGAATTGGATGATGTACTGCTTGAAGACGTGGGCTTGCGACTTCGATGCCGATAGAAAAATCTGATTGCGGCCGCTCTGAATCGCATCGACCAGGGCTTCGCGCGCAAAGTACCAGGTAGCGCCAATCTGACGCGACTTAAGAATCGCCCGCGTGCGTTGCTCGGCATTGCGAAACCATACCTTTTGATAATCGAACAACGAGTCGTTGAACGCTTCCAACAGCTTGCTTTGTTGCTCCTCGCTGAACTCGTTGCGGCTGGGCTTTTTCTTCGGTCCTGCGTTGCGATTTGCGATGTTCGGATTGAGGTCGCCCTCATGGCCGCCCGGTTGTTCGTAGCGTCGCACGCGCGCCAGTTGCACGACCTGGCGACCGAGCAAATCAATCTCCTTGTAATCGCTGCCGGTCTTTACTTCTTTCGCAATCAGTTGCACCATGCGCGCTTCGATGGCCAGTTCAATTCGTTCGGACGCCGGCACCTTTTCCCATCGGTCGCGGTACTTCCAACTATTGACCGTCGAACGCTTCACGCGCAGGTGACGCGCAATCGACGACACGCGCCAGCCCTGGAAATACAGGCCGCGCGCCTTACGTCGCGGCTCGCTTATTTCGTCGGTCTCGTCGCGTTTTTCAGTGGTGTTTTCGGAAATTTCTAACATGTCGCCAGCGTAGGCGGCGCGCGCGCGTAGCGGGTAATCGGCGAAGCCAGTAAGCCTTTTATCAACCCTCTCGGCGTTGAACGGAATCGCGCATCGGCGGACGATGACGCTATCCGATCAACCGACCACGAGCGCAAACACATGTCCACCAAAAGCAAATTCTTTCGCGTCGCTACCGAAGGCGCAACGACCGACGGCCGCACGATTGACCGTACCCAAATTAAAGAGATGGCCGACAGCTTCAACCCGTCCGTCTATGGCGCTCGCGTCTGGCTGGAACATCTGCGCGGCATCATGCCCGATGGTCCATTCAAGGCATACGGCGATGTCACTGCGGTAAAGGCCGAAGAGGTCGAAATCGAAGGCACCAAGCGCCTGGCGCTGTTCGCGCAGATCGAGCCGACGCCGGAAATGATCGCCATGAACAAGGCCCGCCAAAAGATTTACACCAGCATCGAAATCAACCCGAAATTCGCCGACACCGGCCGCGCCTATCTGGTCGGCCTGGGTGTGACCGACACGCCGGCCAGCATCGGAACCGAGGCGCTGACGTTCTCGGCGCAGAACCCGCAAGCGTCGATCTTCGCGCATCGCAAGCTGTCGCCCGACAACCTGTTCTCGGCCGCTGTCGAAATCGAACTGGTGTTCGAGGATGACGCGCCGTCTACCGGTACAAAGCTGGCCGACGCGGTCAAATCCATCTTCACCCGCCTGACCAAAAAATCGGACAACGACGATGCGCGCTTCGCCGATGTCTCCGAAGCGGTCACGGCCGTGGCCGAGCAGTTCGGCCAGGTCGCCCAGCGTAACGACGGCTTCGACAAGCGCCTGGGCGAGCTCGAAACCAAGTTCACCGCCGAACTGGAAGCGGCCGTCGAATTCCGCCGCAAGATCGACTTCACAGACAAAAGCCAAACGCACCGCCAGCCAGCGACCGGCGGCAATGCTGCAGTGCAGACCGATTTCTAATCCAGCGCATTCACGAAATCCACCTCTAACGAATCACCCTTCGGAGCTCCATTTATGAAGAAGCACACCCGCATCGCAGTTGATCAATACTCGGCACGCATCGGTCAACTGAACGACACCACAAATGTCGCCTCGACTTTCTCGGTCGATCCGTCCGTGCAACAAAAGCTCGAAACCAAGATGCAAGAGTCGTCCGAGTTTCTGAGCAAGGTCAACGTCATCACTGTGACCGATCAGGAAGGCGAAAAAATCGGCCTGGGCGTGTCCGGTCCTATCGCCAGCCGTACCAATACCGACGTAGCGGGAAAAACACGCAAGACCCGTGATGTCTCCGGTCTGAGCTCGGGCAAGTATCGTTGCGAAAAGACGAACTTCGACACCCATATCACCTATGCCCGTCTGGATGCGTGGGCAAAGTTCCCGACCTTCCAAACAGTCATTGCCTCGGCCATCCTCGACCGCCAGGCACTCGACCGCATCATGATCGGTTTCAACGGCATCAAGGTATCGCCCGATACCGATATCGACGCGAATCCGTTGTTGCAAGACGTGAACAAGGGTTGGTTGCAGCACCTGCGCGAAGACGCGCCCGAGAACGTGCTCGGCCTGGTCGGGAAAGAACTTCCAGGCAAGGTAATCATCGGCACCGCCGCCGGCGCTGACTATGTGAACTTGGACGCCGCCGTCATGGATGCGACCGAACTGCTCGACCCCTGGTATGTCGGCGATACCGGTCTGGTCGCCATCGTGGGCCGCAAGCTGCTGAGCGACAAATATTTCCCGTTGATCAACACCAAGCAAGCGCCGACCGAAACGCTCGCTGCCGACGTGATCGTCAGCCAAAAACGCATCGGCAATCTGCCGGCCGTCAGCGTGCCATTTTTCCCTGACAACGCGATCTTGATTACTCGCTTCGACAACCTGTCGATCTATGTCCAGGAAGGCGCGCGCCGCCGTCGTCTGGTGGATGCGCCAGAAAGCGACTGCATTAAGAATTTCGAATCGTCGAACGATGCCTATGTGATCGAAGACAACGGCCTGGCCGTCTTGATTCAGAACATCGAACATCAACCGGTTCAGGCGTAAGGCATGGCGCAGCTATCTCCTGCGCTGCGCCATCGCGAGCGTGTCATCTCGGCACGCTCGGCGGCTGCAACAGAAACCGGTGGCGTCACGACCGGCAGCGCCTACGAGCTCCAATTGATGAAGCTCGCCGGCGACCGGCGAACGCTCAGTGAAATTCAGTCCATCGAACGCAAAATCGCCGTCAAAGCGACCTTGCTGCCGAGCTATCAGGAATGGGTCAATGGCGTACTTGCCGAAGGCAACGGCGGCCAGGATGACGTGCTTGCTACGGTCCTCGTCTGGCATATCGACGCCGGCGACTACGACCGCGCCTTGCAGATTGCGCGTTATGCGGTAGAGCATAAATTCACGTTGCCCGACCAATACAGCCGCAACGTGGCGACGATGCTGATTGACGAGTTCTCGGGCGGCTACCTCAACGGCAAGCTATCGCAGGACGCCAAGCATGCTGTCGCGGTGCTCTCCGAAGTCAAGGCGCTGACCGACGACGCCGACGCACCGGACCAGGCGCGCGCCAAGCTGCACAAGGCAATCGCTTACGCGCTGCTGGCAACTGTGGACGCGGCTGACGCGGAGAATATCGCGCCCGCTGTAGCGACCCAGGCAGCGGAGGCACTCGCGAACCTGCAACGCGCCTTGGCGCTGTTCCAGGGCGTCGGTGTCAAAAAGGATATTGAGCGATTGGAACGCCGCATCAAGCGGCTGACCGGTTCCCCATAACGAGCACCCCACGGCGCTCGGCGGCGCGGGTTGACGATTGCCTCGGCATTTCCGACGCCCGCCCACCGCCGACTTAAACACGACAATGACCGTAATCGACAACGCCTTGCCATCGACGACCACCGCCACGCCAGACGCAGGCGCGACTATCGGCAACGACGGCTTTTTTATCGACATCGACATGCTCGCCATGCGCGACGCGATGCGCTTAGACGGCACCGTGACCGATGCACGGCTTCGGCCGGCCATCGTCAGCGCCATGCTGTCCGTCAATCGAGACCTTCGCGAATGGCAGCAGGTGCAACAGGCCAAGGGCTTCGGCAAGCTGGCCGACGTGCCGGCGACGATGATTGACGGCGAGAGTCGCCTCGTATCGCTGTATCGCCGCGCTGTCTACAGCACGGCGAAAGCGGACCTGATCGAACGCTATCGCGACTACGACACGACGGCCGCCGCCCTGTCCGACAAAAAAAGCATGGAATGGATGGACATCGCGCCAGCCGATCAGCGCAGAAACGCGCATTGGGCAATTGCTGACATCGTCGGCCGGCCGCGCATGACCGTGGAACTCATTTAATGCAAGTGCGCAGCCAGCAAAACGAAACACTCGACGGGATCATCTGGCGCTACCTGGGCGACGGCACCGCCTACCTCGAACAAGCGTTGAAGCTGAACCCGCATATCGCGGGATTCGGCGCAGTCCTGCCCAGCGGGACGCTGATTGAATTGCCGCCGGCGGCGCAAGCCGCAGACTCGACGCAGAGCTCTATCAGCCTGTGGGATTAACGACCATGAACTATCAACCCTCGATCACCAAAGGAAACAACACCATGCCAGCAGAATCGGCCGGCGGCATCGCCGCGTTAGTGAAGTTGTACGGCATCAAGGCGCTGTTCGGCATGATGGGAACGGCATTGCTTTACATGGTGCTGCCCCCTCGCAACGCTGACGGTTCGTTCAATGAGTTCGAATTCGCCGGCCGGCTTGCCTGCGCCGGCGTCTTCTCCTGCGTCTTCGGCGACCCGGTCTTCGCGCTCTTGGTGCAACACTGGCCGGCCATCGCAACCGCCATCGGGCCGAAGCCTGTCGATTTGATGGTCGGCGCGCCGGCCTGGTGGATCACCCGCGCCGTCGCGCTTTGGTTTCAGCGACGGTCTGAGAAAGACATCGGCGAGCTCATCAAAGATGCGAAAGAATCGCCATGACGATTGACGACATCATCGACGAAGTCATCAAGGCCGAGCGCGGTTATGTCAACGATCCGACCGACAAAGGCGGCGAGACGAACTTCGGCATCACGGTTGCCGTCGCTCGCGCCAACAACTACACGGGAAGCATGCGCGACATGCCGCTCGCGGTGGCTCGCAGTATCTACCTGCAACGCTATGTGAACGAGCCGAAATTTGATCGCGTCGTCGCCATCGACGGCCGCATCGGTGCCGAGCTCGTCGATACCGGCGTCAACATGGGGCCGCACCGTTCGGCGGAATTCCTGCAACGCTGGCTGAATGCTTTCAACGACACCGGCAGTCGCTATCAAGACCTGTTCGTCGATGGACGCCTCGGGGATATTTCCTTTGCAGCGCTGTCGGCTTACGTCAAGTGGCGCGGGAAAGAGGGCGTCGACGTTATGTTGCGCGCCCTCAACAGCATTCAAGGCGCGCGGTATCTGGAAATCGTCGAGGGCGATAAAGGTCAGCGTCGATTCGCCTACGGCTGGGTTCGCAATCGGGTGGTGCTATGACCTTGCCGACCTGGTTGCGCGATACCGCTGTCGATACGATCCTGGTCGCACTCTTGGCAGGCGCAGTGCTGGCTGGCTGGACCGTCCAAAGATGGCGCAAGGATGCCGTCATCGCCGATTTACGCCTGGCTGCAGCCCAGGCCGACGAGGCGGCCGCCCTCACACTGGTGCGTGCCACCGACGAGGCCAGGCAGCGCGAGCAAGACGCCGCCAAAGCGCAGCAGGACCGCGCAAATAAACTCATAAAGGAAAGAGACGATGCGAAAGCTGACCGCGATCATTTCATTGCTGGCGTGCGCAGCGGCGCTATCCGGCTGTCAATCCCCGTCGTTTCGCGTAGCGCAGACGCCAGTAGCGCAGATGCCGGAACTGTCGCCGGAAATCGGGTTGAAACGCGTGCCGAACTTGACCCCGAGGCTGCGCAGTTTCTTGACGCCATCGCCGGCGAAGGCGACGACGCCATCCGGCAATTGAACGCCTGCATCGACACTTACAACAACGTGCGAGAGAAATTCAATGTACAAGCCAGACAGCCTTAAAAAGCATCTGATTAGCGCCATTGCCGACCTGCGCCAGAACCCCGACAAGCTGCATATCTTCATCGATGAAGGCGGTGCGCTCGGAACTGGTACGGCGTCGCTGTCGTTCCGTTATGAGTACGCGCTCAATCTGATCATCACGGATTTCGTCGCGCCGTTCGATGCGCTGTTCGTCCCACTCATTGCCTGGCTAAAGGTCAACCAGGCAGAAATATTTGCGAACGATGAGTTGCGGAAAAAGGCGATCCGTTTCGAAGTGGACATGAATAATCATGAGTCGCGCGACATCTCCATTACCCTGCTACTGACCGAGGCAGTCGCCGTCAATCCGCTCGATGCCGGTCGCCTTGATGTCACGCATGTGCGCGAGCCGGAATTGACACCGCCGTTCGATGATCCGTTTTGGACGCTGTACGAGGGCGACAATCTCCTGGCCGAGTGGACCACGCCGAAGGCAGCATGAACGACCTGACCGCATTCGAAGAATGGGCCGGCGCAATGCTATCCAAGCTCGGCCCAGGGCAACGCCGTGTGCTGGGCCGTCAGGTCGCTATCGAACTGCGGCGCAGCCAGGCGAAACGCATCGCGCAGCAGCGCGCGCCTGACGGTACAGCCTACGTGCCGCGCAAGAATCGCAAAGAATTTCGCGGCAAGGGTGGGCGCATCAAGCGCCAGAAAGCCGCTATGTTCAACAAGCTACGCACGACCGCTTATCTGCAAACACGCGTCGATGAAAATCAAATTTCTATCGGCTTCTTCGGCCGCGTCGCGCGCCTGGCGCATGTTCACCAGGAAGGGTTAACGGATCGCGTCGCGCCAACCGGCCCTAAATACACCTACCCGGCGCGTCCGCTGCTGGGATTCTCCACAGAGGATAGAGCACTGCTCCGCACCATCATTATCCAGCACCTCAGACTTTGATATTTCCACAAGGGAAATCCAGTAATATATGAGAACCTAAAAAAACACGAAGGGAAAAAATGTCTCTAAGCGAAATCTTGGCGGGATTGATCACGCTCACAATTAGCAGCATCGTGACCATAAAGTCGTTATCAATCGCGGTCAAAATTAACAAGAACAATATAAATATCCAAGGCAACAACAACACTGTCATAAATCTCCAACCTGAGCCGCAGTCTGCTGGAGAGTACACACTGCTTTGGAATGTTCTGGCTGTCGCTATCTTTTTTGCATATCCATTCTTTGGACATGCCATCAATAAAGCCGCATTACTCTTCAGCGTAGTTGGCGTGCCAATTGCTGTAGGTTCTTGGTTTCTGATAAACCGCGCTTCCGGCTTCAACCGAATCTGGAACCTGTTCTACATAATCGGTGCTGCGTGGTCATGCTGGCTTCTATTTCATCTAGCTCCGTATCTAAATGAGGCGGCCAATCGCTCCGGCGTTGTCTATGCGAGGTTGGTCGCCATGCTAAAAGTGATCTCTTTTACAAATTTCACAGCTATTACGCCGCTACTCGCTGACATTAGTGTCATCTTCGGTGTGACGATGATTTTTCTGTCAACGTTGTATTTAGTTTTCGGCTACATTCGGGCCCGTGCGTTCGACAGCGCTCTACGGTTTTCACTCAGTCATTCGGTTATTGCTACCATCTCAGCTTTTTTTGCTAGTAATGGGGGGTTAGCAGTGTTCTTCCATGACACTCCCTATATCGAAGGTATCCTCAAAACGCTTCTCCCCGCGTTGTAAAGAAAACCTAGCGCCTCTCCGCTAAGGTCATAAAGAAGGATATCAACCCGCCGGAACGTGCCTTCATACGCGCGATCCGGCAACATGGGTTCCATGAGTTACGACCTATCCGACATCGCTCGCACGCTTGCAAATCTGATCCGCACCGGCGTCATTGCCGAGGTTGACGGCGACAAAGCGCGCGTGCAGTTGGCGCCAAATCTTTCCACGACCTGGCTGCGCTGGGTCACTGGTCGCGCAGGCGATGCGCGCACCTGGTGGTCGCCTTCCATCGGCGAACAAGTGATTGTCTTCTCGCCAGATGGCGACCTGACAAAAGGAAAAATCCTTTGCGGCATTTACACGCTCGACGCGCCAGCGCCCGAGACTAACCCGCTTGTGCAAGCTGTCCACTATCCCGACGGCGCGGTCGTCCGATACGACGCCGAGGCGCATGCCCTGAGCGCGACCCTGCCAGGCGGCAGCACCGCTACCGTTAAAGCCGACCTCGTCACAGCAGATGCCAAAAACACGATCTGCACCGGCGATGTCGAAATCAAGGGTAACTTGATCGTCCAAGGCACAAGCGCACTGAACAACGGTGCGACCGTCAAGGGTGGCGGCGATGGTGCGGCCGTGGTTATCAATGGCAACGTGACCGCCACGGGCGATGTAAAGGCCGGCGATATCAGCTTGCGCAACCACAGGACT
>Ga0302152_10000596_pt1 | contig 16856 bp, 16 predicted proteins | sample I_Bog_N2_1_FD_192434 | JGI IMG/M metagenome (GOLD analysis project Ga0302152, IMG submission 192434) | Peat permafrost microbial communities from Stordalen Mire near Abisko, Sweden - I_Bog_N2_1 | ecosystem: Environmental > Terrestrial > Soil > Wetlands > Peat | place: Sweden: Abisko, Stordalen...
GCTGGCGCGTACCACGTACTGGCCCGTGAGGTCGTTGAACTCACCTCCCCGGAACCCGGTCACGATGCGCGACGGAATCCCCAGGGTGCGCAGCATGACCGCCATCGAACTGGCGAAATATTCGCAGTGCCCCTTTTTCCTCTCGAACAGAAAATTGGCCAGCGGGTCCGCCGGCAGACTGCGAGACATTTCCAGCGTGTATCCGAAATGGGTGGAGAGATACTGTTCCACCGCGACCGCCTTGTCATAGTTGCTGGGGGAGTCCACGGTGATTTGCTCTGCCAGCTTCGGAATGCGAGCGTCGAGCGGCGGCAGCCTTAGATAGATCTCGGTGTTCCTCCCGCCAGGGGAGAAATTCGGCGCCAGGCGCAGTTCCTCGCTGTCGGGTTGGGCTAGTTGCGACTCGGCTTCGTAGCGGTTGATGGGGTGGTCGGCATCAAGATCATAGACCGCGCCCCCGGAGTCCATCGTCACTTGCCGGAAATTCCCGATCAGGCGCTGCGGTTTTTCCGCCAGAAAGAACACGTTGGTTCCGAGCGGCTCCATCAAAACGCGATAGCGAATGGATCGCCCCGCCACCGTCGATACGCCATTCCGGCCATTCAAAGGCGCCAGCCGATAGCTTCCATCTCCAGCCGGCCGCAGTTGAGTCTGGTCGAAGGAATTCGTCCAGGTTCGCCCATCGAAAGTGCTCAACGCAATCCCGCGCCATTTCAAGTCGTAAGCGCCCTGCAAATCGTTCTGGATCTCGATGTGCATGACGACGGCATTGGATTGCTGAATCTGGCCGATGCGCCCCAGTTGCACGTGGTCGCTGAAACCGGTGGCCACGTCGCTGGTCGGAGTATAGGCGGTCAGGAAACGCGACGAGACGCGGGGTAGAAGGAAGAAGATCAGAAAGCTCCCGGCCAGGATCATCAGCATCAGCACGGGCGCGACCGCCAGCAGTCCATACGCCATGCGGCGGTAGGGCGCGACGCCCGGCCGATCCGTAAGGCGAGGATCCTGCGCGTGCGTGGGTTCGCCGGCAACCGAGTGGCGCATTTCCATCAGCACAAAGGTGATGACCGCCACCAGCAGAAAGAACGCAAACGAGAACAGGAACAGGCTGCCAACCGTGAGCACCGCCGCCGCCAGCACCATCAGAAACGAAAGCACCGCAAGCATGTAGTGGTCGCGCGTCCGCTGCAACGAGAACAGCCGCACCACCATCGCGAACAGCACCAGGTGGACGCTGGCGGCAAGAAATCCGTGCGACACAAACAGGTAATCGGCGAAATAGATGAAGATGTAGATCAGCGTAAGGATCGTGGTCCAGCGCTCTGGAATCACAAACTCGTGCCGCGTCAATAGCTGGTATCCGCGGATGGCCAACGCCAGCCCCACCAGAATCTCAGCCGGCAAATCCAGCCCTCCCGTCGAAGCCAGTGTGGCGAAGCCGGTGAGCACGAGCAGATACAGCGACACATTGAAGTAGCGCTCGATGGCCTTGGCCATAGTCACTTTGGCCGACGAGATCCTGGCCATGGTCGCGCCGCCCGGGTTGATGGAGGCTTTCGTCACGGAGTGCCTTCATTGTTCGCGAAACCGGCGCGGAAGGGAAGTGTCTGGGGTAACAGGAACCAATCGCGTCCCGAAGGAAACTCTTGCCGCCAGCGCTCCTCCTGCGTCGCGATGCGACTTTCTTCCGCTGCCAGCGTCTTTCTGTTTACAATACCTCCCCATGGACTACCTTCTGAAAACGGAACCGACGGTCTATTCCTTTGCCAACCTCGAGCGCGACAAAACGACGGTCTGGGATGGCGTGACCAATCCCGCCGCAGTGAAGCATCTGCGCGAAATGAAGCCCGGAGAGCGCCTAATCATCTACCACACCGGCGACGAGAAGAGCGCGGTGGGAACGGCCTCGGTGGTGACGGTCGATGCCAGCGATCCTCGCGTCCCGCAGGTGAAGATCAAGGCCGGAAAACCAATCGCGAAGCCGAAGACGCTAGCGGAGATTAAAGCGCACAAGTTGTTCGCAGACTCTCCGCTGGTGCGGCAAGGCCGCTTGAGCGTGGTGCCGCTGACCTCGGCGCAGTTCGCGTGGCTGGCGGGAGAGTAATCAGCAGGTGTGCCGGCAGCGTTTGCGCACAAGAGTTTACAGCACACGATTCAGGTCCGAACCACTCTCTCTCCGCAATCTGGTTCAGGACACGCGTAGGTTAGATGATTGCGCTGGCGATCGATGCTGATGATGAACATGGGTCGCCCGTGGCGATCGCAGGTTGGCTGGTTGGGAGTCAGGACGGGCGCGTCTCCGCGCTTGGGCGTGTTGTAACCGATACGCTCGCCGAAACAACGGTGGCAGAACTTGTCGCTGCAGCGGAAGAATTCGATCGAATAGTCGGCGTTGTAGGGAGCGAGCGCCGACTCCATGGTCCGATAGTGCTGGTCGCAAAGGGGCAGAAGGTCCGTCCGCATGCGACAGCGAGTTTAGCACTTTGGAGAACCGTCGCTCCACAATCACGCGAAAGTCTTCCGCAGTTCCCGCCGCAGGATCTTTCCCGAGGGCGTTCGTGGGACGACTTCCACAAAATGAATTTCGCGCGGCTTCTTGTGATGAGCGAGCCGGTCGGCCACAAAGTCCCGGAGTTGTTTATCTAAAGTGTCCGACGGCGTGAACCCCTCCCGCAAGACAACAAACGCGCAGGGGATTTCTCCGGCAACGGCGTCGGGCTTGGCGACCACCCCGCAATCGCGCACGGCGGGATGTTCGAGCAGGAGCGCCTCGACTTCCGCGGGCGCGACCGGGAACCCTTTGTACTTGATCATTTCTTTGCTGCGGTCGAGGACGTAGTAAAAGCCCTCGGCGTCGCAGCGTACGATGTCTCCGGAGAAATACCAGCCATCGCGCAGAACGGCGCCGGTGGCCTGCGGATCCTTCCAGTACCCGAGCATAATCTGCGGTCCGCGCATGATGAGTTCGCCTTGCTGGCCAGGCGTCACGTCATTTCGCTCCAGATCGACGATGCGGCATTCGGTGAGCGCCAGCGGCTGTCCGATGGATGCGGGGCGGTTCATCTCCGGCGGCGTGCAATAGCCTACGTGCGTCACCGGTGAAGCTTCGGTCATGCCGTATCCCTGATTGACCAGGATGCCGGTGAGGTCGGTCATGCGGCGGGCAAGTTCAGGAGCCAGCGGCGCCGCGCCGGACTTGATCCAGCGGAGTTTGTGGTTCTTGGGGAAAATGCCGGCCTCGGCTGCCTGGCACAGAGCGTTGATGGCGGGCGGCACCACCGGCATCATGGTGACGCCTTCGCTCACCAGTAGCGCGCACAGCTTTTGCACGTCGAAACGCGGCATCAAAACCAGGGTTAGTCCGACCGACAGGCAAAGAGTGAGTGCGACGGTGAGACCGTAGATGTGATAAAGCGGAAGGAAGCAGAGCATGGTGTCGCTGGCATCGAGCGGCGAGGCGCCAGGGCCGACGATCTGGTAGACATTCGCGACCAGATTGTAGTGCGACAGCATGACGCCCTTGGGCAGTCCGGTCGTGCCGCTGGAGTAGGGAAGCGCGGCGATAGTTCCCTCCGAAGCTTGCCGGGCTTCCGGGAATCTGGCAGACGTGGGCCGCAGCAGAGTGGCGAAATCTTTGCAGCCTGGATGCTCGTGGCGCGTCGTGAATACGCGCCTCAGCGCGGGCAGTCCCGCCAGGTTCACGTTTTCAAGCAGCGGGCCGTCGGTGATTAAAAAAACGGCGCCGGAGTTTTCCAGTTGATAACGAATCTCTCGCTCGCGGTACGAGGGATTGAGGAGAGTGGGAATGCCTCCGGCCAGCGTAGCCGCATGATAAGTAATGGCGAATTCCCACGAATTCGGGAGAAAGATCGCAATAACGTCGCCGGGAATAAGTCCCGCTGAGATAAGCCCGCGGGCCAGGGATTCGACCAAACTGCCGTATTCCGCGAAAGTGAAACGTCGATTGCAGGACGTGTCAATCAGGGCGGTCTTGCCGCCGTTCTTTCGGCAACTTTCGAGGACCACATCGTGCACAAATCGCCCGCTGGGATCGGCGTAGAGTTGAGTGCGAAGCATCGTCGGGATTGTAATGGGAGAGTGCCGAAGTTGAAAGTCAAAGTGGACGCGCGAGGACGCTCGTCGCTCCACTCGCGGATGTCAGGCGCTCAACTTGCGCAGGAATTCTTTCTCGTCCAAGCGGTACTTGAACGCTTTGCGGCCGTCGATGAAGACTACGGGAACTTCGTCGGTGTAGAGGCGACGGATTTCGGGGTCGGAGTCCACGTCCACTTCGCGCCACGTAAACCCGCCACGCTTGTGGAGCTTGACGACAGATGGCACCCCTTGCGGGAATAGACAACGACTTCCCGAGGCCGCGTCATGCGAGGCAGTGTAACAGTTTCGCTGCGCGGTTTCCCCCGTGCACCCCTGTGTACCCTGTGGTTTATGCTTTCCGCCAACACTTAATCAGAGTTTTCCTAAGGCATCAAAAAAGCGGGGGCGTAGAATCTCTTGATGACTGCAGGTAGACAGATTCTTTCGGGAAAGACCGTACTGGTGACCGGAGCGGCGAAACGCTTAGGCCGCGCGATCGCCCTGGCTGCGGCCGAAAACGGCGCGAACGTGGCCATTACGTATCACGAGTCGGCGCGTGAGGCGCGGGCGGTAGTTGCGGAGTTGGCATCGCATGGCGTCGAGGCGCTGGCCGCGCGCTGCGATGTCACCGATGAGAAGAACGTCCGGGAAATGGTGAAAGAAGTGGCGCGGGAACTGGGTGGCATCGACGTGCTGGTGAACAACGCCGCGAATTACGAGACCGCCGAATTTGAGAAGATCACGGTGACGCAGTGGGATGCGATTTTTGCTTCAAACACCCGCGGCCCGTTTCTGGTGTCGCGCGAGGCGCTGCCGTACTTGAGAAAAAGCAGGGGCCGCATCGTCAATATGGGCTCGCTCGGCGGGCTGCGGCCCTGGGCGACGCATGCGCACTATTGCTCGTCAAAAGCGGCGTTGCACATGCTGACGAAAGTGATGGCGAAGGCGCTGGCGCCCGACATCGCCGTGAATGCGGTGGCTCCCGGAATGATCGAGTTGGGAGAGAAATCGGCGGCGTCATTCATGAAAAGAATGGCGAAGCAGACCCCCATGCGCCGCAACGGGACGGCGGCGGACATCGCCGCGGCCGTGCTGTTCTTCGCGGCAGCCCCGCAATTCATTACCGGACAGGTGCTGGCCGTGGACGGCGGGCTGGGATTGTAGCTCCCTTATTTATTTCGGTTGCGGTTCACGGTTGGGTTGTTTTCGCGTATTGTTCTGTTTCGACCTTGAGAGTCCGTGGTGAAAAGTTTGTGCACGGGCGACACCACTTATGAATTGTCATCCTGAGCGAAGCGAAGGACCTGCTGTCCGCCGCAACATGTTGTCGACCAAACTTATGGAACGTTCCATTCGGGCCGCAAGCTTCTTTCCTCGGACACTCTATCTAACACTCTTTCTAACGACCTTTCTCGCTGTTTCTCTGGCCGTCGCCCAGGATCGTCCAGAGAATGATCGTCCCGAGAACGACCGTCCCGAGTACGGCGGCCACGAGGTCGAAGTGTGGACCAGCGGCGGCCACTCGGTTCCCGGAGGGACGCAAGACACAAACGTATGGAACGCCGGAGTCCGTTATGGATGGATCCTCACCGATCCGCACTTGCCCGGTTTTCTCAACGGACGCTTCGAACTTGCCGTCGATGCCGTGCCGGCCTTCGCCGTCTTCCAGCGCGCCAACACGGCATTCGGCGGCGGAGTGAACCCGGTCGGTTTTAAATGGATTTTCGCCACACGCGGACACGTCGCTCCGTACCTTGAGCTAAACGGGGGCACCCTGTTTACCACCCACGAAGTGCCCGCGGGAATTTCAACCGTAAACTTCACCACGGGCGCAGCGTTCGGCATGTATTTCTTCCGCGAGCACACCTGGTCGGTGGATGTCCGCTACCTGCACATTTCGGATGCCGGGTTGACCAGGCTGAATCCCGGACTGAATACAGTCCAGGTGCGGCTGGGGTTTGGGAAGTTCTTTGGAAAGAAGTAGAAGGGAAGAAGTAACGAGCGGAAGAAGTAACGGCCGCGTCTCCCGTCGCCATGCCACAGCCGTACTTCACTTGACCAGCATCGACAGACCCTGATTGACGACCAAGGCGGCGACATACGCAACCATCGTCATGTAGACGAACTGAACCACGGGCCATTTCCAGCTATTGGTCTCCCGTCGCACCACGGCCAGCGTGGACGTGCACTGCATGGCAAACGCAAAGAAGACCAGCAACGCCATCGCCCCGGCAAACGTGAGATCTTGATGGAGCGCATTCTGCAGCGTCAGCGAGTGCGTCGCCGGGTCGACCCCATAAATCGTTCCCAGGGTTCCGACAATCACCTCGCGCGCGATGACCGAGGTCAGCAGGCCGACCCCGATTTTCCAATTGAAGCCCAGCGGACGGATCACCGGCTCAATCCCGTGCCCAAGGTAGGCGATCGCGCTGTGCTCCAATAGCGGAACGCGGCCGTTGTGCAATGGCAGGTTCGTCAAAACCCAAACCAGAAGAGAAACCGCCAGAATGACCGTGCCCGCCTGCCGCACAAAGACCTTGCCGCGATCCAGCAACCGAAGCCCAATCGAGTGCCAGGTCGGGGTCCGGTACTCCGGAAGCTCCAATACGAAGGGAGACGCCGCCGACTTCAGCACCGACGACTTGAGCAGTTTCGCCGTCACGATAGCCACAAGAAATCCGAGCACATACAACGAAAGCATGGCGCACGCCCGCGCTCCCAGAAATACGCCGATGACCGGGCGATCGGGAATAAAGGCCGCAATCAGCAGGGTGTAGATGGGCAGCCGCGCCGAACAGGTCATGAACGGCGCAATCAGGATCGTCGCAATCCTGTCCCGCTTGTTTTCGATGGTGCGCGTCGCCATGATCGCCGGCACCGCGCAGGCATACGCCGACAACAGAGGAATGAACGCCTTTCCATTCAGTCCCACGCCCCGCATCGTCCGGTCCGCGATCAGCGCCGCGCGCGCCAGATAGCCGGAATCTTCCAGCAGTCCTATAAAAAAGAACAACAGCAGGATCTGCGGTAAGAACACCAGCACCGAACTCACGCCCTTCCACAGTCCGTCCAGAACAAGCGAGCGCAGAAGGCCGGCCGGAATAAAAGGTGCCGCTTGCTGCCCCAGTTTTGTGAGCAGATCCTGAAAAGCATTGCTCATGGGTTGGCCGATTCCAAACACGGTTTGGAAGACCGCGCCCACCACCAGCAAGAAAATAACCGGCCCCCAAATCTTGTGCAGGAATACATCGTCCAGCCGGCGGCTCCATGCGCTCGGAAGATGCTGCCGGTAATCGATTCGCCGTCCCACCTGGCTGGCCCACTTGCGCGACTGCGGCAGGTCCTGGAGAACGGGAAGTAACGCAGGCAAACCTTGACTGTGCTCCTGTCGCAGGAATCGGTTCACCGCATCCAGCCCAGTCTCCTGCGTGGCGCTCACCATGGCCACCGGCGCTCCCAGCTCTTTGGCCAGTTTCAGAACGTCGAGCGACCCGCCGCCCTTGGCAAACACGTCCGCCATGTTCAGCAGCACCAGCGTGGGCAGCCCCAAAGCGATCACCGGAGCGGCCAAGACCAGGTGGCGGGAGAGATGGGTGACATCCAGCACCAGCAAAACCGCATCCGGGCGTGGCATCCCGTCCATCTTGCCGGTCAGCACGTCCACCGCCACGCGTTCGTCGTCGGAATAAGGCGTCAGACTGTAGACGCCGGGCAAATCGACGATCCGGATCTTGTGCCCTCCGCCCGCCAGCAAGCCCACTCGCTGTTCCACCGTCACGCCTGGGTAATTGCCGACCTTCTGGCGAAGGCGAGTCAGGCGGTTGAAGAGCGTCGACTTCCCTGAATTCGGCGGGCCGATCAGGGCCACCGTCCGGATTTCACGACCCGAGGCTGTCGGATCTTTTTCGCCGATGGCGAGCAAGGGGCCCGAAGGAGTATCGCAGCATCCGCTCGACAGGATCGCGCTCACGGCAAGTCACCCGCTGCCGCAACCCCGCCTCGCTGCACCACATCTCGCTGCACCAGATCTCTTTGCACCAGATCTCTTTGAACCAGATCTCTTTGAACCAGATCTCGCTGAACCATGATGTGCCGCGCCGTCTCCGCCCGCAACGCAATCTCGGTTCCGTCCACCGAATACACGCTAGGGTCGCCCAGAGGCGCGCGCCGCGAGAACCGCACCTGCACGCCCGGAACAAACCCGATGCGCATCAGAAACTGTTGCTCGGCCGCAGGCAGCGAGATGCGCTGGATCGTTCCCGTCTCCCCGCGTTCGAGATCGACGAGCGCCGCCTCAGCGCCTTCACGGACCGTAACGATGAGTGCCGGGAGCATGAATGATGTGCCGTTTCTAATTGAAAATGAATTTCAATTTCAATATCAATAGGATACGGTTTGGACCGGGCCGCGGTCAACGAAGGGAATCACCGATGGCTGTGATTTGCATCACACGGGGAAAGCGTGCATTGAATGGCATTTAGCGGGGCCGGCAGTGAGAGGCGGCGTTTCTCCCGCCTTCACATGATCCCCAAGAACTTCTGAGCAGGCGCCAGCTCAGGAAAGAGTTTCTCTTCGTCCAAAAATTCTCTCGAGTGCACGCATCTCCGGCTCCCCCGCAGTTTCACCGGGTGCTTCAAATGCAGCATCTCGTGATACACGATGTATTCGACCGCATATCGCGGCACCCGCGGATCGTCGAAAACGCGGCTGATGACGATGGCGTTGTGCGCCGGGTCGTAGTGGCCCAAGCTGCGGCGGGCACGGTTCTGGCTCCAGGTAAGTTGCGGGCGGCCGAGCAGTCCGTGAAAAAAGCGCCGGTTGAGATCGTCGAAGATTTCTTCCAGGTGGTAGTGGTGTCCCCGCGCCGAGCGGATGTGCTTGCGTCCCCGCATCTGCCGCACCAGCCGCGCTTTCGCGGTCACGTCGTGACTGGCAATGTAGCGCCGATACCGGCCGCTGTGCGCGCGCTCGACCGGCTGGCGATACAGCTTGGCGAGCAGAATGTGCAGGATCGAGTGCAGTATGCCGTCGGGCGAGCCTTCTAAAAGGTCCGACAGGCGAATATAAATCTCGCCCTCGCGCAGCCGAATCGTGTTGTTGATGGAGACGAACGGATAGAAACGAACGTGAAAAACCGGCGCGGGCGTCCGCGGGCGAAGTTCGCGATAGGCTTCGTGAACAATTTCGGCAAGCTTGGGAGTCACGTTGAAGGAAGACTAGCACGGCCAACATGCTTAAGATCGCCGGAAGCCAAGAAGCGAATCACAGTAAGCACAGGAGCACAGGGGACGTTAGGTTTTCCCCCGTGTACCTCCGTGTCCTCTGTGGTAAAGAACTCTGCCGCGGCCGCATTTGCTCTATTTCTTCTTCTGGTGTTTCATGTATTCCTCAACCTCGGCAACGGTCTTGCGGTGGTCCTCGGCGCTGGAGTCTACCGTATCGAGCGCATCGGTCAGCAGAAATTCATATTGCTTCTCTTCGTCGGCATTGCTGTTCGCGGAGTTCTTCAGCGCCCGTAGCTTCGCCTGGAATTCGGTGTCGGCCTCGATGATCGCTTTCAGCGGCTTGCGAATGTCGTCCTTGCGGCCGACGTACATGTCGATGTTGTCGTTAAGTTCGTCGTAGACGGCTAAGAAATCTTCCAGCATGTCGTGGGTCTGTCGGCCGCGCTCGGTCGTCTTCGGATTGCTACGCATTTGCTCCAGCACAGTCATGCGATCGCGGGAAAACTTCACGTAGAGCTTTAAGCGAATGTCGGGGTCGAGCATGGCGTCGCGAAGTTGGTCGATCTCCAGCGGATTCAGCGGATCGCGGCGGCGCTGGCCCTGAGCTGCAAGAAGCGAAAGCGCCAACAGCAGCGCCACGCCGAACGCCGTGCGCCAGCGCTGCTTGCCGCGCTTCCTCATTATTTCTTCTCCTTCTTGTTGTCCTTGGCAAACATTTCATCGAGCAAGGTCGTGCGGACGGCTTCGAGGCGATCGATGGCCTCTTTCACTGGGAGCTGATCTTCGTAGGCGAGGTTGCGTTTGATGTCGCGCAGCTTCTCCGCCATCTTTCGCGCCTCGATCTCGACATTCTTGAGGCGCTTCCGGGTTTGCGTGGCGGCGTCGCGGGCTTTCTCGGAGTAGGTCACGATGTCTTCAACAGCGGCGCGGGCCTCCGCGATTTTTCCCTCGTCGTACAGCTTGTCGGCATTGTGAAGTTGTTGCTGTGCGATCCGTATGCCCATTTCCGCGCGGTCTTCGGCGCGCGCCTTCTCAAAGCGCGCCTTAAGTTCGTCGATGGTTGCATCCTTGGCGGCGGCGCACAGGGCAAGGCCGATGCATAGCAGACCGAACGAAATGGTTCGCCAGCGCATGGCGGTCAACGCTTCTTCGGCTCGATGGCGATCAGGCGGTGAGTCGCTTGCCACTCCTGATCGGGATTCTTGCCTTTGTCGGAATTCAGGAACTGATGATAATCCACGGCAGCCTGTTTGTAGTCGCGCAAGTGGTCATACGCGGAGGCGCGAAGAAAATAACAGACGGCCGGCATTTCCGCATTGAGCAGGGTGCGCCCATTGAGCGCCCTGATCGTGAGATCGTAGTTCTTGTTCTCGCTCGCCGCGAAGGCCAAATCGACGTAGACCTCGGGCCAATCCCGCTTCAATCGCACCGCCGCCAGAAGTTCCTTTTGCGCTTCCGGAAACTTTTTCTGCCGCAGCAGCGCCTGTCCCAGGCCGCGGTGAAACTCGGCGTCATTCGGATGCGCGGCGACCAGCGGGCGATACGCAGCCTCGGCGAGATCGTTTTTCCCCGCGCTGGCAAAAAGATCCGCCAGTTCGTGCTGCGCGTCGGAGTCGGCCGGGGCCAGTTTCAGCGCCGTCTGCATTTCCGCGATGGCATCGTCCTTCTTGTCCTGCGCGGCGAGCACGCGACCGAGTTGAAGATGAATGCCGGCGTCCTCGGGCCGCTCGGCGGCCAGCCGGCGCAGCAGCGGTTCGGCGTCTCCGAGGCGTCCGGACTTCATATAAATGTTGGTCAGCCCAATCGCCGCTTCCGTGCTTTGCGGGCTTGTCGAGTGCGGATCAACCGCCAGCGCTTGCTTATATTCGACCTCGGCGTCGGAGAATTCCTTCCGCCGCTCGTGCAGCAAGCCTGCGGAAATATGCGGCTCGAGATCCTTTGGGCTCAGCTCTGACGCCTTCCGGTAAGCCTCGAATGCATCTTCCGGTTTTTTCTCTTCCAGCAGGTGAGCCAGCGCAAGCCACGCGCGGGCTTGGCCCTCTTCGATGTGCGCAGTGGGTTTGAGCGTCGTCGCCGCCCGCAGAAATTGCTCCGCCTCGGGATTGTTGGCGCGGACCAGCATTAATCCCAGGTTGAGGTTCGATTCGAAAACCTCTGGCTTGGCGGCAACCGATTTGCGATACGCAGCGATCGATTCGTCGGCGCGGTTCAGGCCATTGAGCGCGAACCCCAGATCGAACCAAGCCTGATAATTGTTGGGGTCTTTCTCCAATGCCTTCTTTAGCAACGTCTCCGCGCCTGCGAAATCGTTTTTCTGGATGGCCTCTTCGGCCTGCGCGATCTCCGGCGGTTGCTCGTCGACCGCTTCCTTGTAATGGCGGACGGTGGTGTGGGTCTGGGGGAACGCCCCGGCGGATAGCACGAGCAGCAGAACTGCGTTTACTAACACATTGTGATGATGCCGGGCGGGGATGGCCGCCGCTCCACAATCGACAATTGTTTTACCGCTTGCCATTCAGCACGCCGTTTCCGTTCAACACCTGCTTCAAATACTGTCCAGTGTACGAGTCCTTCAGTTCCGCGATCGCCTCCGGCGTCCCCGAGCCGACCAGGTTCCCGCCGCGATCGCCGCCTTCCGGGCCAAGGTCGATGACCCAGTCCGCCGTTTTGATGACTTCGAGATTGTGTTCGATCACCACGATCGAACCTCCTGCATCGATTAGACGGCGGAACGCGGAAAGGAGTTTGCTGACATCGTCAAAATGCAGACCAGTCGTTGGCTCATCGAAAATGTAAAGCATGTGGAGTTTGCGCTTGGTGCCGCTTCCGCCTTCCGACGCGAGCCGGGTCACAGGGCGCGCTCCCGGCTGAAGATGCGCCGCCAGTTTCATGCGCTGCGCTTCACCTCCCGAGAGCGTCGTGGCCGACTGCCCGAGCCGCAGGTAGCCCAGGCCGACCTCGTCCAGCACGCGCAGTTTCTCGGTGAGCCGCGGAACGTCGGCGAAGAATTTCAGCGCCTCGCGAATCGTAAGGTTCAAAACTTCGTGAATGTTCTTGCCTTTGTAGCGGATTTCCAGCACCTGCTGCTTGTAGCGCGTGCCTTTGCATTCGTCGCAGACCAATTCGACGTCGGCCAGAAATTGCATCTCGACCGTGACCGTCCCATCGCCTTGGCAGGTTTCGCAGCGTCCGCCAGGCACATTGAAAGAAAAATTCCCGGCAGGGAAGCCGCGCTTCTTCGCTTCCGGAAGCGAGGCAAACAGCTCGCGAATGATATCGAATGCCTTGATATACGTGACCGGATTCGATCGCGGAGTCCGTCCAATCGGCGATTGATCGACCAGCACCACCTCGTCGAGATAGTCGTCGCCTTCGATGTCATCCCACAACTTGGTCGCCGCGCCCGCACTAATCTGCCGCTTGGCAATGGCCAGGGCCTGATACAGAACGTCATGCAGCAGCGAAGATTTTCCCGAGCCCGAGACGCCCGTGATCGCCACCAGCATGTTCAGCGGAATCTCAAGATCGATGTGCTTCAGGTTGTGCGCCCGCGCGCCCGTGATGCGCAGTTTGCGCGACCCCGCCTGACGCCGCTTCGTCGGAATCTGAATACGAAGCTCGTCCGACAAGTACCGCCCGGTGAGCGAATGCGGCATCTTGAGAATTTCGTCGTAAGTGCCCGCCCCAACGACCGTCCCGCCGCTTTCTCCCGCCCCCGGCCCCAGGTCGAGAATGCGGTCGGCCGCGCGCATGATATCCGGATCGTGCTCGACCACAAGAATCGTATTTCCCAGATCGCGCAGATCATGCAGAATTTTAATAAGCCGGTGCGTATCGCGGCTGTGCAAGCCAATCGACGGCTAATCGAGCACATACAACGTCCCGACCAGACGCGACCCCAGAGAAGTCGCGAGCTGAATCCGCTGCGCCTCGCCGCCCGACAAGGTCGAAGCCAGCCGGTCCAGCGTCAGATATTCCAGCCCGACGTCGTTGAGAAAGCGCAGCCGTTCGCGAAGTTCGATCAGCAACTTCTCGGCAATCGCCGCTTGTTGCACCAAGAGCGTGATCCGCGCGAAAAACCGCGCCGCCTCTTCGACCGTCATGCTGCACACCTGGCAGATGTTCTTGCCGTCGATTCTCACCTGCCGCGCTTGCACCCGCAGACGCGTGCCTCCGCACTCCGAGCACTGCGAGTATCCGCGATAGCGGCTGAGAAAGACGCGGACGTGCAGCTTGTACTTCTTGCGCTCCAGATGCTGAAAAAAGCCGCGCACGCCGCCGTAGCCCGGCCCTCCATCGGTAATCAACTTCTGTTGCTCCGAGTCCAGTTCATGCCACGGAACATCGGCCGGGATCCCCGCCTGCCGCGCAAAGCGCTTCAATTCGGTAAACAGCGGCCGGTACTTGGGTTTTGTCCACGGCTCGATCGCACCTTCATTCAGAGTTTTTTCTTTGTCGGGGATGACGAGATCGAGATCGAAATCGACGGTGTTGCCGAAGCCCTGGCAACGCGGACACGCGCCATACGGATTGTTAAACGAAAACAGCCGCGGCTCGGGCTCTTCGTAGCGGCTGCCGTCGTTCTTGCACTCGAAGCGTTGCGAAAAACGCAACCGTTGCGGCGTTCCCTCATCTCCATCGCGAACCGCGGTTTCGAAAATCACTTCGCCCGCCTCGCGATATCCGATCTCGACCGCGTCGACAATGCGCGAGCGCTGGTCCGCCGCGACGACCAGACGGTCCACCAGCCCAAACACAGGCACGGAGAAATTGACGTCCAGCAACGACTCCGGAGTCGAGAACTCAAACACCTGCCCGTTCTGAAACAGCCGGTTGAACCCGCGTTTGCGCAGATCGAACAGGCGCGCCTTCATCGCATCCGAGGGCAGTTTCGCCTCGACCGCAGTTTTCTTCGCGCGCGACTTCTTGGCGCCCTTCTCTTTCGCATTCTCCACGGCAACTGCGTGCGCCTCAATCGGAAAGAACACATTCAACCGCGTCCCCTCGCCCAGAGCCAGCAGCCGCTCGACAACTTCGTCCACCGTATCTTTTTTCACTTCCTGCCCGCACAGCAGGCAGTACGTGCGCCCGACGCGCGCAAACAGCAGCCGCAGATAATCGAAGATCTCCGTCGCCGTGGCGACGGTCGAACGAGGATTGCGCGTGGAGTTCTTCTGCTTGATGGCCACGGCAGGCGCGATGCCATCGATCACGTCGACATCCGGCTTCTCAATCCGCTCCAGGAACTGCCGCGCATAGGCGGAGAGCGACTCCACATACCGCCGCTGCCCTTCGGCGTAGATCGTATCGAACGCAAGCGAGGATTTCCCCGACCCCGACACGCCCGTAACCACGGTCAGAGTGTTGTGCTCGATCTCAAAATCGATGTTCTTGAGGTTGTGAACCCGGGCCCCGCGAACCACTATGCAATCGCTCGACATCTTCCCCTGGCACTACAGATGGATCAAAACCAGCTACCGAATCTTTCTATTATAAAGCGTCTGCGGATTCGCCAGTGTAGAGCGGACACTCCTGTCCGCTGCCGTTGCTTTTGATCTTGGTTTTGGTTTTACTTTTGATTTTGGTTTTGATTTTCTTCAGACGAACCCCTGCCCCCGGGTGCCCCATCTTTGCGCGTTCTTTGCGCAAAGGTAGGATTCCACGACCGCCTGCAGCAAAGCGGAGACCAGTGCAGCGGCCAAGCAGCGGAAGTGGAGCAGGTCGAGTTCGCCCCTGTAGAGCGGACACTCCTGTCCGCTGCCGTTGCTCTTGATCTTGGTTTTGGTTTTGGTTTTGATCTTGCTTTTGATTTTCTCGGGACAAACCCCCACCCGCGGGTGCCCCATCTTTGCGCGTTCTTTGCGCAAAGGTGGGATTCCACGACCGTCTGCAGCAAAGCGGAGATTAGTGCAGCGGGGTTGCCTGCACGATAGTGACTTCAGACGTGTCTGTATCACCTCGCGATACCGCTTGCACGATGACCGTTGGAGGATCGGGGATCCGCGAAGGTGCGGTATAGAAGCCGGACTCTGAGACTTTGCCGCAAGTCGATTTCGAGCACCCTAGGCCCGAAACGCTCCACCTCACCGGCCCGGCTCCGGCTTCCTCCCCGGAAACTGAGAATTGGAGAGCGGAGCCGACTGGGACTCGCACATCAAAACTTGGAGTGATAGTGAAGCTGACTTCCGGCTGGACGTTGTAGAAATAATGAAACCGAACGCCGATCCGTTCTCCAGTGAACTCCGATGGCAAGGGTGGGAATGGGTTCGAGGCCGTAATGCTGCCCAAGGCTGCGTGGTCCAATGCTTCCTCGCCCGATGATTTATGGATCTTGATGCCTTCGACTTTGCCGTCTTTCTTGACGTAGAAATCAATTGACACATCACCTTGCATCAGAAACGTGGTGTGAGCCTGCAACGGAATCATGGGCATCCAGTGACTGCGAATACTGCTCCTGATTCGGGCCAAGTAAGGCGAAAAATCCACTCCCCTCGTGTCGGTGAGGATCTCGGCCTGACTAGGCGTGCTCCTTTCACCCTCGTGCGCACTCGCCGCCATGGCGGACGAAAGCGCCTTCGTGGCGCTGCCGGTTCTAAAATCAGGGCCTTGTGTCTGGTCGCCCTGGGAAGAAACAAGGGTGGCTGGTGCCATCATGACGATACCGACGTAAGTTTGCTTCCCGAACATATACGCTTCAAGGTTTGGGTCGAAGGAACCGCGAGCAAACACTACTCGCCGTCCCGGGCGCGGCTAGCTTAGCATGCCAGGCCCGAGTCATGAGACAGGAGCAGCGATAGGCCACTTTAACGGGGAAGTATCACGCCGGCCTGTCTTTGACATGGACCGAAATGACCGGGGGCCTGCCGAACCGCCGCCTTCACCTCCCGCCCATCCCCGCACCCGACATCCCTGCACACTCCCAGGACGCAGCTCCAACTCCCCTCGCCCCTCCGAATCTGCGGATTACTTCCGCGACCGGCACGCCTCTGCCTCCCGCTGGCCCTGCATCACTGCCAGCAACGGATCGGGACCGCGTTTGTAGAGGAAGTCCGTCGTCTCGTTCGGGGTAATATTCCCGTACTTTGTGAAGCCCTCTCTCATCGCGCACCGTTCCTCCGCGCACATCGCGGCATAGCACTCCTCAACCGTTGGCGGACGCCGCGGTGAATCCTGTTTTTCGCTTTCCTCTCCCTCTTCCTTAGGTTCCTCCTCTTCTTCCTCCGGATCATGCCCCTCCCCGGTCGCCGACCACGGCGTCATCCCCAGCGGCGTCCCGGACGCTTTCTCCGGTTCGACGACCACCTGCGTTGGCTTGGCCTTTTCCGCCGCCGGCATCTTCAGGTTGCCCGACGCGATCTGCAGCCCATACAGCACCAGCCCAGCGTCCTTCCGCTCGATTCTCCGTGACAGCATCAGTGACACTACCAACTGGATCATGGTTTGAATCGAATGTGCATCCTCGAACACCGGAACCATAATCTGGCTGTCGCAATACCGTTCCCCGTCCATGTAAAGCTCGGCCGGCGACGGACGGTT
>Ga0302152_10000630_pt1 | contig 16498 bp, 12 predicted proteins | sample I_Bog_N2_1_FD_192434 | JGI IMG/M metagenome (GOLD analysis project Ga0302152, IMG submission 192434) | Peat permafrost microbial communities from Stordalen Mire near Abisko, Sweden - I_Bog_N2_1 | ecosystem: Environmental > Terrestrial > Soil > Wetlands > Peat | place: Sweden: Abisko, Stordalen...
GCGCCTCGCCAGGAGACACCCGGTATCCGTCGCTCGTCGCTCCTTGAACTCGAAAAAATCGGCTCCCGGCGCCGCCCGCCCCAGTAGTGTTAACAGGCCCTAGCAAGGGCGGATGCAACCATCTGTTGCTGGGCGAGCGTAATGCGGTTGAAGAAGGGGAGGGCGAGGGTGCGGCGGGCGATGGATTCAGTGAGGGGAAGATGCGGCGCGGCGGATCGTGCGCGCCAGGCGGGTTGAAGGTGAATCGGCGGGAAGTAGCGGCCGGTGGCGATGCCGTGCCTTGCAAGGGCGCATTGGATGCGGTCGCGGTCGGCCGATTGCGGCAGGCGCAGGACGTAGACGAACCAACTGATGGTGCGATTGGGAAGGGCGAGCGGTGGAAGTTCGAGCGTGGGAATGCCTTTCAGAAGTGCGTCGTAGCGCTGCGCCGCGGCCTGACGGAGGGCGAGCATTTCGTCGATGCGGCTGAGTTGGACGCGGCCCATCGCGCAGGCCAGTTCCGAGAGACGGTAGTTGTAGCCGGGTTCGGCGTGGTCCAGCCAACCACCATTCGACTGCCGGCCTTGATTGCGCAGGCTGCGGAGGCGTGCGGCGTGGGCTGGGTCGTGGGCCAGGACGGCGCCGCCTTCGCCGGTGGTGATCTGCTTGTTGGGATAGAAGCCGAAGACGGCGAGTGAGCCGAAGCTGCCGGCGCGGCGGCCTTGAAACTTTGCGCCGATGGCTTCACAGGCGTCCTCGATGAGGGCCAGCTTGTGGCGGCGGGCGATGGCTCCGAGGGCGTCCATATCCGCGGGGACGCCGAAGGTGTGGACGACGAGAATGGCGCGGGTGCGGGGGGTGATGGCCTGTTCGACTGCTTCAGGCGAGAGGTTGAGGGTGATGGGATCGATCTCCGCAAAGACGGGCGTGGCGCGGACCTGAAGAACCGCGTTGGCGAGGGCGATGAAGGCGAAGGAAGGGATGATCACTTCGTCGCCTTCCCCGATGTTGAGAGTGAGTAGCGCGAGATGAAGGCCGGCGGTACCGGAACTGACGGCGACGGCGTGCGGGACGCCGTGATAGGTGGCGAGTGCCGCTTCAAAGGCAGGGAGTTCGGGGCCGAGGCTGAGGTGCGGCGTGCGCAGGACGGTCGTGACGGCTTCGATTTCCGATTCGGTGATGTCGGGTGCGCTGAGCGGTACCACCTGCAGTGGGGCAGCCACCTGCGGTGGGGCAGCCGCCTTCGGCTCGTTGGGTTTGAGGGCTGGATAAGGGTCAGCGCTCATCGCGGTGCTCGATTTCATCTGTGAGACGCGCGGGCTGTTTGATCAGCAGGCCGTCGAGAGAAACATTGGTCAGGACGTGCGCGATGGTTCTTGCGGCCGTGCCGTTGCCGTAGGGATTCTCCATGCCGCGCAGCGATGTGCGAAATTCCGGATCGAGCGCGCGGTGAATTGCTGCTTCAATCGCAGAGGCGTCGGCGGGGACGTCGAGGATGTTTCTTGCGCGCTCGCGGCCTTGCTGGCGCATGCCCACGTTGACGACGGGCAGCGCGAACGATGCGGCTTCCATGATCCCGCTGGACGAGTTGCCCACCATGCAATCGACCTGGCCCAGAAGGCTCCAGTAAGTCACGGCGTCGAGGTTGACGAAGATGTGCGTGTGAGGACGCGTCTCCGCGAGGGCACGCGTACGTTCGATAAGCGCGTGGCTGCCGGCGTCGGCGTTGGGATAGACAAAGATCAGTTGGCCGGGGGCTGCGGCCAGCGCAGCAAAGAACGCGTCGGCTTCGGCGTTGGTGTCTTTCAAAATGGTGACCGGGTGCCATGCGGCAAGGATCGCGGGCGGCGTGAGCCTGAGGCCGAGTTGGGATTCGAGGGTCTTGCGGTTGAGCGGGACGGAGCGCTGGATGTGGTCGAGCGAGGGCGCGCCGGCGCGATGGACGCGGGCCGGTTCTTCGCCCATGGAGATGACGCGGCGGCGCGCGGTGGGCGTGGAGGTGAAGTGGATATGCGCGAGCTTGGTGAGGGCGTTGCGGACGTGGTCGTCAATGGCGCCCTGCGAGATTTCGCCGCCTTCAATATGTGCGACGGGAATGCGCAGGGCGAGTGCGACAGAGGCGGGCGCGAGCATCTCATAGCGGTCGGCGATCAACAGCAGAATGTCAGGGCGCCAGGCGGTGAGCGCGTCGGCCAGGCCGAGGATGGCGAGGCCGATGGTTTTGGCCATCCCGGTGTCGGTGTCGGAGCTGAGCAGGCACTCGATGCGGGCCTGGATGGGGAAGCCGTCGCGCTCGATCTCCTTGACGGTTGAGCCGAAATCGGGTGAGAGATGCGCGCCGAGTACGAAGACACCGAGGTCGACATCGGGGTGCGCGGCGAGCTCGCGCAGCGGCCAGTAGAGATGACTGTAATCGGCGCGCGAGGTGGTAATGACGCCGATGCGGCGCTTGGAATTTGCGGGGATCATTGAGGGACCTGGCGAATGGATGGGGAGATGGCCTGTCGCGCGAGTGCCAGCACGGAGGCGCTGGGAGTGTAGCCGGGGACGAGGGACTGGATGTGGACGAGCGCGGCGGCGAGGTTGCGGGCATCGACGGCTGCGTGAAGATGGGTGAGTTCGAATGCGAGTTGGCTGGAGGTGTGCGCAGGGGATTGAATGGAAATCATTGCAGGATGCGACGCGTCCGATGAGGCCGGATACGTGTGGTCGTCTTCGGACCAGAGCTGCTCGGTTTCCTTGTCGCCGGGGCGGGGATGCGTGAATTCGATGGAGATTTCACGGCCGGTAGCGAGCGCGCGGGTCATGAAGTTGGCCAGGTCGGCAATGAAATGCGGAGCGGGAAGTTGGGGCGCGAGCAGAGCTGGCGAATGGGTATGCGCGGCGGCGGCGAGCAGCAGGTCAGCGGCTTCGTCAAGGGTAAGAAAATAGCGGCGGGCGGCGGGATCGGTGACGGTGACGGGGCCGCCGCGGACAATCTGCCGGGCGAAGATTTCTGCGACGCTGTCGCGCGATGCGAGGACGTTGCCGAGGCGGAGAACTGTTCCACCTTGAGCGAGGACGATCTGCTCCGCGACGCGCTTGGTTGCGCCCATGACGGAGGCCGGCTGGACTGCCTTGTCGGTGGAGAGAAGAATGACGCGGGCGCGATGCGCGGCGGCGATGCGGGCCAGCGCCTCCGTGGAGAAGATGTTGTTGGCGATGGCGGCGAGCGGATGCTGCTCCATCAGCGGAACGTGCTTGAAGGCCGCGGCGTGGAAGACGAGGCGCGGTGCGTGCGCGGCGAAGATGTGTTCGAGGAGCGCGGCGTCACCTGCGCTGCCGAGGATGCAGGTGATCGCGGCGGATGGGGCGAGTTCAGAGGTGAGGGCAAATAGATTGCTCTCGGACGCTTCAAGCAGAACCAGGCTGGGCGGATTGAGAGCTGCCAGTCTTTTGGCAAGCGCGGTACCGATGGAGCCGCCAGCGCCGGTAATGAGGATGGGCTGGCGCGCGAGGGCCACGAGTGTCTCCGGGGATGGGGACGCCAGTGGAGAACGTGCGAGGAAGCTGTGCCAGCGGATGTCCTGGAGGGTCGGGATCACAGGAGAAGTATAAATTGCCATTGCATGGAGCGGACGCTCGCGGGAGGCTCGCACTGGCCTCGTGCGTTCCCACCCATTCGCCAGAAACAAGGCGAATGGATGGGGCACGCGTATTTCTGCGGTGGGGCGAATCTGCGGTGCGGCAGACACTCGCGGGAGGCTCGCACTGGCTTCGTGCGTTTTGAGGTCCCCAAATGCGAGGGATCCGGGGTGTCCGGCGAGAAAGTACTGCTACTGCGGCGCGATCCAACTGGGTTGATAGGAGCAATCGACGCGCTTATACCAGGAAACGTAGAGCGCGCCAGTGTGGCCGCATGCGGAGCTTTTTGCGCAGCGTAAAAATCGACGAAACGGGATCGCTGCGGTCGAGGCGCCTGCTCGCATACACTTGATGGGTTCGGCGGATTATTGATTGAGTTGAGTTCGGGCGCGCAGGGGAAGTGACTGATGAAGAGGAACGGACTGGCGGCTTTTGTAGTTTTTGTGGTGGCGGCGATCGGAGCCGGGGCGCAGGCGCGCTTTGATGCGGAGGCGGTGCGGACCAACAACCGCGGCGTGGCGCAGATGGGCCAGCAATTCACCGAACGGGCGGAAGACTCGTTTGCCGAGGCGTTCAAGAAGGATCCAAAACTGGCGCAGGCAGCCATCAATGAAGGCATTGCGCTGATGACTCTGCAAAAACTGGACGAGGCCAAGAAGGCCCTTCAGGCCGCTCTTGCTTTGGACCCGCAGAGCGTGCAGGCCTGGTACAACCTGGGGCTCGCAGAACACGCCGGCAATGAATTGCAGCCGGCGCTGGAGAGCTTTCAGCAGGCAGTGAAGCTCGATCCGCGCGATGCGGATTCGTATTACTTTGAGGGCGTCTGCTACCAGGAGATGAAGGATTTCGACAAGGCGATCGAAATCCTGAAGAAGGCACTGGCTATCAGTCCGCAGCATGCATCGGCGGAGTTTGCCATGGCGCGCGCGCTGCAGCGGTCAGGCCATGTGGAAGAGGCCAAGGAGCATTTCAAGCGGTTCCAGCATTTGACCAGCACCAAGGTTGGCGCGCCGATCGGGTTGAGTTATGGCGAGCAGGGGCACTATTCGACGGTGACCGCGGTGGCGGAGCCGGAGCGGATTCAAAAGGGGATGATTGCGGTGAGGCTGGTGGAGACGCCGCTCAACTTGCCAATTGCCGGTTTGCCTTGGCCATGGACCACAACTGGCGGCGCTTGCATGATCGATGTTACTGGCGATGGAAGCATGGACCTTGTGCTGATGCAGACCGGTGCTCAAGCAATCCGCGTGCTGCACAACAACGGGAATTGGCACTTCGTCGACTTGGATGCTGCCGGAGCGGGGCTGAAGGCCTCAGGCCATGCTGTCGCCTGCGCGGTAGGCGATTTCGATGGCGATGGATTGAACGATCTCGCCGTCGCGCTGGACGACCAGGTGCTGCTGTTTCGCAATTTGGGCAAGGGCAAGTTCCAGGATGTGACTGCAGAAGCTGGCTTGCAAGCGAAGAATCGGCCAACGGGAATTACGTTTGTGGACTATGACCATGATGGCGATCTGGATTTGTTTCTGACTGGCGCGCCATTGAAAGAGGCCGGTGCGCCGAATGTTCTGTGGCGGAATAATGGGGACAAGACGTTTACCGAATGGACGGAACCGACGGGTCTGGGCGGGAACGGGAAGACGAAGGCGGCGATCCTGACGGACTTCAATAATGACCGCGCGGTGGACATTGCGGTCACTGGGGATGGGGCTGCGCCGTTGATCTATGTGAATCCGCGCGAAGGCAAATATCCCACGCAGGCCTTGTACGATGCGGAAAAACTCGCGCCGACAACCGGTATTGCGGTGCTCGATTACAACAAAGACGGCTGGATGGATATTGCGGTTACGCACGACGGTGCGCCTGGTCTTTCGCTGTGGCGGAATGTTGCAGGGCCGGAGAACGTTGGACGGAAGTTTGAAAGAGTCGAGCTCCCATTGAAAGACGCGCTGCGCGGATGGGGCGTGACTGCGATTGATATTGATAATGACGGATGGATTGACCTGGCGGCGATTGTGGAGACGAGCGCGGGACCGCAGGTGCGCGTGTTCCGCAACAAGGGCGATGGGACGTTTGAGGACGTTTCTTCTCGTCTTGGACTGGATTCGGTGCATCTGAAAGCCCCGCGCGGACTGATTGCCGCCGATGTGGATGGCGACGGCGCGGCGGACCTGATTGTGACCCAATTGAACGCGCCGCCGGTGCTGCTCAAGAATGTGGGTGCGAACAAGAATCATTTTGTGCGGCTCGACCTGACGGGCTTTGCCGATAACAAGACGGCGCTGGGCGTGAAGGTGGAAGTGTTCGCCAGCGGGATGTGGCAGAAGTGGGAGCTGGCCGGCAACTCGGGCTACCAGACGCAATCAGCACCGCAGATTCTGGTGGGGCTCGGCGATGCGCAGGGAGTGGATTTGCTGCGCATTCTGTGGCCGACGGGCGTGTTGCAGGACGAGATTGATTTGCCCAAGTTGACGCAGGGTCGCGCGGTCATCGCGATGAAAGAGGCGGATCGGCGCGGAAGTTCTTGCCCAGTGCTGTTTGCGTGGGATGGGCATAAGTACAAGTTAGTGACTGATGTTATCGGCGCGGGCGTGGTGGGGCACTGGTTCACGCCGCAGCGGCGCAACATTCCCAATCCCGGCGAATGGGTGAAGGTGGATGGCGCAGAGACGGCGCTCGTCAAGGGCAAGCTGAGCCTGCGCTTCATGGAGCCGATGGAGGAAGTGAATTACATTGACCAGTTGCGCGTGGTGGCCGTGGATCATCCGGAAAATGTGGAAGTGAATCCCGATGAGCGGTTCCTCGACGATCCGCCATTTGCCTCGGGGCGCGTAGTGGCCACGGAGGGCGCGCGGTTGCCAGTGGGCGCGTGGGATGGTGAAGGACGCGATGTTCTGGATGCGTTGAGCCGCCGCGATCATGTGTTTGCCAGCGGATTCAAAGTGGCGCCGTACGATGGATTTGCGAATTTGCATACGTTGACACTTGATTTGGGTGAGGTGAAGCAGGGCGCGCCAATCCGGCTGCTGATGACGGGCTACGTGAACTACTTCAGCGCGACCAGCTTATATGCGGCGTGGCAGGCGGGCGTGAAGCCGGTGTCGCCCTATGTTGAGGCGGAGTTGGCCGATGGGACATGGAAGCGCGTGGCGGACGATGTGGGATTTCCGGCCGGCCTGGAGCGGACGATTGTTGTTGACCTGACAGGTAAGCTGCCGGCGGGAACGCGACGGATTCGGCTGGAGACCAATCTGCAGATTTATTGGGACCAGGTGCTCATTGACCAAAGCAAGGACGCGCAGGCGCGCGCAACCGAGGTTCCGCTGGCGACGGCTGCACTGCACTTCCGCGGTTATCCGAAACAGATTGACCTGGCGAGCCCGGGCGATCTCGATTACGACTACGACCGCGTGAGTTTGACGGGGCCGTTTCAGCATCAGCGCGGCAACTACACGCGCATGGGCGATGTGACTTCGCTGCTGACGGGCGTTGACAATCGCTTTGCGATTTTTGGAAGCGGCGAAGAGATTGCGGCGGAGTTCGATACGGCCAAGCTGCCGGTGCTTCCGGCGCACTGGAAGCGCGACTACTTCTTCTATGCCAACGGATTTGTGAAGGACATGGACTGGTGGGACGCGTCGCCGTTTACCGTGGCGCAACTGCCGTTCCATGGGATGAGCACCTATCCGTATCCGGTGAGCGAGAAGTTTCCCGACGATGCGGACGCGTTGAAGTATCAGCTTGATTGGAACGATCGTTGGGATTCGGGCGAGCCGGTGCGGTCGTATCGATTTGATTATCGGACGATGCCGGCTACGCCGTTGGTTGATTTTGCGCCATCTTCGAACCCGTCTTCGAGGCAGTAGGCGAGATTGCATGATCTGGTTTAGAGATTCCGGCGATGTTCCAAGGAACGGAGGGGTGCGCGGTGTCCCTTTTGAATCGATCAACGCGTGTTTGGGATGGGTATGCGGCGTTTTCTTTTGCTGTCTCTCTGTGTTTTGTAAGTGGGGCGTTTTCGATTGCTGGATGGTTTGGCCCCAACTTCACGATCACAATACATCCTCTTCAAGTTGTCGTCGACACACAGTCCGTCCTATTCACGGCGGCAACATTTTTGCCTGCGTTCTACTGCTTCACCAAATTTCCGGAATGCCGGTTATCGCTTCGGAAATTACGGGCGAGTTGGAAGATTTATCTGATCGCGATTGCAACTGGGATGGTTCTTCCCTTTACGGGCTATTTCGGCTCCCACCGTCCTGAGTTTCCATGGGGGAGTGAGGCCGCGATGAGCTTCGGGCGGCTCTTTGCGCGGAACCTGTTCCTGGTTCCCTTATGGGAGGAGATCGTCTGGCGAGGATGTTTCCTGAACAAGGTGAGATTGTTTACCTCTCCATCAAGTGGAATTCTGCTCACGTCAATCGGGTTCACTGTTTTGCACGGGCCGAAAATCGCGGTCTTCTACAGTAGTGGCCTTCCATTAGAGGTGCTTTTGGTCTTGCCGTTCATCTATTTTTGCCTAGGGGTCATACTTGGTTCGGTTTTCGAATTGGGACGCGGGAGCCTTTGGCCCTGCGTCCTGCTGCATGCTTCGTTCAACGCTGCAGCAGGGGTTTTCGCCGGGAGCTACAATCGAAGTTCCGAGCTAGGTTCCTACGTCTCCGAATTGGTCGTAATGGTGATTTTGGCAAGATTTTTCCTCCGGGCTGCGATACGGCAAGGTAGTCTGCCCGCTTATGTGGCAGACTGTGGGCAACAGTGAATTAAGAGAGCAGTAAAACCTGTGAGAGATGGTCAACATGAGGACATGGCTGCGATTGCTGCTTGTGGTTTTAACGGTTGGTGGAGGTTTCACGGGCCTTAGCTCAACGGTCGGTGCTTTCGGCACGTTTGAAAAATATGGATTGTTTGCTGAACTCGTTGGCTTGGTCTTTATGGCGCTCTACCTGTTCGTCGTGACAGCTGGCCTTCTGTTTGTTCATGACTCGCGTCGCACACGGCCATTGCTGGTGGCGTTCGCTCTCCAGATTCCATGGGTGTCTCTTCCGGTGTTTGAATATCATTTCGCCGCTGGTTTATACGCCGCCGTGACTCTGGGTCCGCCTAAGCTCGCCGGACAATTATTCACGTATGAGTTGACCGGCGATCTGGGAGCTAATTGGAAATTTCGTTTTGCATCTGTTCTGGAGGGGCCATGGAGCCTGGGCATCAATGTATTTGCGTTGCTCATCTATGTTTTGTTGCAGCTATCAATACGTAGGTTCAGCCTCTCCCAAGAGCCCGCATGAACACTTACGGCCGTCTAACAATGGTGCCAAGGCTAGAAGAAAAATGCGGGAGACAATTAGGTGGGTGAGTTAAACCTCAGTTCGGCGGTGCGGCAACTGGAGCTTCTCGGCTCGCGCGAGATTTCTGTGCTGGAACTGGCTGAGGCGCATATTCATCAGATTGAGCGGCTCAATCCGAAGCTCAATGCGCTGGTTGATTTTGATGCCAACCGCGTGCGGGTGCAGGCGCGAGTGCTGGACGAGGCGCGCGGGCCGTATGGGCCGCTGCATGGATTGCCGGTCACGGTGAAGTCGTCGATTGCGACGGCGGGTTATAAATGCGAGATCGGGAGCCTGCTGCACAAGGGCGATGTGCCGCATGAGGATGCGGTGGTGGTGGCGCGATTGCGCGCGGCGGGCGCGCTGATTCTGGGCACGACGAACTGCCCTGAGTTTCTGATGGCGTATGAGACGGCGAATCTGCTGCACGGGCGCACGTCGAACCCATGGGACCTGGAGCGGTCGCCGGGTGGTTCGAGCGGCGGCGAGTCGGCTGCGATTGCGGCGGGTATGTCGGCGGCGGGACTGGGAAGCGACAGCGGCGGATCGGTGCGTGTGCCGGCGCATTTCACAGGGATCTGCTCGCTGAAGCCGACGCCGGGGCGCATTCCGGGGCGCGGGCATCTGCCGCCGTGCGTGGGGCCGTTTTCGATTCTGGGTGCGATTGGGCCGATGGCGCGGACAATTCCTGACGTCCAACTGCTGTTTCGCACGCTCAGCGGACAGGACTCTCTGGATCCGGTGAGTCCGCCGGTTGCGTTGCGCGAGCCGGGTGTGGAAGAGCTGCGCGCGAATCGAATTGGGTTTTTCGAGGACGATGGGCTGGTTCCAGTGACGGCGGAGACGCGGGCGGCGGTGCAATCGGCTGCGGCTGCGTTGCGGGGCGCGGGCTTTCGCGTGGAGCCCTTCAGGCCGAGTACGCTGGAGCCGCTGCGCAAGCTGTGGGTGAAGTTCTTTGTGCAGTGCGGGGCAATGTTTTATGCGCCGGAGATTCGCGGGCATGAAGGGCAGTTGAGCCCCATCTTCAGAGAGTTTCTCGGGTTCGCCGAGGCTGCACCGCCGCTGACCGCACAGGATTTGCTGGACGCGTGGGCGGAGCTCGATCTGCTGCGCGCCAAGACGCTTGAAGAGATGCGCGCGTATCCAGTGCTGCTGTGCCCGGTGGCGAGCGTGCCGGCGTTCAGGCACGACGAGCGTAGCTGGGATGTCGAGGGGCGGGCAGTTGAATACATGGACGCGTGGCGGCATTCGCAGTGGTTTAATGCGCTCGCCGCGCCGGCCGCCGTGGTTCCGGTGGGGCAGTCGCCAGAGGGATTGCCGATAGGCGTGCAGATAGTGGCGCGGCCGTTTCAGGACGAGACGGCTCTGGGGATTGCGGCGTTTGTCGATAAGGCGTTTGGCTATCGAGTGCCGGCGATGGCGTTCAGCTAGTACTACAGTTGTATCTGGCTCGATTGGTGGAATCCAGACAAAGGCCCGGGCCTGAAGGCCACGTAAATTCGACCCTTTTCAGGGGGTTGAAACCCCGTGCTCCCTCCGGGATTCCCGATCTACAACTGCAGTACTACGATGGAATCAAGTTGGTTCGCATTCCCGGCGCCTCATCGCGCCGCATTGATTTCGCCCTCACTTTTTCGCATCGGTTGCCCATTCGTGGACATCTGTAGATCAGTGTTTACGTCTAGTGTCCTGTCTCCAAAGTTCCTGGCATAAATCCCGAAGTGCAGCCGCAGATCCTTCGACTCACCACCCCCAAACTGAAGAACGTTTGGGGCCCCTTTCGCTCAGGATGTCAGCTGATTTTTGGGGGACTGAGACTGCCAAATTATGATGCGGAATTCTGGGACATCACACTAGTTCTGAAAGGCCAAGCTGATGAATGTTCTCATCGTGTTCGCACATCCCGAGCCGAAAAGCTTCAACGGCGCCCTGTTCGATACCGCCGCAGCCACTCTGACCGCGGCCGGCCACACGGTGGTCAGCAGCGATCTTTACAGGATGGATTTCGATCCCCGCACCAGCCGGGCCAACTTCCTGGAACAAAAGGATCCCGACTACTTCAAGCCCCAGGTTGAAGAACGGCATGCCACCGAGACTCACGGCTTCGCACCCGCACTGGAGGCGGAAATCGGCAAAGTGGAGGCCGCCGATCTTGTGATCTTCCAGTTTCCGCTCTGGTGGTTCGGCCTGCCCGCCATCCTCAAGGGCTGGGTGGACCGCGTCTTCGCCATGGGCCGCGCGTACGGCTCCGGACGCATTTACGAGCATGGCCCGTTCCGCGGCAAGCGCGCCCTGCTCTCGCTGACCACTGGCGGATTTCAGTCGAGCTATGTTTCCGGTGGCGAAGAGGGCGACATTCTCGGCATCCTGCGCCCCATCCACCGCGGCATCTTTCAGTTCACGGGATTCAGCGTGCTCGCACCCGCTATCCATTACGGCCCGGTCCGCGTGGAGGAGCGCCGACGCCGCCAATGGCTCGACGAGTGGTCCCAGCGTCTGCGCACCATTGAGTCGGAGCAGCCTATCGACGTCGGCCCGTACGCCTGAACGCTGCATCCTGCTCCGGATTGCCGAAAAACGTGCCTGCCCCCTTGACTTCCTGCGAGGAAACGCGGATGGATCGAGCCGGTTTGTGAGCTGCGTCACAGATGTTGTCCATGCACGCCAAACCTCCATCTTTCGGTTGAGGTAGAGCTCCAAAGTGGGCGTTAGTCTGATCCTTCCGCTTCCCCAGAAACGGAGCGCACAGGGTGCGCGCAAACTGGCACGAACGATTTGCCGAGAGTCCCGATGTTCTGAAGAGCACGCGGCGCCAACAAACCGTGGTGCCGGCGCTGGACCTGGAGATCGGCGGGGACGAGTTCATCACCATGGCTGGGCCATGCTCGGTTGAGACCGAGTTCCAACTGATGGCCACCGCCAATCATGTCCGGCGCGCGGGAGCCCGCATTCTGCGCGGCGGCGCTTTCAAACCACGCAGTTCTCCTTATGCATTTCAAGGTTTGGGCCTTCAGGGCCTGCAGATGCTGGCGCGCGCCCGCAATGAGAGCGGGCTGGCCATCATCACGGAAGTGATGCAGGAAGACGATGTTCCGCTGGTGGCCGAGTACGCGGATATCTTGCAGATCGGCACGCGCAACATGGAGAATTACTCGCTGCTGGAAGCCGCGGCGCGCTCAGGGCGGCCGGTGCTGCTGAAGCGCGGCATGGTGGCCACGATTGCGGAGTGGCTGCGGTCGGCACAGTTGATTCTGGATAACGGAAATCCCAACGTCATTCTCTGCGAGCGGGGCATTCGCACCTTTGAAACGGCGATGCGGAACACCTTCGATGTGGCGGCGATCGCGCTGCTCAAGCAGATTTCTCATCTGCCGGTGATTGCCGATCCGAGTCATGCGGCAGGGCATCGCGAACTGGTTCCTGCGCTGGCGCGCATTGCGGTTGCGGGCGGTGCGGACGGGCTGCTGGTTGAAGTGCATCCGCATCCCGAGAAGGCCTGGAGCGATGGTGAGCAGTCGCTCGACTTTGCGGGCTTCGACGAAATGATGGACGGCCTTGAGCCGTGGCTTGCGGTGCGCGCGATGGAGCTTGAGCGGCGCGAGACGCCGGGTGCGCGGCCCATGGAGGCGGTTGGATGAAAGTCGCTCCCCGACTGCTTGCGAGGTGTGCGCTGGTTGCGATGCTCACTGCCCTTTGCGGGTTTCAATCACAATCTGGGTTGAGCGCAAGTGCGGCGCTGAATGTAGACGTCGTGGTGACGGCCGCTCCGGCTTTCGAGCCGCTGGCTGCGCTGCGCGGAGCGGAACGGTTTCCCAAGGGCGCACAGTTGCTGCTCATTCATGAAGGCAACGCGGAGCCGCTGGTGACGGGTTTTGCGGCCAGTGCGGACGCCAACATTTCATTCGATGGAAGGCGGGTGTTGTTTGCGGGCAAGCAGAACGCAAACGACGCCTGGCAAATTTGGGAACTGAAGCTGTCTGATCACTCGCTGCGCAGGCTGATTGACGGTGAGGGCGACGCGATTCGGCCGCTCTATCTGCCCGGTGGGCGGCTGGTGTACGCGCGCAAGACGGCGCAGGGCTTCCGGCTGGAGGTTGCAGGCAAGGATGGCCGCGAGGTCAATGAACCTGTGGATGACCAGGCGAGTGCAACGGTGCTTCCGCTGAGCTATGTGCCGGGGAACACGATTCCCGACGATGTGCTACTGGACGGGCGGATTCTGTTTGAGTCCGGATTCCCGCTGGGATCGGGCGCGACGCCGGAGACGTACCTGGCCTATTCCGATGGTTCGGGAGTGGAGTCGTATCGCTGCGATCATGGCGTGGCTCGCTGGGGCGGCAGGCAACTGGCGTCGGGCGATGTGGTCTTCACGCACGGAAGTTCGCTGGGGCGATTTACTTCGGCCCTGGCGCATGAGGCGCGGGTTGCCGGGCCGCGCGGCGAGTATGCGGGCGGGATTGCGGAGACGGCAGCGGGCGACTGGCTGGTAAGCGAGCGAGCCGGATCGGGCACTCACTACGCACTCAAGTTACGGAAGGCTGCTTCGACTGCGGGTGCTGGAGCGAATGTATTGGAGACGCTGCTGGCTGTAAGCGGCGAAGATCTTGTGGAACCGGTGGTCATTGCGCGGCATACGCGGCCGAAGCGTCACCCCTCCGGATTGCACGACTGGAACTACGCAAACATGATGGCTCTCGATGCGCGTCAGTCGCGCGAAGGCGATTTGAAAGTTGTGCCCGCGCAGGTGCGGCTTGAGACGCTGGACGGCGCGGGACATGCGATGGCGATGGGCACGGCGCCGGTGGAATCGGACGGATCGTTTTATGTGAAGGTGCCGGCGGACAAGCCGATTCGGTTTGCGCTGCTCGATCGGAAGGGCGCGGTTGTGCGGCAGGAGCACGGGTGGTTCTGGATTCGCAAAGGCGAGCAGCGCATCTGCGTTGGCTGTCATGCAGGGCCGGAGCGGGCGTCAGAGAACACGATGCCGGCGGTACTGCTGCACACCACAACGCCGGTTGATTTGACCGGCGCGAAGCAATCGGCTGTTGCACAGTCTACTGCGCCGGGAGGCAATTGATATGACGAGTCGCGTTCTTCTGCTTTTCAGCGCGATCGCTTTGGCTGCCGGGCAAAGCCTTGCCGGAGCGCAGGTCACTCCTGGCGCGACAGCGGCGTCTGCCGCACCGCAGGCGCCTGCGTCGCCGAAGGCGGAGCCGGTGATTCGATTTGAGGATGCGAGCGATGCGGCGGGCATTGATTTTACGCATAGTTTCGGATCGCGTCAGTTGGGATCGCTGCTGGAGGGAACGGGCGCGGGCTGCGTCTGGCTCGACTACAACAACTCCGGATTGATGTCGCTGTATGTGGTCAACGGGCGGCCGCTCGATGACTCGATGCACCCGTATCCACTGAAGGAAAAGCCGGCGACGCCTCCGCACAATCATCTGTATCGCAACAACGGCAACGGCCATTTTACCGATGTGACGGAAAAGGCCGGGCTCAATCCGGATATGTACGGAATGGCCGTGGCCGCGGCCGATTACGACAACGACGGCAATGAAGACCTGCTGGTTACCGGCTATGGAAAGGTGATTCTTTATCACAACGACGGCAACGGGCACTTCACCGATGTGACGGAGAAGGCCGGCATCAAGGTGGATGGATGGGCGATCAGCTCAACTTGGCTGGACTACGACAAGGATGGCTGCGTGGATCTTTTTGTAGGCCGCTATGTGAAGTTCGATCCCAAGTATCGCGCCTACTATGCGCCGACCAATTATCCGGGGCCGCTCGACTATGAGGGCGAGACCAACATGCTGTTCCATAACAACTGCGACGGGACATTTACGGATGTTACGGAGAAGTCGGGCATCGGCGCCTATGTGGGACGCACCATGGGCGTGACGGCGGCCGACTTCGACAACGATGGATGGGACGACATCTACGTTGCCAACGATCGCACGGAGAACTTTCTCTTTCACAACAAGCATGATGGAACGTTTGAAGAGATCGGCGGCGATTCAGGCACGGCGTTTGGGCAGAACGGCGAATCAACTTCTTCGATGGGGCCGGTGTTTGCGGATCTTGAAGGGCGCGGCGTGCTGGATCTTTGGGTGACTGACGGGCACTACAACCGCCTGCTGCACAACACTGGAAAGCTGACATTTGAGGATATTGGCGCGCAGACAGGCGTCTCGCAGACCAATGCGCAGTACGTGAGCTGGGGTACGGGGATTTACGACTTCGACAACGACGGGCTGCTGGACATTCTTATCTTTCACGGCGGCCTGATTCACCTGATTCCGCAGGAGCACACGCTGTTTCGCGGCATCGGTAACGGCAAGTTTGCGGATGTTTCGCGTGAAGCAGGGCCGGTGCTGAGCGAACGCACGACGGCGCGCGGCGCATGTTTTGCCGACTACAACAACGACGGAAAGATGGATGCGTTCGTTGTGAACCTGGGCGGCAAGGGAACGCTGGTGCGCAACGTTTCAACGAACACCGGGCACTGGATTGCGATCAAGCTGGTGGGGACGAAGAGCAATCGGGACGGGATAGGCGCGCGGGTTGAAGTGTTCGCCGGCGGCAAGCGGCACACGGCGGAACGCGTCGCCGGATCGGGCTACCTGTCGCAGGACGACAGCCGATTGCATTTTGGATTGGGCGCGGCGGCGACGGTCGACAAGCTGATTGTGCACTGGCCGAGCGGACGCGAGCAGACGCTGGAAAACGTGACGGCGGATCGCGTGCTGACGGTGGAGGAGCCGAAGTGACTGAACGCAATCAACGCGGAGCCTGGGCTGGGGCGGCGATGAATCTGCCGCTCGCGGCCATGGTGTTGATTGCGGTTGCGCTGTGCGGCGCGAACACCGCATGCGAAGGTGAGGAACACCGGACGGTTGAAAACGTACCGTACGCGTCCCCGCTTGAAGTGCTCTTTTCTCCAGATGGAGCGCGGCTTTACGTGCTGTGCCAGGGCAGTGACGAGATCAGAGTGCTGGATGCAGCGAGCTACGCGGTGACCGCGAAGATCGCCGTGGGGCATATACCGCGCGGGTTTTCGTTGTCCCCGGATGGGGCAACGCTGTTCGTGACCAACACGTGGGACGACACGCTGAGCGTGATCGACACAAAGGCGCTGAAGGTAACCGCGACATGGCCCGTGGGCGCGGAGCCATCGAGCGTGGTGGAGGATCGTGCAGGCACGCGGCTGTTCGTCGCGAACCGCATCAGCAACGATGTGGTTGTGCTGGACGCAGCCACGGGCGTGGAAGAGAAGCGGCTGCTGGCCGGACGAGGATCGAGTTATCTGACGCTGTCGCCGGATGGAAGCCGCATCTATGCGACGCATGTGTATCCCAATCCCGACGCGCAGCGGACAGGGATCGAAAATCGCACGCCTCCGGAATCCGAGATCACGGTCATCGACGCGGGGCGTGCGGTGGTCGTGGACCGCATGCCGCTGCACCACATTGCGGGCGTGTTTCATGTCGCGTTTTCGCCCGATGGCCGGTTGGGCGTGGTGGCCGAGTACCACCCCAAGAACATGATTCCGCTGGCGCACCTGG
>Ga0302152_10000644_pt1 | contig 16279 bp, 20 predicted proteins | sample I_Bog_N2_1_FD_192434 | JGI IMG/M metagenome (GOLD analysis project Ga0302152, IMG submission 192434) | Peat permafrost microbial communities from Stordalen Mire near Abisko, Sweden - I_Bog_N2_1 | ecosystem: Environmental > Terrestrial > Soil > Wetlands > Peat | place: Sweden: Abisko, Stordalen...
CTGTAGAAGTATCTGGACCAGGCTTTTTTGATGGGGTTGACGCGTGTGCGGGTGATTCACGGGACGGGAATGGGGATTCTGCGGCGGGCGTTACGGGAGTATCTGCGGCATCATCCGCATGTGGCGAAGACGGAGGAGCCGAGCCAGCAAGAGGGCGGTGCGGGAGCGACTGTGGTGGATCTGCGGCAGTGATCGGCGATGGTTGTGAGGTGGATTGTTACTGGTGTGACAACAGATAATGTGCGATTTGCGACGTTTTGCGACCATTTTAAGCGCGCTTGCGTGCCGTCTTTTGGGCATCTTGCGGTTTGGCTGATTTTTCCTCTGCTGAAAACAATTGACTTACGAGCTTACCCGTGGGCGGATTTCGTTTGCGAGAGCGTTGGGAACGCCTGGGAGGGGGGGTACCCCTGTTTTTTTGGTTTGGCCCTTGCGGAGGGGTTGGCGAGTTGGTTAATGGGTGGTTGGGGTGGTGATTCGGTGCTATTTGTATTGTGCGCTTTTAGGGGTTAATTGGACGCAAGGATTGGGCGATTGATGTAGATTTTCTGGAGTAACGGGAGCGGGTATGGCAGCGAAGGATGACGGGGGCGCGGGAAACCACGAGATGATCTTCTACTCCACGCCGGATGGCTTGGTGCGGGTTGAGGTTCTGTTTGAGGGGGAGACGTTCTGGCTGAGCCAGAAGCGGATGGCGGAGCTGTTTGGGATTGGCGTCCAGACTGTCAATCACCATCTTCAGGAGATATTCAAGACGAAAGAACTGGATCAGGAGGCAACTATACGAAAAATTCGTATAGTTCAAACTGAGGGCGTGCGGGAGGTTTCGCGCGAGGTGGATTTCTATAATCTGGACGCGATTATTGCGGTGGGCTACCGGGTGAACAGCCGGGAGGCGACGCAGTTTCGGATTTGGGCGACGGGAGTGTTGCGCGAGTACCTGGTGAAGGGATTCGTGCTGGACGATGAGCGGCTGAAGCAGGGCAAGCGCGTTGGACGGGACTACTTTGACGAGCTGCTGGAGCGGATACGCTCGATACGCGCGAGCGAGCGGCGGTTTTACCTAAAGATCACCGATATCTATGAGCAGTGCAGTGTGGACTATGACCGGAATGCAGCGATTACGCAGCGGTTTTTCAAGACGGTACAGAACAAGCTGCACTGGGCGATTACGGGGAAGACCGCTGCTGAGCTGATTGCCGAGCGGGCCCACGCGGACCAACCGAATATAGGGCTGAAGACGTGGAAGAACGCTCCGGAGGGCCGGATACAGAAGGCCGATGTGACGGTGGCCAAGAACTACCTGGCAGAAGGCGAGATCAAGGCGCTGGAGCGCATTGTGACGATGTACCTGGACTATGCGGAGAACCAGGCGGCGCGGCAGATTGCGATGAGCATGGCGGATTGGGTGGGGAAACTGGATGCCTTTTTGCGGTTCAACGAGTACGAGGTGCTGGCAGATGGGGGGAAGGTTTCGCATGAGGTTGCGCGGGAGTTGGCAGAGAAGGAGTATGAGCGGTTCCGGGTGGTGGCGGACCGGAGTTTTGAGAGTGATTTTGAGCGGGTCGCGAAGAAAGTGCTGGGACGGGGCGGGAAGAAGCCGAAGGGCAAGTGAGGCGATCGAGGAATCTGCGGCATAATCCGCATGTGGCGAAGACGAAGGAGCCGAGTCAGCAGGAAGGTGGGGCTGGGGCTACGGTGGTAGATTTGAGGCAGTGGAGGGAAGTGAGAGCCCCAGAGGCTCCTAATGGAGATTGACGACCCTTGACTCTTACCTTGTAGAAACCAGAGTCCACAAGTTCAAGGGGCTACCACACTGCCGCGATTGCAGGTCGCTCTTCGAGGTGTTGAACTGCGCTGAACCAAAGCAATTCAATGATTTGTTCATTCTGCCACCGTTGATCGCCGAGTGGTACCGCGCTGCCATGCGGGAAGTTTTAGGTCGCGAAAAGGCTTCGAATCTCAAACCGAATAGACGGAACTCACATCAAATCAGTCTGCTACCCTTTAGTACAGAATTGCACCAGCGTCTTATTGAATCATGGGAGGCAATAGATGCGAATCTCTCGCCTTGAAGCCACAGATGTCCATGGATATCTGCCGATAAGAGTGAGCTTTCACGAGGACCTGACATTCCTGACGGGATTGAACGGTTCTGGGAAAACCACTGCGCTGAGACTCTTGATGGGGCTGCTCGCACCGAGTCTCGACGAACTAGTCGATATCAGATTTGGGACAGCTAAAGCTGTCATCCTGGTTGAAGAGAAGGAGATCATAGTTAGCGCTGAGCGACTCGCGGATGGTCTTACTCTTTCAATCAGCACTCATAAAGGGATGATAACTCTGCCAGCAGCGCATTTCCAGGTGATCTCCGAAGCAAGACATAGGGACGAGGCACACACACCTATTTATCTTGAGATTCAGTCGAATCCGGTGTTTCGCGCCATTCGTGACCTCTCCACGCCAATGTTTTTGGGTTTGGACAGGCGCCTTCAGATTGAGGAGCGAGATGTTGAAGTCCCAGTTAGAGCGCGGCGGCTCGAAAACGAGTTCAGGCATCGAGTCGGGACATTGGGGGATATCTCGATTCGAAGAGTGACGGAAGCAATCCTGTCGGATGTGAACGACCTTGTTGCGAGTACACTCTCGGAGATTAGAGCTGCTCAAGAGCGACTAGACGAAGATCTGCGGAACAAAATCCTCTTGGATTCATTTCGCTACGAATCGACTGAATTCGAGGCGAAATCGTTCCCCACAAGACCAACTTTGGAGAAGTTTCGAGCACGTCAAACTGCGATTGAGAAGGCCGCAGCAGGGCTGAGGTTGCCGGTGGGAGAACTTCAGTCATCCTTGAGCGAGTTTTTTGACCGGATGACCAAGACCTCAGATGCACTAGAGGCTCAGTCCAAGGTTAAACCTCTTTCCAAGGCAAGAAGGGGGAAAACACCAATTGCTGATCCGAAGCTTCAAGGCTACGTGTTCGAGTGGATCATGAATAGTCGCCAAGCTGTTCGAATCTTCACGCAAATAGAAATGCTCGATGATTATGTCGGGAAGCGCGCTACTCTTCATCAGCCGATCGATCGCTTTCTAGCGCTTGCGAATGAGTTCTTGGTTCAAACGGGGAAGAACGTGACTGTCTCCCAGAGGGGATCCCTACGCGTGGGATTAAAGGGCGCCGAGACCGGTCATCCACTCTTTGCGCTGTCTTCTGGTGAGAGGCAGCTCGTTGTCATGCTCGCGCACCTATCTCTGAACAAACGACTCTCTCAGAGCGGCGTTTTCATAGTTGATGAGCCGGAGTTGTCGCTTCATATCGGATGGCAGGAACAGTTTGTGAATGCCATTCAGCAGGCAAATCCAAATGTCCAATTCATTCTGGCTACTCACTCCCCAGCAATCATCCTAGAGCGGATCGATAACTGCCGCTCACTGAGCTAGACTATGCACCTCACCTGGCCAATCAGCGCCAAACCCGCTCTCGCGTTTCTCTTCCGTCCACTTCAGGATGTCGACGTTTACGTCGAAGACCTGGGGGACGATGTTTTTTATACAGAGTTGTTCAAGCGTGTGACCCCGAAGAGTGTCAGGATCGCCCGCGTCTTCACCGCTGGGAATAGGCAGAAGGTCATAGAAAAGGCATGTGCTCACGATTTTTCCGCACGAAAGGCCTTTTTTGTAATCGATGGAGATTTCGAGTGGGTACGAGGCGAAGTCGCCCCAGCACCGGGTCGTGTTTATCGTCTTGACGCATATTGCATTGAGAATCTCCTGATTCATGAGGATGCCGCGGCAAAAATACTTATAGAAGAAGAAGTGCTATCTGAAGAAGCGGCAAAGCACACTCTACAGCTTCAGTCCTGGCAAGAAGAAATATCGTCGCACCTTTTGGATTTGTTCATTTGGTTTGCGGCGCTCAATGCCGCGAATCCAGACGAGCCGACCGTCGGCACAGGGGTCGGTGCCCTGTTAACCCATGCCAGCAGGGGTATTCCACAGGGTTTGGCGCCAGCAAAAGTAAGCAATCTTGCAGCCGACGTTCAAAGAAAGACCGTAGAGGCTCTGGGCGTAGAAGCGGCCAGCGCGCTTTTTGATTCTATTAAAAACAGAGTCTTAGGGCTTCCAAATCCTACAGATGCCATCTCAGGCAAAGACTATCTCCTCCCGCTTTTTGAGCATCATCTCTGGAAGTTCCTTCGCCGCAAGACTCCGCGCAAGTCGTTACGTGTTCGTCTTGCTCGCAACTGCTGCCTAGAGCGGTTTCAGGACGTATCGAAGGCAATAGCCAGGAGCGCGAACGGTAGCTAATCAGAAATGAAAACCAGTTCGCCAGGAAATACGAAGCTGAAATACTTGAAGATTTGTTCTACCTGCAACGGCCTCTTCAGTAGTTGTTGAGGCTGATTTCGCCTGTTGGCTGACCTCATTTTCGGCTGAATCTACCCGACAGGCTCGAAACAGCTCAGAGGATTCGCAGTTCAGCGCGGAGGTTCGCCATCGTCTTCAAATGAAAGGCTAGGTTGTGGATGGAGTTCAGGGTGCCGCCGAGGGGTATGGGCGAGGTGGCGGAGGTAGGCGCGGGTGTAGATGTGGCAGGCGCTGCCGCTGCTATGGATGTCGAGTGATCGCGATGATGGTTATCACGGGGACTCGTTTCTTGCCTTGCATTTCATCCGGGCCGTAGTGCCAGAAGATGCGGTATGCTCCGGGCGTGTTGTTCTGCGCGTACGCTTCGAAGACTCTTTCGCCGTTGACGACAGTCAACGATGTGAACTCGTGGGTATGGAGGCTGGGGTGGGACGGGTCTACTTCGAGGTATCCGAGAGCCTTGTGGACTTGGGCCAACAACGCGGCACTCGATGGCGAATTTTCGAGGGCCGTGAGTTGCGCATCGGCTGTTGGGGTGAAGTTGAGCTTGCGCTGCATGGCTATTCCTGGGCGTGTTTGGCAAAGGAGCCGCGATAGACGCTTTTGCCTTCCGCCGACTCCCGCAAACCTTGTTTCACGCTGGCCAGCGCCTCAGCGTTCTCGAAAAGCCACATTTCAGAGGCGGGAATGGTCTTGACCGGGTCTAGGATGAGTTGACCCAATGGGTTGCGGTAGATGTTGTACGCCTTGGCTGCGCCAAGAGCCTCTCCCAGCGACAGACGCTTTTTGGCATCGGGTTGCGCGAATTCCGTGACGAGCTGAAAGTCGGTGTTCTTGAGCACTGCGGGATTGGCCATGGGAAGAGATTAGCACGGGTGGGAAGATGTGCCAAGTGGGCTATGCCCACGTTACGTCGAGAGGGTCGTCCCTTCCAGTTCCGCGCGCAGATTCGCCATGGTTTTCAGGTAGAAGGCGAGGTTGTGGATAGAGTTGAGGGTGCCGCCTAGGGGTTCGGCGGTTTGGGCGAGGTGGCGGAGGTAGGCGCGGGTGTAGCGTTGGCAGACCATGCAGGTGCAGTTGGGGTCGGGGGGGAGCTGGTCTTCAGCGAATTGGCGGTTTTTGATGTTCATGCGGGGGAAGCCGGTGGAGGCTGCGTCGGTGAAGAGGAGTCCGTGGCGGGCGGCGCGAGTGGGGATGACGCAGTCCATCATGTCGACACCCATGCGGGCGTACTCGACGATTTCGTCGGGGTAGCCGACGCCCATGACGTAGCGGGGTTTGTCGGTGGGCAGGTAGGGCAAAGTCTCGGCGATTACTTGCCGAGTCAGTTCACGAGGTTCTCCGACGGAGAGGCCGCCGATGGCGTAGCCGTCGAAACCGGCACCCGCGTGATCCATTTCGACGAGGCGCTCGGCGGATTCGCGGCGGAGGTGGGGGTGCATGCCTCCCTGGACGATGCCGAAGAGGCTTTGGGTGGCGGGCTGGCCGGAGGGGTCGTGCAACTGGCCGTACCAGGGGACGCGGTGCTGGTTGGCGCGGAAATGGTCGAGGGAGCGGCGGGCCCAGAGCATGGTGACGCGGAGGCTTTCGCGGGCGCGGGCTTCGTCGGCGGGGTACTCGGTGCATTCGTCGAAGGCCATGCAGATGTCTGCGCCGAGGGCGATCTGGACATCCATGGAGTGCTCGGGGGTAAACATGTGGGCGCTGCCGTCGAGGTGGGAGCGGAAGCGGACGCCCTCGTCGGTGAGTTTGCGGAGCTTGTTGAGGGAGAAGACCTGGAATCCGCCGGAGTCTGTGAGCATGGCGCGGGGCCAGGCGATGAACTTGTGCAGTCCGCCGAGGCGCTGGATGAGCTGGTGGCTGGGGCGTAGGTAGAGGTGGTAGGTGTTGCCGAGGATGATTTGCGCGCCGATGTCTTCGAGGATGGACTGGGGGACGGCCTTGACGGTTCCCTGGGTGCCTACGGGCATGAAGACGGGTGTCTCTACGGTCTGATGGGGCAGATGGAGGCGTGCACGGCGGGCGCCGGAGGGGTGTGTCGAGAGGAGTTCAAAACGTAGGGCCACCCTTGGATTGTACCGGGCAGAGACGGTTGGGAGATCTGGGGGCGGTGGTGGGCAGCGCGGCAGGGAAAGAATTGCAGGGGGTTTGCGGTGGCACGTATACTCCCGGTGACTCGCTGCAAGGGTGCGAAGAAAGCCTGAGGCGTTCGATGCCAATGCCCAAGAAGAGGAAGTGTGCCGTGAAGAAGTGGTTCGCGATCGTGATGTTGTGTCCGGCAATGGCGGCGTTGGGCCAGGTGGGGGGTTGCCCGGCGGTGGAGCGCGTGGCAAGCGCGGCGGATGCGGCGTACGGCGATGGGCAGTTTTCGCAGGCGGAGGGACTGTACCGGACGCGGTTGGTGGAGGAGCCGGGGGATGTATCCGCCTCAGTAGGGCTGGTACGGACGCTGCTGCGCGAAGGGAGCCTGCCAGCGGCCGCGGCGCAGGCGAGCCAGATGCTGGCGGCGAAGCCTGAGGATGCGGGTGCGCTGACGAGCGAGGCCGAAGTGGAGCTGAAGCAGGGCGAGCCGTGGCTGGCGATGGAGACGGTGAACCGGGCGCTGGCGGGGAATGCGTGCGCGGCGCGGGCGCACCTGGTCCGGAGCGGGCTGTTGAGGCTGGACTCAATGTATGCGGCGGAGCGTGAGGAGATTGCGCGGGCGTATGCGATTGACCCCGGAGATGCCGATGTAGCCAGAGCCTGGAACGGGATTGTGGCCCCGGCGGAGGAGATTACCAGCATTCGGGAGGCGCTGGCGACGGCGAAGGATCTGGACCCGGATGTGCGGGCCAAGGCGGAGGCGTCGGCTGCGGCGATGCTGCCGCTGCTGACGGAGAACTCTCAGACGTGCAAGGTGCTGCCGACGGACCCGGGGGCGACGCTGGCGCTGATGCCGGTGATGCCTGATCCGAAGCATATTGAGGGATATGAGCTGGCGGTGCGGACGGGGAGCGGGCCGGCGACGCTGATGATGGACACGGCCGCGTCGGGGCTGTTTGTGACGCGAACGCTGGCTTCGGCGAATGGCTGGCAGCATGAGGAGAACGACCCAGCCGGTACGGTACGGTTGGATGAGCTGCGGATTGGGCCACTGATGTTTCGCAACTGCATGGTTGGGGTGACGGATACTGGTTTCCCCGGCAAGGCAGACGGGTTTATTGGTACGGACATGTTTGCGCAGTACCTGATCACGGTGGATTTCCGGCAGAGCCGGATGCGGCTGGACGCGCTGCCGGCAGTGGGGGATGGGCTGCCGGGAGACCGGATGAGCGCGCCGGAACTGGAGGGGTTTGTCCCGGTGTACCATCGGCGGCATTATCTGCTGCTGCCGGTGGCGTTTCCGAATGGGACAAAGAAGCTGTTTGTGCTGGCGTCGGGGATGCGGTCGAGCGCGATGACGCTGGAGGCGGCTCATGCGGAGTCAAAGATGACCATGAACTTTACAAATGCGGAACCGACGGCGAGCGGGGGAAAGATGGAGTTTTACCGGGAGGTGTTTGATTTGCAGATGGCAAGTCTGACGCCGATTCCGGAGGGGCACATGGTGGAGATGGATCTTTCGGCGCAGGAGCGGAATGCAGGATTCCAGATAGCGGGGATGCTGGGGCTGGATGTGCTGCACGGGATGACGATGATGCTGGACTACCGGGATGGGCTGGTGAAGCTGGAACCGAAGGTAAAGGATATGGGGCCGGGGTCGGCGGCGGGGAATTTGACGGCCTCGACGGAGCCGGTTGAGTGCCCGCAGTTGAGCAATGAGCCGATCCCGATACGGTCTATGGTGCAGGCGAAGGTGACGGGCGGGCTGGATTCAGGGCATTTGAAGGTGGGCAAGGAGATCTGGCTGAAGGTGATGAATGGCTGGGATCAGCCGGATTGCCGTGTGTACGATGGAGCCACTATTTACGGGCATGTGACGGCGGTGAGCGCGAGCAAGGACCCGGCCAGTGCTGAGCTGTCGCTGGTGTTTGACCATGCGGATTGCGTGGGGCATCCGCGGAAGGCGTTTTCGCTTTTTCTGGTTGGGGTGGTCGGGATGGCGGACGCCGGGACGCAGGAGCATGATGCGATGCCGGTGGAGGTGAGCGGAGGAGGCAGGCAAATACAGAGCGTGGTGAACGGGACGTTTGGCCGGGATGATGCGCTGAACCCTGGCGGCCTGCCGAATACGTTGCGGCCGGGGATTCTGGTGCGTGTGCCGAAGGCTACTCTGGAGCCAACAGGGGGTCCGGGATGCAGCGCGCGGATTACGACCACGCAACGGAGCTTCACGCTGGGGCCAGGGGCGGAGATGCTGTTTCTGGTGCGGGAAACGAGGTAGGCAGGGATTCGCACTACAACTTTTGTGGGATGTTGGGTGGCATGGACGAGTCCGGGGCAGACGCAAGGTGGGATAGGCAAGGGGGCGTTTCGGCGGGAAGATCAGGCTGTGGCCGAATTCAAACGAGATTCGGCGCAGGAGATAGATAGTATGCATGACTTAATGATTGGATTGATTTTTGCCTTGATTCTTGTTTCACCGGCAATCATCGCCGGATTTTCCGGCAAGTCGTCGGAGATAAACGACTAGAGATTGGATCGCAGCTGCTGGCTGGATCGATCTACGGTCGATGGCGGCCTTACCCAGTTTCCGGGGGGAGAATGGGGCGAGTGCCGCAACAGACACGGGGGGAAGGCTTACGCCTTCTCCCCGTTTGCTGTTTGAGCCTAGGTGAGCACGGAGCGGACTTTCTGCTCGATCATGCTGCAGGGGACGAAGAAGGGCTTGTTGGTGCATTCGATGACCAGGATTTGGGCAGCGGGGTCGTAGTTCCAGGTGAAGTCGATGCCCTGGTAGCTGGTGGATCCGCTGTCTCCGGTGATTTGCAGGCCCTGGGTCTGGGCTTTTGCAAGGAGTTGCTCGTATCGATCGGGGCTGAGCCCGTCGAAGTTCATTGGGGGACATCCATTCATAGTCGTTACCTCTTCCACTTTCGACGGTAGCAAAGTGAGGGTTAATTATCGGCAAATGCTCTAGCGTTTTCTTTCCAGGCGCTCTTCGAAGCGGTCGTCGTGGAGAATGACGGCGGCGACGCGACCCTGGGGATCGCGGTCGAAGAGCACGCGGGCGAGGCCGCCGGCGGGGTAAAAGAACTCGGTGGGGGACTCGGCGAGGATTTCCTGAGCTTCGCCCTGCTGGTTGCGCAGGTAGAGGGCTTCGCCCTGGCGCTGGACGGTGTAGGTGACATTGTTGGTGGGGTCGCGGTACTCGCCGACGAGGGCATCGAGCTGGGCGGGGGTGAGCTTGACTTCGGGTGGGTGCAGGGGGATGACGAGGCGCTCGGCGAAGGGGCCAACCGGGGCGTCTGCCGCGCGAGCGACGGGAGTAGCCGGGAGAATTTCGCGGACGGAGATGCCCTGGGCGTTGAGATGGAAGGCGAGCAGCCAGCGGGGCAGTTCGGGTTCGTTGAAGGCGCGGGTCCAGCTGTCATGCTTGAGGCCCTGGAATACCCATAGGCGGACGTGGCCGCCGTCGGCCTTGAGGGCATCGTACATCAGCTCGCTCTGGCGCTCGACAACGGTGGTGTCGTCGGAGCCGTGAAAGAGCCATATGGGCAGGCGTCCGACGGCGTGGGCGTAGTCGGCGGGGAGGGTGGAAATCTCTCGCCAGCGGTCCGGCGCGTAGCTCCAGAAGATGCCGGTGGAGGCGACGGCCATGGCCGCCCAGCGGTGGGGGTAGGCGCGGGCCAGCTCCCAGGCGCCGTAGCCGCCCAGTGACAGGCCGCTCAAGTAGGTGCGGTCGGGGTCAGTGTGGAACTCGCGCTCCTCCTGGGCGAGGGAAGCCATGGCCATCTGGAGCATCTCCGGGTCGGTCCAGAAGTGGTGCTGGGGGCACTGGGGCATGACGATGACGAAGGGCCAGCGCTCGGGATGGTCGCGGACCTGGGCGGGCAGACCGACCTGGGTTTGCCACATGCCTTCGCTGCCGCGCTCGCCGCGGCCGTGGAGGAAGAGGATGACGGGCCAGCGGTGGTGGTCTTTTTCGTCGGCAGGTTTGGCGGAGTCCTCGGGCTTGCGGTAGTCCTCAGGCAGGTAGACCTGGAACTTGTAGGTGGCACCGTTCAGCTCGAGGGTGCGGTTGAGGAAACCGGTTTCCTGGGGGGCGCGCTCGGACGGGGCGTGCTTGCGGCTGCCCGCAGCGGTGTGCGCGGACAGAGCCATCAGCGCGAGGATAGCCGTTAGGAGAACTGATTTGCCCAGGGATTGCATCGCACCCAGCGTAACGGATTGCTTTGAAATCCGCCAATAGGGATGGCCCACACGAATGTGTCTGACCAGGATTCTTGTGAGGCATCTGGCCTATTTCGGATCGTCGCTCTCTGGCTTGGGCAGTACGGTGACGGTGATGATGTTCGATTTCACCACCTCGGACTTGGGATCGTTTGAAGTGTGCGCCGATACTTGAATGGTGTATGTTCCGGGCTGGCTCATATCGTAACCGTCACTAATCCGGTCATGATCGATCTTGCTTTCGCCCGGTTGCAGCACCACATCCCTGTTCTGCAGCTCATGCCCTCCTTCGTCGCCTCCAATCATTTTCACTTCGTTGGGGTTTTTGTGGTGAAGGAGATTGCCTGCGCTGTCGTGTACCTCGTAGCGGTAGCCATAAGACTCACCAGCGTGAGTCCTCTTGGGGATTTCATGATCTGTAATGTTCGTCTTTCGAACTGCAACTACAACCATTGAGCCGAAATTCACAACCGTCTGGCCGCAATTCGCGAAATCCCAAATTTCGGTATGAGCCTTATCAAGATTCGCTGTGATTTCAAGCTTGAACGGAGGCGGGGCGGCCTCCGTCTGATTCGGAATATCGGTTTGGCCGAAAGCTGACAGTGAAACTCCGACCATGATAATTGCGGAAACGATTTTCATAATTCCTCCCGCGCATCTTCCCTCAGGTGATCGGTCTCGAAGTTAGCGCGGCAGGTGCAAGTGACTTGGGCACCTTGGCCGTCGGCCATTCGCTACGGTTCCTACTTGATGTTTTTTATCGACACGAGATTGTAATCTACGTCCAAAGTGACCTCAGCCTTCCACCTTCCCTCCAGGGTAAAAGTCCAGTATTGCTTATCCTCATCCCATCGCACGTTCGATACCTTGGGAGCTACTACCGAAGGAGCCTCGCTCATAGGAGGATATAAAAAATCGCTGCCTATTCCTGACAATGCGATCACGCGCATATCCTTCCCATTACCCAACAGATTCTCTTTAGACGCGATTGATAGGCTTGCTGCCTCAAGCGCCTTCGACTCGGCGTCATCCATGCTGGATGCGTGTCCGTGATAGTCGCGAATGTATATTCTGAACAAGAGCGACCAGAATTCGACGATCTCGCCGTTCTTTAATAACGCAGCGTTCTCATTCTTGAATCGCGATATTTTCGACCTCCCGGTTTCGTCGGAGACCTGGAGTCGCCACGTAAATGCCTTGTTAATCGGGTCGAACAAGACAAACACGCTAAGATGCCTTGGCTCCTCAGTTCCCTTTGCCTCAGTCTGGACTTCCCTGAGTTCGATTTTCACCTTGCCATCGGGCGTATATGCGATGTCCTCGCTATCAAATCTCGAAGACACGGTTAGTTGAGGAGTACTTCCAGCGGCTGCATTAGGTATAAGCAACGCGCTAGCGACGGATAACAGTATTATCAATTTCATTCCATAGGCCATGATTTTCGCCTCTTCAGTTGGTGAGCAACGTCGTAAACGTAATGTTACAGCTAGTCAGAACGGGTTGCCGAACTCCAAAGCTCCAGATTGGATCATCTGAAGTGTCTGCCTGTCCCGATGGTAGTGCGGCAAGCTGTTGTTGCCTGGGCACCCAGACTGATAAGCGTCCACTCCAACATCTATCAGACCTTTTTCATCGACACGAGCTTGTAGTCTGCATCCAATGTAATTTCCTCGATCCATCGAGCCTGCAGAGTTACAATCCAGTGCCGCTTATCCTCATCCCATTGAACATCGATCACTTTGGGGTCAACCCCGAGCGCCTCACTTCCTGGCTCAGATATGAAGTCGAGGCCCAGAACTTCTTTCAGCAACACGGTGTGCCAGAGCTTCTCTTCATCTTGCTTGCCAAGGGGGAGGCGGAACTCTGCCGCCGCCGTTAATGCCTGTGCCTCAGCGTCGTCTACGCTGCTTGCATTACCCCGAAAATCCCGTACGTAGAGCTTTGGCGAGAGCCCACTCATGAAGATGACGAATGCTCCGTCCCTAAAGAACACAAAACGCTCTTTCTCGAGTGCCCGCGTCTGCCGAGAAGTGTCTGTTGCGAGGGCGTCGTCGCCAACAACGAACCAAGAAAACGCCCTGCTCTCTGGCTCAAACAGGACAAGAATCCTCTCCGGTACGGGTTTCCCGTATGGCCCCGCCGTCTCTACCCGAATTTCTCTCAGGTCAATCTTCAGCTTGCCGGATGTCGAACCCGCAGTCCACACATCGTTGAAGCGCGTCCTAACGGCGACGTGGGGATTTGCATTTTCGGTCCACTGCGGCGGCAAAGAGAAACTGAGAACACCCAACAACGCGAGAACTGCTGATGTATTGAACACAAAGATTCCCCTCCTACGGAGTGATTGTTACATTGCATGCGCCTGATGGTGTTTCTACGTAAAACGCGTTTTGTCCAGCAATTTGATCGGCGTATCCACCAATGGCCTTTGATTCGAAGTCGCATGGGTTAGCGTACGTTACGCCGTAGGATGGGTCGAAATACGGGCCTCCAACGCCGAGACTGGAAGGGGCTTTGACGATGAAATGAACGCCAAAAAATTTTTCTGACGGAGTCGGGCTATTTTGACCCGAGATTCCAGTCTCGCTGGTCAAATCACCAAATACAGAGTCTGGCGGCAGCGGCACCATTCCAAAGCCAACGGGCTCTATGACGGGGACAAAGTTATATTCCCAGGGAGCATTTTTTGTATACATCGGTAGTTTGCTAAAAGTCCACGAATTAACCAGCATTGCGTCTGCTACAGATGGCTTGACTGTGGTCCAGCTCGATGAAATCCCGTTCACCGCCAACGCGTCCATGAAAAGATGCGCCCATGAGCCGCATTGCCCGCTCCCGGTTGAGGATGTCAAGAGCAGAAACGAGTTGTTTGCACAACCTTGGAATCCGACACCCTGCTCGTAATAGGATAATGGCCGCCCATCCCATCCACTGACATTTGCCGGGCCAGCAAATTGCTGCCAAGTGCTCTGGAATGCGGTTGTCTGTGTTGTTGCGCCGCCGCTGCCGATCGCCAGCATGACTGCTGTAAGCGGCATTGCACTCTCGCTTAGACCAGACGGAGCGGCAAGTGTCACATAGACTTCGCTGGAGGTGGAACCTGCCCACTCACACACGGATCGTCCAGATGAACAGGCCTGGCCCCCAGGCGAGAAGTTCCATGTTACTCCCAATGTTGAATAGTGAGCGGTCGTGCTTGAGGGGAACGCCGTATTGCCGGTCAAATTGACTGTAATGGAAGTCGCGCCCGCAGGAATGTTCACGCCCGATGCTACCAATAATCCAAGACTATCGACGCTGCCTTCGATCCGTGCCCCGGAAAGTGCCACGGTCAGCGGTGTTATGCCAAAAGTAGCTGTGGCGCTGATCTTATCCGCAGACTTAAAAACCGACGGAAAGCTAGCCGATTGGGTCCACACGGTCTTTGGCGATGTGACGGGCGCAGGATCTCCGGCGCGATCCATCCAGAGCGCCTGACTATTCGTGAACTGGAGCGTAGTAATCGATGGTAGCGGATTTTCGATCTGGGTGCTATACGTCCCTGCCCCGCCAGCCGTGACGGTGGCGTTCTCGTTGGTTTCGCTGGTTGGGGGTTTTACGCTGGCGATTGTGATCTGTGTCGCGCTGCTCACTGTGACTGCGCCCAACGCGACTGAGGCCCCGCTTGGCGTGCTGACGCTGACCGCAGTGGCTGGGCAGGTTTTAGTGGCTTTCGAGGAGGTTGTGAAATTTGTTCCCGTGATGGTGACTTTGCCGGAAGTTTGCCCTGCAAGCCAAACATTTGGAGACACTGACGAGATATGTGGAAGCGTGCAGGTGGTCGGTACGATCTGGGCCGTCGTGCTCGCGGTGAGCGGAACGCTTGGATTGTTGTACTGGTAGTTGGAGACCGTGACCGTAGCTGTTTCAGCCGGATCTGTGATCAGCGGTTGGACAGTGGCGGTGATCTTTGTCGAACTCACAACCGTAAAGTTCGCAATACTCACAGTCTCCGTCCCGGCGGTGATGGATAGAGAAGTAGGTACACAGTTGTTCGGATTGGTCGTAGGGATGAAGCCCGTTCCGGTAATCGTGATATTCGTTGCCAGCCCGGCGGTCCATGTCCCCGGCTGCACTGAACCTGAGATGAGTGTGGGCGTGACGCTCACGGCACACGGCGTGATCTGGATAAACCCTGGGCCTACGACGGATCCGGTCTGGTAGCACGCAAAGGTTAATCCATCGCTCTCAATCGGTGCCCCGGCGTCAACTGAGACACCAAATGAAGTCTGTGTTGGGCTCAGATATGTGGGCGAAGTCACAGCTACATATGGGTCTTCCTGGTAGGTGAATGACCCCGGTGTGTATTGGCTCTGATCGAAGATGAAAAGAGCGGTGATCGGAGGAGGGCCGAGGGGGTAAAACTCACCATAAGGATCTGTGAGAATGACGGTGTAGTTGTGACCGGGCGCCAAGTAACTGGGAGAAATTGTCTCGGTCGCCAAATGGTTCAGGGTGATATTCATGCACACTTGCGCATGCACCACTGCTGAGCCAAACAGCAAAAGGAAGAACAATATTGAGGGTCGCACATGAGCAATAACGAACGAAGCTAAGATTGCAAAACGCCTTCGCATCGGAGCCATCCTTTCAGATGTGGCACTCCACCCGGCTAGAACTTCTTTTAGGCTACCTTCATTGAAAGTGTATGAAATCTAACACTTGGCTGGCACGACGGCAAACGCGTCAGCTCACTACACATTGGTCGCTGCGGCAGTCGCGGGAATTATACATAGTTATAGAGATAAGTCAAATGCGACTATAAAGATGTGCGCAGGGGCAAAACAGGGCAGGCTTTCTGGGGTGTCGGCGGCTCAGGCGTGGTGTTTGTGGCTGCCGACTGCGTGTGCGCCGAGGGGTGCGGAGAGCAGCGTGGAGAGAACCAAAAGGGCGGCAGCGTGCCCAAGTCTTGCCAAGGGATGCATCGCATCCATTCAAGCCCCAATTGGTGGATTGTTTCAAACAAAGTTGGAGAGGTTGGGGAAGAAGTGAGCGGAGGGGGATGTGGTTGGGTGCGGCTGTGCGGATTCTGAAAAGGTGGAAGCATTTTGCTTGCGTGGCAGGACAAATCGCTTTATTCTTGCCTGCGATGAAACGTTTACTTTTTGCTCTCGTCTCTGTCGCGGCCCTTGGGTCCGCGGTTGTTATGGCCCAGGCGCCGGTGCCTGCACCGGCAGTTGACCCGCTGGCCCCGACGCACGACACCAAGAGTGCGCAGCAGATTGACCAGGAGTGGCAGCAGAGCGTGGCCAAGTATGACGCGCAGCGGCAGAAGCTGCTGGCCGAGGCCGACCGGCAGGCCAGCGATGGGCCGTTTCGGGCGGACTGGGAGAGCCTGGCGAAGTACAAGCAGCCGGAGTGGTACCTGGACGCGAAGTTCGGCATTTTCATCCACTGGGGCGTGTACTCGGTGCCGGGGGCGGAGAACGAGTGGTATCCGCGCAATATGTACCGGCCGGGCGAGGGCGCGTACAAGTTTCACCTGGCGAACTTTGGGCCGCAGGACCAGGTGGGCTACAAGGACCTGATTCCGAAGTTCAATGCGGAGAAGTGGGATCCG
>Ga0302152_10000654_pt1 | contig 16207 bp, 15 predicted proteins | sample I_Bog_N2_1_FD_192434 | JGI IMG/M metagenome (GOLD analysis project Ga0302152, IMG submission 192434) | Peat permafrost microbial communities from Stordalen Mire near Abisko, Sweden - I_Bog_N2_1 | ecosystem: Environmental > Terrestrial > Soil > Wetlands > Peat | place: Sweden: Abisko, Stordalen...
GAAGACAAAGTCGAACGTCGAATCGACGTGGGCCGCGGACAGCTCTTCCATCCGCTCCAGGGCCTTGATCCGGCTCTGGGCCTGGCGGGCCTTGGTGGCCTGGGCCTTGAAGCGGGCGATGTAGCTTTCCATGTGCGCACGCTGCGCCTGCTGCTTCTCGTAGGCCTGTTGCTGCTGGGCCAGACGCTCGGCACGGGCGCGCTCGAAGGCGGTGTAGCCACCCCGGTAGAGGGTGATCTTGCGCTGGTCGACATGGGCCACGTGATCGACCACTTCGTCGAGGAAGTCACGGTCGTGGGAGATCAGCAGCAAGGTACCGGGGTAACTCTTGAGCCAGTCTTCCAGCCAGATGATCGCGTCGAGGTCCAGGTGGTTGGTCGGTTCGTCGAGCAGCAGCAGGTCCGACGGGCACATCAGCGCCTGCGCCAGGTTCAGGCGCATCCGCCAGCCACCGGAGAACGCCGAGACCTGATGGTCCATCTGGTCGTTGGTGAAGCCCAGCCCTGCCAGCAGCTTGCGCGCGCGGGCATCGGCGGTGTAGCCGTCGGCGCTGTCGAGCTCGGCGTGCAGACGGGCCTGGGCGGCGCCGTCATGGGCCGCTTCGGCCGCGGCCAGGTCGTGTTGCACCTGGCGCAGGCGCACGTCACCATCGAGCACGTAGTCGACCGCCAGGCGCTCGAGGGTATCGACCTCCTGGCGCATGTGGGCAATACGCCAATCGGCCGGCAGGAAGCAATCACCCGAGTCCGGGTGCAGCTCGCCCCTCAGCAGGGCGAACAGGCTGGATTTGCCGGCGCCGTTGGCACCGATCAGGCCGGCTTTATGGCCGGCGTGCAGGGTCAGCTCGGCGTCTTCTAGCAGACGTTGCGGGCCACGCTGTAAAGTCAGGTTCTGAAGTCGAATCATAATGGCGGCGGAGTCTACCAGCTTCCCTCGCAACTGGCGCGGATCTCACCATGCATGCTGACCTGTGGACGTTTTCACTGAACACTTACGCCCAACCCGGCGTGGAACAAACCTGCCTGGCGCTCCAGGCGCAGGGGGCGAATGTCTGCCTGCTGCTCTGCGCGGCCTGGCTGGGCCGGCGCGGGGTGCGCTGCGAGACCGAACGCGCGGGGCAATTGCAGGCACTCGCCGGGCCCTGGCACGACCAGGTGGTCAAGCCGCTGCGACAGTTGCGCACGCAATGGCGCACGGCAGCCTCGGAGGACGTCGAGTTGAAAGTGCTGAGGGATCAGGTCAAGGCGTTGGAGCTGGCTGCCGAGCAGCAGCTATTGCAGCGACTGGAAGCGTTGGCGCGGGATTGGCCCGAGGTGGGCGCAGAAGATCTGGACGCATGGCTGGAGACGGTTACCGCCCGGGCCACAGGCCTGAATAGCGACGCGCTGCAGCAGCTGCGCGTCGCGGTGAACCAGGCTTAGGAAGCGCTGGTCGGGGTTACGGCAGGCGTCACTGGAGCTGGAGCAGTCGGCGCGGCTGGAGCGGCTGGCGCGACCGGTGCAGGCGCTGCCGGTTTGGCGGCGACCACAGCAGGCTTTGCAGCTGGCTTGGCGGTAGCGGGTTTGGCAGCAGCAGGTTTTGCAGTTGGCTTGGCGGCAGCCGGTTTAGCAGCAGCAGGTTTTGCAGCTGGCTTGGCAGCGGCCGGTTTAGCGGCAGCAGGTTTTGCAGCTGGCTTGGCGGCAACCGGTTTGGCAGCTACAGCTTTTGCAGCGGGCTTGGCAGCGACTGGTTTAGCAGCGGCAGGTTTTGCAGCTGGCTTGGCCGCAGCAGGTTTAGCAGCGGCAGCTTTTGCAGCGGGCTTGGCGGCAGCTGGTTTAGCAGCAACAGCTTTTGCAGCAGGCTTGGCAGCGGCGGGTTTGGCAGCAGCCACTTTTGCAGCTGGCTTGGCGGCAGCTGGTTTGGCAGCAACAGCTTTTGCAGCAGGCTTGGCAGCGGCAGGTTTGGCAGCAGCCACTTTTGCAGCAGGCTTGGCCGCAACTGGTTTGGCAGCGGCAGCTTTTGCAGCAGGCTTGGCGGCAGCTGGTTTAGCGGTACGGCTCGACAGCGCCTTGGTGACCGCCTCTTTCACACGACCAACACCCTGGGCCAGTTTCAGGCTTTCCTGGGCATCGCGCTTGAGTTGCAGGATGTAGCCACGGGTGTCCGACTGGCTGGCTTTCAGCTTGTCCAGCAACTCTTCGAGCTCACCGACCGCGCTCTTGGCCTTGGCTTGTGCCTTGGCTTTTCCGGCAGTGGCCGAGTCCTGCAATTTGGTGCGCGCCTTGTGCAGTTTTTCCTGGGCTTTACCGCGTTGCTTTTCCAGTTTGGCGAGCAGTTTTTCAGCATCAGCCAGGGCCTGGGTGCAAGCAGTTTCCAGATGTTCGAGCAGGCTGCCCGACAACTGTTGGAGCAAATGCAACGGAGTATTTACGGGCTTCTTGGTGGCCGACATGGTGTACCTCCTGACTGATGTGAATGCGGCTCATACTAGTCCTCTGGGACTACCGCCGCTAGGGCATGTTGACAGTATCGAAGGGCCCGCGTTGCATGCGTTGAAAAATGCTTCTTCAACAACTCATCCGGAGCACTGGCATAATCCTCTGCACCTGAGGTCGGAGAGTACTTATGCCGCGTTATTTTCTGCTGTCACTGTGTGTGTTCTGGTCGCTTGCGCAAGCCGCGCCGGAGGTCGCGAACGACGACGCTCACGACCTTGCCTACAGCCTCGGCGCCAGCCTCGGCGAACGTCTTCGCCAGGATGCTCCGGACCTGCAGATCAAGGCCTTGCTCGACGGTTTGAAGCAGGCCTATCAGGGCAAGCCGCTCGCCTTGAAGGACGAACGAATCCAACAGATTCTCGCCGCCCATGACGCTCAGGTCGCTCAGGAAGCGGCCAAACCCCAGAGCGAAATCGCGCTGGAAGCCGAGCGAAAATTCCTCGCTGAAGAAAAGGCCAAGCCCGGCGTCCACGAATTGGCCGACGGTATCCTGATGACGGAACTGACCCCCGGCACTGGCGAAAAAGTCGCGGCCAACGGCAAGGTCCAGGTGCGCTATGTCGGACGCCTGCCCAACGGCACGGTGTTCGATCAGAACCGACAGCCGCAATGGTTTCACCTGGACAGTGTGATCAATGGCTGGCGCAGCGCCTTGCCACAGATGCCCGTCGGTGCGAAATGGCGCCTGGTGCTGCCCTCGGCGCAGGCGTATGGCGCAGACGGTGCCGGCGATCTGATCGCGCCGTACACACCGCTGGTATTCGAAATCGAGCTGCTCGGCGTGGCCAGCTGACAATCGCCGCCATAACGTAAAACGGTGCGCCTGAGCGCACCGTTTTCATGTGTAGCCAGCGGTATCAGGCCTGGGCTTCAACCTTTTCCTTGTGGGCCGTATGCAGCACTTCGATCAGGCAATCTTCCAGCTCGAAGCGCTCGTGAAGCAGACCGCCCAGCTCCTGGAATTTATGCGCGACGCACTGGCCTTCGTCACACAGATCGTTGAAGGCCAGCAGCTTCTCGGTAATCACATCGATACGCGGGTAAATGGTCTCGGCCAGTTCCAGCCCACGCTTGTCGCCAAAGGCCTTGGCCTCACCGGTCAACTGCTCGTAGATCTCGAAGTGGCCGGCGGACACATAGTCAACCAGCAGACCGCAGAATTCCTGCAAGGGCTTGGGATTCTGCGCCAGTGTATCCGGCTCGGCGCCGAGGGCATCGTAGGCTCGCACGAGCTCGTGACGCTCCTTCAGCCAGCGATCGATCAGCAGATGCACTCCACCCCAGCGTTCCTGAGCATTCCGACAACTTTCGAGCATGGTGATCTCTTCCCTTCTGGGTCATGCCGACCGATACCCCGAGCACATCGAGGCTCCTGACTTGGCCAAACAGAACAAGCTGATTGCGATAACGCGATGCGGGCCAGATTATGCCCGCTCGACACCTGCTTCAAGGTACGCAGGAGAGAAAGTTCATACAAGTGTTTAATCCGGAGCACGACTACCGGTTACTTTTGCGCCCCACCCGACACCGAATCCGGCCCCACCAACTGATAGATCATCAGCAGGCTCATGCCGACAAAAGCCAGCAGGCTCCACTCGGGAATGCTCAGGTCGAAGAGGGTCCACTGGATCTCCGCACATTCGGCCGTGGCCCGGAACATCAGCTTGAACGCCTCAAGAGTCGGCACCTGCTGGATCAGGCAATGCAGGTCTGGCTGGCAGATCATCAACTGCTCGGCCGGCACTCGCTGCAGCAATACCTGTCGCGCCGCCGTGGCGGCACCGGCAAGGGCCAGCAACAGGTCGAGGCCGCCATAGACCCAGCGACCGATACGGCCCGGGCCGTGCAGCATCGCCACCAGGCTGACCAGGCAGAACCCGGCGAGAAAAAAGCGCTGGACGATGCACAGTGAGCAAGGCTCCAGCCCCGTCACACGCTCCAGGTACAGCGACGCGCCCATGACCAGAGCACCTGTCAACAAGGCCAGGGAGAACAGAGAACGTGAGCGGGCCAAGAACATGGCTTATCCGTAACAGGAGAGACAGGCAGTTACGGTAGAGGAAAGCCCTTGGCCCTTTCAAGACGAGCCAGAGCAGACAATTCCTTAAGCCTGTAAGGAATTACCGACGGACATCCTATGAAACCATTAATCCAACAGTAGGAATCAGGCCTCATCGCGGACAGGGAAGCATCCTGACACGCAAAGACGGGATGCCTGAAGCCGCACCCCGTCCTCCAGCAGCCTTTACACCGGCAGTGGCGAGGCCAGCAAACGCTTGTCCAACAGGCCCAGGCCCTCCTGGAACAACTGGTTGCTGCGCTCGGTATCACCGAGTTGGGCGAGCAGTCGTGCCAGCTCCGCGCAGGCTTCAGGATGGCGCTGCACCCGCAGGCTGCTTTCCAGGTAGTCACGGGCCTTGCCCCACAGACTGTTTTGCAGGCACAGGCGCCCCAGTGTCAGCAGCAGGCCGGCATCCTCGGGATGATCTTTCAACCAGCCTTCCGCGGTCTGCAACTGCCGGGCCGGGTCGCGTCCGCGCAACAAGCCGTACAAACGCGCCAGATGGCTGTCGTACTGGCGCTTGAGCGCCTCGCGCAACGCCTCCTCGGCCTGGGCGTCGGCGCCGAGCTGACGCAATTGCTCGGCATAGGCCAGGACCAATGGCGGCTCCTGGCGCTGCGCCGAGCTCAATTGCTGCCAGGCCCGGTCCAACGCTTGCAGGCCCGCTTCGCCGTCCTCGCGCCGGGCCGCCAGGCTCAGGTTCTCGCCCCAGGCGCGGCGTTCCAGCTCGGCCAACTCAGCCTTGGCCAGCACCTTGTCCTTGCGCAACTCCGGCAACAGGCGGATCAGCGCCGACCAGTCGCCGCGCTGCTGATACAGGCGCTGCAACTGACGCAGGACCTGGATGCTGTGGGGATGACGCTCGTGCATGGCTTGCAGGGTATTCAATGCACCCTCGCTGTCGCCACGGTCGACTTGCAACTGCGCGTGACTGAGGGCAATCGCCAGTTCGGCCTGGGGCTGGCGATCGAGGGCGCGCTCCAGCAGGCTGTCGCACTCCTCGTGCTTGCCTTGTTCGTTGGCCGCCCGGGCCGCGCCGAGGTAGTACAGCAGCGGCTGGCGCTCGGCCTCGGCGGCTCGCTGCAAGTGACGCTGGGCACTGGCCCAGCGGCCCTCGGCGAGGTCCATCTGGCCTTGTTCGATGGCCACCTGGGTGCGCCGGCTGCGATTGCGCCGGGACCAGGGATTGGCCACGGAACCCGAGGTGGTTACCAACCCCACCAGGAATTTCACCAGCCACAACACCAACCATGCCAGCAGCAACACGGCCAGGAAGGCCCACAGGCTCGATTCGTAACGGAAGCTGTCATAGGCGATCAGGACGTAACCCGCGTGCCGCGAGATCGCATAGCCGAGGCCCGCCGCGATGGCGACGACCAGTACCAGGATCAGGAGGAAGCGCTTCATGGGCTGGTCCCCTCGACCGGGGTGACGTTCGGGCTGACCGGGGTTTCGATCTCGACATGTCGCCGTTCAAGATAGGCCTGCACCGCCGCCAGGGTCCCGGCCAGATCAGGCGTGACCACGGTCACCGGCTGTTTGCTCAGCTCGGCAAGACGTTCGAGCATGATCTTGCTCTGCGGGTTGTCCGGATTGAAGCTGCCGGTCAGCACGTCGCGGGCCTCGGTCAGCGCCTGGGTGTAGACCCCGGCCTGACCGTTCAAGGCGGCCCACTGGGCCTGTTCCAGGGCCAGGCCGAGGGCCAGGCGGACCTGTGCCAGGCTCTGCCCGGCGAGCAATGGCCGGATGTTCTTGTTGGCATTGAAGTCGATGCGGATATAACGCGAGATCTCATCCCACCACACGGCCCAGCGGCTGGCGCCATCGCCGTCGGCGGTCAGGCCGAGCAGGGAGTCGCCGCGGTCCTTGTACTCCGGGGCCAGCTCGTTGAGCTGGGGCAACTGGTCGCGCAAGGCACCCAGTTGCAGGAACAGGCCAGTGCGGTCCGGCTGCTCGGTGCTGCGCAGCGCGGCGAGGCTCTTGGCCAGCTGCTCGCGGGCGGCGAAGGAGCCCGGGTCGTTCTGTTCACGCAGGATATCGTCGGCGCCCTGCACCAGGGCCAGGGCGCTGGTGATGTCCTGCAACGCCGACAGGCGCAGGCTGGCCAGGCGCAGCAGATGCTCGGCCTCGGCCAGGCGCCAGTCCTTGCGGCTGGCACCCAGCACGCTTTCCAGGCGCTGGTTCAGACGCTGCTGATCACCCTGCAACTGGGTCACCAGGCGACGGCGCTCCTCCAGTTCACCGGCACCCGGCAACTGGTCCAGACGCGAGGCCAACTGCTGCTCGCTCAACTTGAGGGACTGCGCCTGGTTGCCCAGGTCTTGCAGTTGCCCGGTCTGTTGCTGGTGGTTGGCTTGCAGGTTGCGCACCTGCCAGACACCCCAGCCGCCCGCCGCCGCGCCGGCGGCGCCGAGCAACAGGGCGAGGAGCGCCAGGCCATTGCCACGGCGCGCCACGGGCGCCACCGGCGGTTGAACCGGGGTATCGACCACCGGCTGGGCTTGTTCTTTCGGCAAGGCTGTTTCGCTCACGTGTCCATCCTTTGCATTCTAGAGAGCGGGTACGGGATGCTCCCGCAACGCCGCTAGCAAAGCCGTGGCGCTGGCACCACGGCAATCCACCACATGTTGGGCCCCTGCGGCACGGGCCATTTCGGCCACCCGCGGGCTTGGAACAAACAACGGCAGGCGCGCCAGTTCCGGCCAGGCCGTCGCCGCCAATTGGTGCAGGTGTTGAAAACCCTGCCCACTGCTGACCACCAGGGCGTTCAGGCGTTCCGCCGCGACACGCTCGGCCAGGACGCCCTCGGCGTAATCGGGCAGCAGCCGACGGTACAACTCAAGGTAGTCGACACTAGCACCCCGGGTGCGCAAACGCTCGGCCAGCAGCTCGCGTCCGCCCTCGCCGCGCAGGATCAAGACCCGCGGCTCGGGGTGCGCCAGCGCCTGCTGCAACGTCGGCAAAGCCAGCAAGGCCTCACTGTCGTCGCCCTCGGCGGGATAATCAACCTCAAGGCCGTAGTCGGCGAGGATCTGCGCAGTCGCGGCACCGACCGTGAACCATGGCAGGAACGGCGGCTGCGGCCAGTACTGGTCCACCAGCTCGACCGCCAGGCGCGCCGCTGGCTTGCTGACCACGATCACCGCGTTGTAGTGGGCCAGGTCGTAGATCATTGCCCGCCCGGCGCCGTCGAGGGGCACGGGTTCGGTCTCCAGCAACGGCAGGCTGCTGCTGAACATTCCGGCCGCGGCCAGGGTGCTCGCCAGCTCCGCCGACTCTGACGCCGGCCGGGTCAACAACAGGCGCCAACCGCTCACTCTTCGCCGGCCTCGCCGTAGACCGCCTGGAGAATCGCGTCCGCGCCCTGGGCCAGCAGCGCCTGCGCAACCTGCACGCCGAGGGCCTGGGCATCAGCTTGCGGAGCCCGGGCATCGGCGCTGAGCAGCAGGCCGCCCTTCGGATCGCCGACCAGGCCACGCAGCCAGATCTGCTCGCCTTCGAGTACGGCGTAACAGGCAATCGGCACCTGGCAACCGCCATTCAGGTGCTTGTTCAAGGCACGCTCGGCGGTGACCCGCACGGCGGTATCGGCATGGTGCAGGGGCGCCAGCAGGGCGTGGATTTGCGTGTCGGCGCTGCGGCACTCGATGCCCACCGCGCCCTGGCCACCGGCCGGCAGGCTGTCTTCGACACTGATGGCCGAGGTGATGCGGTCTTCAAAGCCGAGACGGATCAGGCCTGCGGCGGCGAGGATAATCGCGTCGTACTCACCGGCGTCCAGCTTGGCCAGGCGGGTATTGACGTTGCCGCGCAGGAAACGGATCTGCAGGTCGGGCCGGCGGGTCAGCAATTGCGCCTGGCGGCGCAGGCTCGAAGTGCCGACCACGCTGCCGGCCGGCAGGGCGTCAAGACTGGCGTAGGTGTTGGAAACGAAGGCGTCGCGCGGGTCTTCGCGCTCGCAGATGCAGAACAGGCCAAGGCCTTCGGGGAAATCCATCGGCACGTCTTTCATCGAATGCACGGCGATGTCGGCCTCGTGCTCGAGCAGCGCGGTTTCCAGCTCCTTGACGAACAGCCCCTTGCCGCCGATTTTCGACAGCGGAGAGTCGAGCAGCTTGTCGCCGCGACTGACCATGGGGACCAGGATGACCGACAAACCGGGATGAGCCTGCTCCAGGCGGGCCTTGACATATTCGGCCTGCCACAGGGCCAGCGCGCTTTTACGGGTAGCGATGCGGATTTCGCGAGAAGACATGGATCGATCCGTACTGAATAGATACGGCAGATAATAACAGCTCGGCCCGGCCCGCTTTGACTTGTATCAGCCAATAAGCGGCCTCCCTGGCCTGGAAATACCGGGTTGACGGCACCCTGCGCCACGCGCAAGGCACGGATTAAAGCTGTTGCATCATCTTGCGCACGCCGGCGACATGGCGTCGGCTGACGATCAGTGCGTCACCGCCCAGCCCCTTGAGGAACAGCTGGAAATGTCCCAACGGCGTACGTTGCAGGCGCTCGATGCGTTCACGGGCCACCAGTGCGTTGCGGTGAATACGCACAAAGCGGTCGCCGAACTCGTCTTCCAGGGCCTTCAACGGCTCGTCCAGCAATACTTCGCCGCTTTCGTGGCGCAGGGTCACGTACTTGTGGTCGGCAATGAAGTAGATCACCTGGTCCAGCGGGATCAGCTCGATGCCCTTGCGGGTGCGGGCGCTGATGTGACTGCGCGGACCGGCGCCGGATTCGGCGGCGGGTCGTGTCAGGGCCGCCAGTTGCACGCGGTTCGGACGCTCGGCCTTCTTCAGCGCTTCGAGCAGGTGCTCGGCGCGCACGGGCTTGACCAGGTAACCCACGGCACTGACCTGGAAGGCCTCCAGGGCAAACTCGTCATGGGCGGTGCAGAACACCACGGCGGGCGGCGCCTCGCGCTCGCACAACCGCGCCGCGACTTGCAGGCCGTCGAGGCCGGGCATGCGGATATCGAGCAGGACCACATCGGGCCTCAGGCTCTCGATCAGGGACAATGCCTCTTCGCCATTGGTGGCGCTGGGCTCCAGGACACTGTAACCCTCGAGTTCGCCGACCAAACGGCTCAAGCGCTCGCGGGCCAGGGGTTCGTCATCAACGATCAGGACATTCATATTGCACTGGATTCCTGCGTGAGTCTCGCACAAGGATAGCGTAGACAGGTGAAGTGACGACCGTCACGGCGATCCACGCTAAGACTAGCGCGAGGCCCGAAAAGTGCCGTAAGTCGGGCACCGATATTTGCCAGTGCCAATTGAGTACCGCCCGACACCTGCCGTGGTACGGCATCGTCGTAGGGATTGCTGATACACAATATGAACTCTCCCTCTTTGTAGTCGGCTTCGACCCTGACCACGCCGCCTTCGATGCGCGGTGCGATGCCGTAGATCAGAGCGTTTTCCAACAGTGGTTGCAAGGTTAATTGCGGGATCGGCAAATCCTCTGGAATTGTGCCCACCCTCCAGTCCAACTGTAGACGGTTGCCAAGACGATATTGCTCAATCGACAAATATCGTTGCGCTAATTCCAGCTCGTCACGCCAAGCCACCAGGTTGCCGGGTCTGGCCAGGCTGGCGCGGAACAGGTCGGACAGATCCAGCACGGCCTGCTCGGCCTGTTGCGGATTGCTCACCACCAGGCTGGCGATGCTGTTCAGGCTGTTGAACAGGAAGTGCGGGCGGATCCTCGCCTGCAAAGCCTCGATCCGCGCCTGCAACTCCGCCTGCTGCTGGCGACGCCACTGACTTTGTAAATAAAAGTAGCGCAACATCAGGGCCGACATGATGAGGCTGATCAAGCCATGGCGTAGATAGTGTCCGAGCGCGTCCTCCCCCGACGGCGGACCCGCCAGGGAAAAGTACTGGGTCAGGCCGGTGCAGACCAGGCTCAGCCCGACCACCATGGCACAGCACAACACCCCGGCCAGCCACGGCCGCAAACGCGCCAGCCAGGCCCGCGCGCCGCACAACAAGGCCGCCGACAACAGCACGATCCACTGCACATACAAGGAAGTCAGCGCCAGGCGCACCCAGTCGAAACCGACGGGCATCGGCTCAGCCAGCACCAGCACCATCACCAGCAACTCGGCCAATACCACCAGCACCAGCAGCGCCTCGGGCAGGCAGAGTTCCGGGAGGAAGAATTCCTGGGTCGCGGGCGCGTCACGCCCTTCGTTCGATCGTGAAATAGGCATGGGACCAGTCTCTGCGCACCCGCACGCGACGACAAGCCGTCCGACAGATTCGGTCGAAATATAATCCGCCGGCGGCGCAAATCCACCCGGTGGGCACTGGCCGGCTGACGGGTCTGGGCGCAACCCTGCTATGATCGGCGACGACTTTTCCGGCAATCCACTTTCAGCAGATCACGAGCGAATTCATGAGCACCGACAAGACCAATCAGTCCTGGGGCGGCCGCTTCAGTGAACCCGTCGACGCCTTCGTCGCACGCTTCACCGCCTCCGTCACGTTCGACCAGCGCCTCTATCGCCACGACATCATGGGCTCCATCGCCCACGCCACGATGCTGGCCAAGGTCGGCGTGCTGACCGATGCCGAACGCGACAGCATCGCCGACGGCCTGAAAACCATCCAGGGCGAAATCGAGGCCGGCCAGTTCGACTGGCGCGTGGACCTGGAAGACGTGCACATGAATATCGAAGCGCGCCTGACCGACCGTATCGGCATCACCGGCAAGAAGCTGCACACCGGTCGCAGCCGCAACGACCAGGTGGCCACCGATATCCGCCTGTGGCTGCGCGACGAGATCGACCTGATCCTGGCTGAAATCACTCGCCTGCAAAAAGGCCTGCTGGAACAGGCCGAACGCGAAGCCGGCAGCATCATGCCCGGCTTCACGCACTTGCAGACCGCCCAGCCGGTGACCTTCGGGCATCACATGCTGGCCTGGTTCGAAATGCTCAGCCGCGACTACGAGCGCCTGGTCGACTGCCGCAAGCGCACCAACCGCATGCCCCTGGGCAGCGCGGCGCTGGCCGGCACCACCTACCCGATCGACCGTGAATACACCGCCCAGTTGCTGGGTTTCGACGCGGTCGGCGGCAACTCCCTGGACAACGTTTCGGATCGTGACTTCGCCATCGAGTTCTGCTCGGCGGCCAGCATCGCGATGATGCACCTGTCGCGTTTCTCCGAAGAGCTGGTGCTGTGGACCAGCGCGCAATTCCAGTTCATCGACCTGCCGGACCGCTTCTGCACCGGCAGCTCGATCATGCCCCAGAAGAAGAACCCCGACGTGCCGGAACTGGTACGTGGCAAGACCGGCCGGGTGTTCGGTGCCCTGATGGGCCTGCTGACCTTGATGAAGGGCCAGCCGCTGGCCTACAACAAGGACAACCAGGAAGACAAGGAACCGCTGTTCGACGCCGCCGACACCCTGCGCGATTCGCTGCGGGCGTTTGCCGACATGATCCCGGCGATCAAACCCAAGCACGCAGTGATGCGCGAAGCGGCCCTGCGGGGTTTCTCCACCGCGACCGACCTGGCGGATTACCTGGTACGTCGTGGCCTGCCGTTCCGTGATTGCCACGAGATCGTCGGCCATGCGGTGAAGTACGGCGTGGAAAGCGGCAAGGACCTGGCGGAAATGAGCCTGAAGGAACTGCGCGAGTTCAGCGACCAGATCGAGGACGACGTGTTTGCGGTGTTGACCCTGGAAGGTTCGGTGAATGCCCGTAACCATATCGGTGGGACGGCACCGGCGCAGGTGAAGCTGGCCGTTGCACGGGGCCAGGCGCTGCTCGCCAGCCGCTGATCCCTATGTAGGAGCCGGCTTGCCGGCGATGAGGGCAGCAAGCCTTGTATTGATCTTGCGGGCGCCATCGCCAGCAAGCCGGCTCCCACAGAACCGTGTTTCACCGCGAGATACTGTCGAGCCCCGCTCCTTGTAGGAGCCCGGCTTGCCGGCGATGGCGCCCTGATGAGCGCTACAAAACTATTTCTTGGCCGCAACCATCGCCAGGAACGCCGGCATCCCCGCTTCCTTGTCCGCCGCGATCCGCTGCACATTCGGCCACTGCTGCAAGCGTTCCAGTAACGCTTTCGCCTCAGGCATCTCGGCCAACAAATCAATCCCGAACAGCTTCTGGCCGACCGCGCAGGCCAGGTCGACGCTGTAGAGAAAATAGATATCCGCCACGCTGAACTCGCTGCCCGCCACATAAGGCGTGAACGCGCCATGGCGCTTGAGCGAGGCAAAACCCAGCAACAATTCGGCCCGGGTCTTCTCCTTGATCGCCTCCGGCACCGGCATCCCGAAGAACGCTTCGGCGAACGACGCCCGCGCCGGCAACTCGATGTACAACTCGATTTCCTTGGCCAGCGCCAACACCCGGGCACGCTGGAAAGGATCGGCCGGCAACAGCTTCGGCCCCGGCTGGGTGTCATCGATGTAAGGCAGGATCACCGCGGTTTCGTTGATGAAACCCTGCGGGACACCCAGCACCGGGACCTTGCCACGCGGGCTGATGGCCAGGGCCTCCGGGGTCTGTCCGGCATAAAACGGTACTTCCTCGAAAGGCAGGTCCTTTTCCAGCAGCGCCAGCTTGACCATGTTGTAGTAGTTGCTGACCGCGAATCCATAAAGTTTGAGCATCACAAAGCCTCCAGGCCGTGCAGGGGGTTGGCCCCGGCAGTTATAGAACCTCGAACGCTCTCTCGCCAGCAGCATCACGCCCCTGAATGCAGTTAAACTGGCCGCCTTTCCTTGAGGAGTCCGCCATGAGCGAACCAACCGATATCGACAACGACGACGAAGCGTTCGCCGAAAGCACCCTGGTCCAGGCCGTCGAAAACCAGATCGAGACCGACAACCCGCCGGCGGCCAAGGCGATCTTCAACAAGCTGACCCTGGTGGGTTACGAGCGCGAAGAGATCCTCACCCTGATGGCCCATGTGCTGGCGGTGGAGATCGATGCGATGCTCGATGAAGATCGTGCATTCAATACAGAATGGTACGAGACCGCATTGCGTAAATTGCCGGAACTCCCGCCCGAGAACACGTAAGTCTCCTGGATTTGCAGCGCCCCCTGTCTACACTGATAACGCCCCGTCACCACTCGGTCCCGGGGCGCTGTCCCCGCCGTTCGACCGCCCCCGCATCGAAGACTGGACAGAGCGCTCAACTGCGATCACCTTAGGGGCGCTGTCGTCCAACAATTCCTAGAAAGTCTGGAGTCCTTATGTCGTATACCCCTGAGTTGGTTGCCGAACTGGAAATCCTTGCACTGTTCAATCTGGGCAATTCCCAGGAAGGCCTGAAAATTCATCAGACCGCCGCGCCAAAAGCCATTGCCGCCGCCCAACGCCTGTTCGAGAAAGAGCTCATCACCCAAGCCGACGGCGGTTACCTGACCAGCCTGGGCCGTGACGCGGCCGAACATGCCCAAGGCCTGCTGACCATCCTGGCCATCAAAGAAGCCGCCTGACCTTCGCCGCGCCCACGGGATCTTCTCCTGCCGGATCTCGCGGGCGCCGACGACAAAACGCTGAAAAGCCGGCGGCCGGAAGAAATTCTGTTTAAGCGTCCTGCCACTTCGGCGCTAAACTGCCACCCTTGCGAACCCCTTCCTTTCGAGCCCCGCGAGCCGGTTTGAGTTAGACATGACGCGTACCCACGAAATTCGCCCGAACCTGGACGAGGGAATCGATCGCAAAGTCCTCAGCCAACTGCGTGCGCGCTTCCTCAAGCTCAACCAGGGACGCCTGGATCGCGCCCTCGAAGGCCTGTCGCCGCGCCAACAGGTGGTGCTGAACCTGTTGCCGCTGTTTTTCCACGTCAATCATCCGTTGCTGCCCGGTTATGTCTCGGGCAGCACACCGGCCGGGCTATCTGACTATGAGCCCGGCGAGCTGGCCCTGGCCGAAGCCCAGCGCCTGACCCGCTCCTTTTCCTATAAGACCCGCCACGGCAATCCACCGCGCCCGATCCATGGCCTGTTCCTGATGGGCAGCCTTGGCACCCTGGCCCAGGCCGAGCAGAGCGACATGGACATGTGGGTCTGCCACGCCAGCGAACTGAGCCAGGGCGAACTGGCCGAACTGCGCAAGAAGTGCCAGTTGCTCGAGGAATGGGCCGCCAGCCAGGGCGCCGAGGCGCATTTCTTCCTGATCGACCCGAGCCGCTTCGTGCGCGGCGAGCGCGATACACAACTGAGTTCGGAAGACTGCGGCACCACCCAGCATTACCTGTTGCTGGACGAGTTCTACCGTACCGCCATCTGGCTCGCCGGACGCACGCCGTTGTGGTGGCTGGTGCCGGTGTACGAGGAACAGCGCTACGACCAATACACCCACACCTTGTTGTCCAAGCGCTTTATCCGCGCCAACGAAACCCTCGATCTCGGCCATCTGGCGCGGATCCCCCCGGGGGAATTCATCGGGGCCGGGCTCTGGCAGCTGTTCAAGGGCATCGAGTCACCCTACAAATCGGTGCTCAAGCTGTTGCTGATCGAGGTCTACGCCAGCGAACACCCGAATGTCGAATGCCTGAGCCTGCGCTTCAAACAGGCGGTGTTCGCCAATCAGCTGGACCTTGACGAGCTGGATCCCTACATCGTGGTCTACCGGCGCATCGAGGAGTACCTCAAGGCCCGCAACGAACCGGAACGCCTGGAGCTGGTGCGGCGCAGCCTGTACCTGAAGGTCAACCGCAAGCTGACCGGCCAGAGTGCGCGCAACCGCAGCTGGCAGCGCCTGCTGCTGCTGCGCCTGGCCACCGAGTGGGGCTGGGACCGCCGGCAACTGGCGCTGCTCGACAGCCGCAGCCAGTGGAAAGTCCGCCAGGTCAGCGCCGAACGCCGCGCCCTGGTCAACGAACTCAACTACAGCTACCGCTTCCTGACCCAGTTCGCCCGCACCGAACAGGCGGTCAGCCTGATCAACAAGCGCGACCTCAATGTCCTCGGCCGCCGCCTGTACGCCGCGTTCGAGCGCAAGGCCGGGAAGATCGAGTTCATCAACCCCGGCATCGCCCCGGACCTGGCCGAAGACACCCTCACCCTGGTCCAGTCGCCCAACCGCAAGGAACCGGGGCAAACCCACTGGGGCCTGTACAACGGCAGCCTGAACGCCCTGGAATGGGAAAACTTCGCCCCGATCAAGCGCAGCCGCGAGTTGCTGGAGCTGCTGACCTGGTGCCATCGCAATGGGGTGATCGACGCCACCACGCGCCTGTCGCTGCACCCTGGCAGCAGCGACCTGACCGAATTCGAACTGTTCAACCTGCTGGGCAGCCTGCAACAGACACTCCCCCTGCCGCTGGGCAGCGTCAGCGAGGAACAGTTGCTGCGCCCGAGTATTGCCGCCGAAGTGCTGATCCTGGTGAACATCGGGGTCGATCCGCTCAAGCACCACCGCGACCTGAATATCCTGATGACCACCGAGCGCACCGACTCCCTGAGTTACGCCGGCGTCAGGGAAAACCTGGTGCTGACCCTAGACCAGGTCACGCTAAACAGCTGGAACGAAGTGCTGATCAACCGTTACCACGGCCCTCACGCACTGCTCGACTGCCTGTGCAACTACCTCAACCATCTGCCGATCGGGCGCCAGTTGCCACGCTTGCGGGTACGCTGCTTCTGCCACAACCGCGCGCAGTTCATCGCCCAGCGGGTCGAGGAAGT
>Ga0302152_10000685_pt1 | contig 15813 bp, 14 predicted proteins | sample I_Bog_N2_1_FD_192434 | JGI IMG/M metagenome (GOLD analysis project Ga0302152, IMG submission 192434) | Peat permafrost microbial communities from Stordalen Mire near Abisko, Sweden - I_Bog_N2_1 | ecosystem: Environmental > Terrestrial > Soil > Wetlands > Peat | place: Sweden: Abisko, Stordalen...
CACACACACACACACACACAGCTTCACGCAAAGTATTCATAAGTAAAGACTTAATTGTAAAGTATTCTGGAATAATGACTTAGCTCACTGTTGTTCTTCGTTTGGGTGCCGCGCGTCGGGTTTTTATTTGTGTGGTCATTTAGAATCAATGATTTAGGTAAAAATTCCCGCAAAATCTTTGAGTTCAAAGGACTTATTCGCAAAATATTCCGGAATAAGGACTTAGCGCGTCACATTGCTCCCAAAATGGTTTTGGGCAGCTTGGGAAGGGTCGTCATCGATACGGGATCGAGACTGGCACACTTCTCCGCTGCCCTAATCTAGCGACATTGTCGCATAGGTGGGATGGGCTGTCTGTGATTGTGGTCACGGGGTGTTTGTGATGAAAAAAGTCGGGAGATTGATGGAGGGAGGGGAGATGTTGGCGGCATATCGGGCGCGCAGCGACTCCGACGAAAGGAAGAGAGACCGCAAAACCAAGCGTATCATTCTTTCCGAGTACAATCGGCAGATGTTAGCGAAAGGGATATTCGCGAAATCGTTCCGCCAGGCGGCCAAGAGAACGGCTACGGCTCGTCGGGCGTTCGTAGCGGTCGCGCTGGCTAGCGCCGCGTCGCTCTCCCAATCCAAGGGTGAGACTTCCCATGCGGCCGCGCTGGAATTTCCGGTGGTGCTGCAGCAAAACGTGGTTGCCGGCAAAACGGCGGTCGGAGCCAAGGTGCAGGCGAAGTTAACCATTGCGACCTTGCTCCACGGGGTGGTGATTCCGCAGGATGCTGTCATTTCCGGAGAGGTGATCGAGTCGGTGGCCAAGTCCGCGACCGAACCTTCCCGCGTAGCTGTTCGCATGGATACCGCACAATGGAAGAATGGAGCCGCGCCCAGCGTGCTCCCGCTGGAGACCAAGCTGTATTTGACGGCTTGGTATTACCCCCTGGTGGCGGCGGACTACAATTCCGCTACGGGCGACGCAGATCCGCCGCTTCACGTCAATTCCCGAGATACGTCCCGGACTATACCTGTGCCTACCACTCCGGTTCCGGGCCTTTCGCAGCATCGCGCGGTGATGAAGTACATCGAGTCTGTCACCGGCGCCGGAGGAGCCATCGTTCTGACCTCCAAGCATTCCAACATCAAGCTGGATAAGTCGACGACCTACGTGCTGGCGGCGGGCGAGTTGCAATCTGCAAAGTAAGAGCCCGGCGGTGCCGTCGTAACCTCGGCAGTCTTTGAATGCTGTTCCTGCTTTTTCAATAACTTAGCTCCATAAAATGTCCCAAATCCCCGCTTAACCCCTTTTTTCTTCCCTTCGTTGGCTTCTTCGTGCGTAAAGGTCACCGATTCAATAGCATCAGAGTGACCCACTCCACGCATCGAAACTTCCAGGTTTCCGTGGACAAGTCTATTTACGGTAGGCCCGCTGGCGGGATCGCGGGGAGAGTTCTACTCCCAGGGTGGAGGAAAGCGAGAGCAGAATGCATAAGCCGATTAAGTACGTTGAGAAGGTCGTGACCGTGGCCGCTACGGGCGCATGGGCAGTGTTTCAACGCCTCAACCGCATTGCTCCGAACGACGCGCCGATTCCGAAGTGGTCGGAAAAGCCGTTGCTGAAATCCTGGGAGAAGTCGAAGCCGCCGCTGGGTTGGCCGCGGTCGACGGATTCGCTGTGTCCGAAGTGCGTGCCGGAGATTCGGCAGCAGATTCTCGACGGGAAACTGCCGGTCGATGTGCTGATGAATGAGAAAGTCGGCGAGATCAAGGCGCAGATTATTGAACGCGACGGCAAGATCTGGATGGTGAAGGACTGCGAAAAGCACGGACACTTCGAAGACTTGATGTCGATTGACACGGAATTCTCGAAGCACCTGGAAGACGTTTTCCCGGGGCGCGATATACGCGCGCACAAGGATGAGCACCTGCATCATCATGGATCGTCGACGGTGAAGTACGGGCGCGGCGCGGTGCTGACGGTCGATCTGACGAACCGCTGCAACATGATGTGCGATCCGTGCTTCATGGACGCGAACCAGGTGGGGTATGTGCATGAGTTGACCTGGGAAGAAATCAAGACGGTGCTGGATAACGCGATTACGGTGAAGCCGAAGCGGCAGATGTCGGTGCAGTTCTCGGGCGGCGAGCCGACGTTGTCTCCTTATTTTCTGGACGCGGTGCGATATGCGCGCAAGGTGGGATATAACAGCGTGCAAGCGGCGACGAATGGCATCGAGTTCGCGAAGAGCTTTGAATTCTGCCAGCAGGCAGTCGAAGCGGGCATGCGGTATGCGTACTTGCAGTTTGACGGAATTGGCAACGCGGCGAACGATCACCGGGCTGTAGGCAATTTGTTCGACGTGAAGTTGAAGGCGATCGACAACCTGCACAAGGCCGGATGCGAGATTGTGCCGGTGATTACGATCATCAACGGGATCAACAACGAGCAGGTAGGACGCATTATTCAGTTTGCGCTGGATAATCCGAAGAAGATTGGGTTCCTGAGTTTTCAGCCGGTTTCGTTTACGGGACGCGATGAAGCGATCACGGACGACCGGCGCGAGGCGCAGCGCTATACGCTGGCGCATCTGGCGCACGACGTGAAAAATCAGACGGGCTTTGGCGAACCGACGCGCGATTGGTTCCCGATCAGCTTTATGAGCACGTTCAGCGATTGGGCGGATGTGTTGCACTCAGGGGAGCCGAATAACGACTGGGGCCAACTTTCTTGCGGTTGCCATCCCAATTGCGGGACGGGCATGGCGATGATGATCGACAAGGAAACGAAAGAAGCGGTGCCGGTGACGGCTTTCCTGAAGGGCGATCAACTGGCGAAGGACATTGCCAAGGTTAACGATGCGGCGCGATCGAAATTCTGGACGGCGTTTGGCATGGCGCTGTGCCTGATGAAGAACTACGATCCGTTCCAGTCGCCGACGCATTTCAAGATGACCGACCTGTTGAAGAAGTTCGACAAGAACTTCAATGCCACCGGCAAGAATTATGGGAAAGTTGGTCCTGACCGGACGATTGACGACGTGATGAAGCGGCGGCAGGACCGGTGGAACTTCCTGTTTATCGCGGGGATGTGGTTCCAGGATCTGTTCAACTACGACTTCCGGCGGACGGAGCAGTGCATTATTCCTTATGCCACGCAGGAAGGCGAGATCAGCTTCTGCGCCTACAACACGGGCGTGGGCTGGCGCAACATCATCGAGAAGATGCACATGACCTCGACGCTGACCAAGTGGTACGAAGAGCATGGGCGGCACGAGATTTTCGCGGGCGGCAAGAAAGTGAAGATGGAAGACGAGGCGCACGCTCTTTACCTGCGGGACGAAATCGTGACCCACGAAGTGCAGCACGATCTGGATAAGCTGGGGATCGCGAAGACGGCGCGGGAAGAAAAGGCGCGGGCGCGGGACAAGAAGGCCGAGACGAACAAGGTCAAGAATGATGCGGCCTACGATGCGCGCATGGCGCAACTCTATCGGGAAGTGGTGCTGAAAGAGAAGCCAGCGACTTCGAATGAAGGTGGATTCATTCCGTTGGGCGCGATCGCGGGCGCGAAGGCGTCGATTGCTCCGGCGAATGGCAACGGGACTTCGGATTTGAAGAAGACCGAAGAAGTGGGCGAACCGGTGGCCGGAGACTAACTTTCGCAGCTTGCAGGGTGTCAAAGTTGGGCCGCTCGAAAGAGCGGCCTTTTGTTTCGAGCATAGCAGCGGCGACACCAAGCCCCGTCTTGTTGGGATCGGTTGAGGCTCTCCATACCCGTGACCATGTCCGTTACCATCCGCTCCGCTGCATTGGACGATATACCGATAATTCTCGCCATCGAGCGGCAATCCCCCAGCGCGGCCCACTGGACGGCGGAGCAGTACCATAAGTTGGTCGGGGACGGCGTTGTACTGTTCGCCGAGTGCGCACCCTCCGCTGGGCAAGAACGCAAGGAGCAGGGCAGCCCCTGTGGATTTATTTGCGCGAAGGCCGTTGCGGGCGAGTGGGAGATTGAGAACGTGGTCGTGGCTGCCGAATTCCTCCGTCGGGGCGTGGCCGACGAGTTGATGCGCGGGTTGATTCAGCGGGCGCGGAATGAAGGCGCGTCGGCGATGCTGCTGGAAGTCCGCGAAGCGAATGGGCCAGCGCGCGGACTGTACCGAAAGCACGGTTTTCGCGAGTCGGGTCGCCGCCGTATGTACTACAACGCTCCGTCGGAGGACGCGATTTTGTATACCCTTGTTTTTGACCGCTGAAGCGGGTTCAACGGCCAAGGCCGAGGAGTCGCAAGTGTCTGCACCATTTCCTGTGCAACCGCGCTCCCTGGGGGGACAGCCTGCCGATCATGAAATCTCGCTTAGGAAATCGATTGAACCATGCCGAGCCCTGTGCTATTTTTAGGCGTGTTTACCGTGCTGTCACAAACAGCAGGAGGTCTGGCAAGGATGCTGACTCCAAGAGACCAAATCCTGACCGGTCACGATGAGTTTCAGAGACTGGCTCAGGAGCATTCGGAATACTCCCAACGACTGGAATCTCTTTCCCAGAAACGATATCTCACCGACGAAGAAAAACTGGAACAAGTGCGGCTGAAGAAGTTAAAGCTGCGCCTCAAGGACCAGATGCAGAGTCTGGAGAGTCAGGTCCAACGGCAATCCGCCTAGCGGTGGCGGCTAGCGGAATCGGGCCTCGACATTAAGAGCGCGAACCCCGGCAGTACAGCCATGCCTCCGTAAGCGGCGCTTCCAAGCGCTTTTTTTTATTGCGGTTAGCGGAAAATTGGTGAGTTCGGCGGCGGCGTGGGCGCCGCAGCGGCTCAAGTGGAGTCTGCCCACCGGGTCATTTCCCGTCGACCGGCGAGATGGTCGGCCATCATAAACACCTTTGGCCGCACCAGGATCCGCATCGTCCACAGCAGATCGTCGAGCGCCGTTCCAAACCCGAAATGAGCGTCCACAAACACCAGTTCCGAAGGCGGAAGAGTGGATTTGCCCGAAATCAGCACAATCGGAACATCCGGCACCAGAAACTTGATTTCCTGAGCCAGCTTCGAGCCGGACATCATGGGCATTTCGTAGTCCAGAAGCGCCAGATCGAAGTAAGTTCGCTGGCAAAGCGCGAGCGCCTCTTGAGGATCGTTTCTGGCGATCACACGGAACCTGCATTCTTCGAGCACACTGGTCAGCAAACGGCTGGATTTGGGATTGTCGTCTACGTACAGCACCGTCGTTCTGTTCTCCATCACAAGCCTCCGTTCCTTTCCCGAAGAACGGAAACCACACCCGTTCCTTGCGAATAGTTTGGGTAGAGATTTGTAAAGGGCGGAACGGAAGACCCAAGCGCGGAACTGTTTAGCCGACGGCGTACTTGGCTTCTTCGGTTTGGTGCGAGGTTTCCAATTGCTCCCGGAGTCTTTTCACCAGCCCATGCACTGACTCGAGCTTTGCTGCTGCGGCCGGCGGCAGGCCTGGGGTTTCCCGAGCCAATTCAGTCGAGAGCAGCAATGCCGTGATTGTGTCGTTCAGTTCACACTGCAGTTTGCGGATCGCGGCCTGGCTGGCGCGCAGTTCTTCCCGCTGCCGCCGCTCGACGGCCATGCGGATATCCCGCACCAGGCGCTCCAGTCCACTGATCGCAAGATTGACATGCACCGGGATCGCCGTTCCTAAATGGTCGATCATGGCCGCCGCTTGCTCCGGTTGGGCTTCGAGCAAATATTGATCGAGCACCACCACCCGGCAGCACTGCGCCCGCAACTGCGTGGTTGCCCGCGCGAGATTTTCCGCGATCATGACCGGCTCACCAGTCGCCGCATGCAGGGCGGCGGAACACTCGGAGGCCTTCTCGCTGGGCGTCACCAGAAGAATCATGAAGACGCTGTGGCAACTTTCAGGCCAAATGCCATCCGTTGAAAATAAGCAGGTTGGGCGTTCGCGGTTTTCCCGGAGCTCCCGTTCCGGCACGCACTTCCGCCCTCCAGCTCAATTTTGGAACTGGTACTCTTTCAACTTCCGGTACAGCGTGGTTTTCCCAATGCCCAGCAGCCGCGCCGCCAGCATCTTGTCTCCGTTCACCTGCGTCAGGGCGTTCAGGATGGTCTGTTTTTCCAGTTCCGCCATGGGCACGATGCCATTGCCTGGCTGGCTGGCCGCCATCAAATCGATGGGTGCGCTGTGAATCTGGGTGGGAAGATCGCGAATTTGAATCTGGCTGGCGGTGCCGAGAGCACAGGCGCGTTCCAGCGAATTTTCCAGTTCGCGCACGTTGCCCGGCCAGTCGTAGTGCAGCAGGGCCTTGAGGGACTCGTCCGAAATCGTCTTTTCCGCGCCAGCGTCGCGTCCAATCCGTTCCAGAAAGTGCGCCACCAGCGGCGGAATATCCTGCCGCCGCTCGCGCAATGGTGGAATGCGCAGGGTCAGCACGTTCAAGCGGAAAAAGAGGTCGCGGCGGAATGTGCCCTCGGTTACGGATCGTTCCAGGTCGCGATTGGTTGCCGCCAGAATCCGTACATTGATGGAGACGCGCTTCACGCTTCCGACCGGACGGATCTCCTTTTCCTGAATCGCCCGCAATAGCTTGGCCTGCAAGTCGAGCGGCAGCTCGCCAATTTCGTCCAGGAATACGGTGCCGCCCTCGGCGATGGCGAGCAGACCGTCCTTCGGATTGGTGGCGCCGGTGAAGGCACCGCGCACGTGTCCGAACAGTTCGCTTTCGATCAACGTGGGCACCAGCGATCCGCAGTCGACCGGAATAAACGGCTTGCCGCGAAAGATGCCGGAAAAATGAATCGACTTCGCGACCAGTTCCTTGCCGGTGCCGCTTTCGCCCAGAATCAGCACCGGATGCGAGCTCTGGCCCGCTTTGGCCATCATGCGGTAGAGCTTTTCCATGTCCGGTGCGCGGCCGATCAGGTTGCCGAAGCCCTGCTGCGACTTGATGGTTTCGCGCAACGTGCGGTTCTCTGCTTTCAGGCGAAGATGGGCTGCCACCTGTTCCAACAGCAAACGCAATTCCTCCATGCTGAAGGGCTTGGTCACGTAATCGTAGGCGCCCTCTTTCATCGCTTGCACGGCCGACTGCACGGTTCCAAAGCCGGTCACCACAATCACCAGGGCATCCGGGCGCTGCCGTTTGATCGCGCGCAACGCCTCGAGGCCCCCCGCTCCTGGCAGCCGCAGATCGAGCAGGACCGCGTCGACGCTCGAGCTGTCGAGCAGATGGGAGGCCTGTTCAGCGCATTCCGCCACATGGGTACTGAAGCCCAGAAACTGCGCGACCTGGCGGCAGTTTTCGCGGATGTCGCGGTCGTCGTTCACGATCAGCAGGTTCAGAAAATTCGCGCCCTCGATCGGCACGGGATGGCTGTTGCGGCGAGTACTGAATAGGGAAGCGGCCGATGCTGCGGACATGGTGGAACTCTCCTAGGTGCAGATTTTGAAAAACTTGAGTTGCGAAGCCTAAGAGTGGAGACGGAGCAAGCTCCGCCTCCACCGGCGCGGTAGACCGCGTCGCCTCGGGAGAAATCTGTGGTGTGATGACGCGTGCCGTTCCTGTCCTCCGCGCATGCCTCACGGCACACACGCCGGACTCGGTTCGTAAATCGCGCAACGCCGGGAATGGAGTCATGACATTCATGCGGATATCGCCGTTGCAGGTAGCGTCGAAACCTTGCGAGATCGGGGTTCCAAGCTGGGAAAAAAGCAAGCACATCTTTCCGCGAATGAAACGCGGCCTCCTGATTAGGGAAAGTGTAGTGAGAAACGGGTTGCCGTTATGTGTGGGCCATCACACCAAATTTGTGATGAATCGTGGGCGACGACGAACGGACGAAAACCCGGACCGGGACCGAATTTCCAAGAAGCGAGATGGAAACCCGCTTACCACCAAGCTACCGGGGTTGCGCGGAGACCGGCAATTGATATTCTGATTGAGTAAGCATGCCCTGCCATCGCAACCGCGTCGTTATCGTTGTGCTGATGCTCGCCCTGTGCGGCTGTAGCCGCCCGCCGGCCGACGGCCCAAACTCGGCCAATTCGCAAAATCTGCCGTTCGATCGCCAAGCGCGGGCCGCCGGAAATTTTGCCCGGCCCCCGCTGATTCCATCCACTACGAAATTGCCCGAAGGAACGCCAATTCTGGTTCGTCTACAGACCGCGTTGTCGAGCGCGTCCGCGCATACGGGAGACACCTTCTTCGCCATCGTCGATGAAGCGGTCGTGCTTGATGGCCGGACGCTTGTGCCCCGGGGCGCGACCGCCACCGGCCGTGTGCTTGAAGCCAAGCCCTCGGCAAGGTCGCGCATGCTTTCCGGAGGTGGTCGGGAAGGTTCGCTCCGGCCCGACGAAAGCGCGCCGGAAATCGGGTATCTGCGCATTGTGCTGGTGAGTTTGCAGGTGGGCGGGAGGGCGGTTGCGATCGAGACCTCCAGCATCTTCGCCAAAGGCGGCTGGCGCGAGGAGCGGCACCCGGCACCCGGCGCGGCTTCTAGCGCGACGTCCAGCGCAGCTTCCGCCGCCGCGAAGAAAGACAGAGATCGAGACCGGGACGTCGTGGTCGGCATCGACCGCCGTCTCAACTTTCGTCTGGCGCAGGCCGTTGACTTGCAGTAGCCCAAACCTGCGATAATGTGGAAACGATCCATTTGAGAGTCAGGCAATCTTTGCCGTTCAATCCACGAAGCCCGCGGCGGTAGCAGTAGTACCGGGTAAACGAGGGATGACCGGCCAGGGGAATCACCATGCATACTCGAACCATCGGTAGGTTGTTGTCTGCTTTATTGCCCACGCTATTGTTGGCGCTGGTTGTGCTGTCGATGTCGACGGCATCGTTTGCGCAGATTGGCGTGGCCATCACCGTCGGCCCGCCGGCAATCCCGGTTTATGACCAGCCCGTTTGTCCCGGCGACGGTTATCTCTGGACGCCTGGGTATTGGGCTTACGACTATGACATCAGCGACTATTACTGGGTGCCGGGCGATTGGATCATGGCGCCGGAGGTCGGCTTCCTTTGGACTCCGGGATACTGGGGCTGGGAAGGCGGCCGGTATCGATGGTGGGATGGCTATTGGGGACCGCACGTCGGTTTCTACGGCGGTATTAATTACGGCTTCGGCTATTTCGGTGTTGGTTTTGGAGGGGGACGCTGGGATGGCGGACACTTCTTCTACAACCGCGCGGTGATGAACATCAACGTCAATAACATTCACAATGTTTACAATGAAACCGTAATTAACAACGGAAACCATGTCAGCTTCAACGGCGGCAACGGCGGAATCAACGCGCGTCCGACGGCGGAAGAGGAGTCCTACGCGCATGAGCGGCATATCGCGCCAGTAGCAGCGCAGACTCAGCATATGCAGGAGGCGCGAAGCAATCCGCAGATGCGGGCAAAGGCGAACATGGGCCGTCCACCCGTGGCAGCGGCACGGGGCGGAGAAATGGGGCATGCGGGCAACTCCGTTCATCCGCATGATCTTCCGCCCGTGGAACGTGGCAGTGCGCCAAGTACCGGCAACCCGAAGCGCGACCAGAAGCTCCAGCAGCAGCAGGACAAGATGGCCGCGAGACAGAACCAGGAGCGGGACAAGCTCCAGCAGCAGCAAGAGAAAGAGCATCAGCAGCTAGCGAAGCAGAACGCCAACGAAGACAGGAAGCAGCAGGTGGAGCAGAAGCACCAGCAGCAGACGCAGCAATTGCAGCAGAAACACCAGCAACAGACGCAGCAGTTCCAGCAGAAAGTGCAGGCGTCGGGTTCGCGGAAGAAATAGCGCGCTCGGAAGGGAAGTCGGCAAACCACAAACGGGCGAGGCGTCGGGCAACCGATGCCTCGCCCGGGTCGTTTTAGAATCGCGAAATCAGTCGGTTCTGCCGTGAGACGGATCGGGTGACGTGGCGACGTTGAGGTCCAGGTATAACCGTTCGGCCGAGTCTCTGGCGGAACCCTCGGGCGGGTAACAATTTCCATCTTTATTGTAGGTAGCGGAGCAGCCGCGGGCGAAATCGTTTCGCTTGGGCGATTGGGAAAATTGCCACACGTCGGCAAACGGGATGCCGCTCGCTTCCGGCGAAAGATTCTTTCGGGAAACGCTGCAGCCGGGCGAAGGCGGGCAGGAATCGTTGACCACCCAATATTTTATTTGTCTGCCCGCGGCATTCTTTCGGATATCGTCGGCGGTCACGATCGAAACGCCCGAACCTTCCTGGGCGGCGATGCCCGAACAATAGACGCCGGCGGCAAACTGAGCGGCAATGACGCGGTCGACCCAGGCGTGGAGATAAGCTCGCTGCTCCGGGAGCAGGCGACCGCCTTGTTCCTGATCGAGGAAGATGATGGTCTGCGGCGGAAATCCCTCTTTGCGGGCGGCGGAGACGGCAGCGGTCGCGTCGGAACGGCCTAACTTCGACGCGTTTCCGGCTCGCTTGATCTCGGCGTAGGTGCGGCCGTTGAACAGAACCAGAAAGCCGAAACCCGCGGCCTGTAGGTTCTTTCGCTTTCCCGTCCAGGAATTTCTCTTAGCCCCCGGCGGGTTGTTCAGCCAATAGCCGGAGTAAGCGAAGGTCTGCCGGAGGACATTCAAGTTTGCGTCACCGGGATAATCGTTGCGATCGAAGCCGAAATACGCAGCGGGTGCTGGGCGCGTCCTGGCATCTGGCATAAGCTGAAAGCCAGTTGCCAGAGATGTAAGGATCACTGCGATGGGCAAAGCGGATCTCATAAGAAGTGTCTTTTCGGGCCTCACGCCGTCAACTCTTCATGGGGTTTGCCCTGCGGCTTTACGGCGGCGGCGGGCAGTCGCAGGCGGAATGTCGTTCCCGCTCCAACGATGGAATCGAATTCCACTGAACCGTAGTGCCACTGCATGATCTGGTAGGTTTGCGCCAGGCCGATTCCGCTGCCGCCTTTGTCGCTCTTGGTGGTGTAGTAGAGTTCGAAAATTTTCTCTTGGGCTTCGGGCGGAATGCCGCAGCCTTGATCCATGACTTCGGCCACCACCATCTCGCCCTCGCGCCTCGCCTTCAGCGTCAGGGTTCCTCCCGCCGTCATGGACTGCACGCCGTTCAGCACCAGGTTCAGAATCGCCTGTTTTATCAGGTCGGAATCGACGCGCACCATCAGCGGATCAACCCGCGCGTCCTCTGGGTTGGGAAGATCTTGCACGATGCGCACCTTGTGGCGAGCGGCGTCGGGCGTGGCGAGCACGGCTACGCTGTCTAGAACGCTCCGCAGGTCCAAGTCTTCCAGCCGCAAGTCCTGGGGACGGGTGAAATCCACCAGAATTTGCACGACGCGGTCGAGGCGGTGGATCTCGTCGCCGATGATGTCCATGTGGCGGCGGGTTTCGGGATCGTCCTGTTGCAGTTTGTTTTGCAGCAACTGCAGGTGCAGTACGATGGCGTTGATGGGGTTCTTCACCTCGTGCGCCACACCACGGGTTAGGCGTCCACTGGCGGAAAGACGCCGCGAAATCTCGATCTCGTTTTCGATGCGGCGCACCGATTCGGCGTCGCGCATGGTCAGCAGCGCTCCAATCGGAGTTCCTTTTTCTTGAATAAAGTCGAGCGATACCTGCACCCGGCGGCCATCGGCGGCGTCGAATTCGTACTGCGCCAGCGGGCGCTGCTTCTGAAATGCGGGCAAGACCACGGCGCCCAGAACCGTTCCATCGGAGAAGATTTCCTCCGCGCTGCGTCCAAGAATCTCGCGGCGCGGGCGTCCCAGGAATTTCTCCGCCGAAGCGCTTACCAGCACCACTCGCGTATCGCGGGTGAAGAGCATGAGGCCATCTTGCAGCTTGGTCATTACCTGCTCGACGTTGTCTTTCAAGGCGGAAAAGATCTGGTTGGTGTCGCGGATCTGCCGTCCGAGATGGGCGATCTTGAGCGACACCAGTCCGACCTCGTCGTCGCCACGAGTCTCCTCGTCGGGCAATGGATCTCCCGCGCTGGCGCTGTCCAGGTCGCGGCTGATGGCCTTCAACGGGCCGAGCGCGACATTGGAAACCACGGCCGCCAGGACCAGCGAACAAAAGATTGCCATCACCGAAAAGAAGGCCGCCTGCTGGAGTCTCGGCGTCAACTCGTTGCGCAGAAACACCGTATTCACGCCCACGTGAACGCTGCCGAAAGCCTGCCCGTCGAGTTCGATTCCAATGCTTGCGTCATACACCGTGCCCGGCCCGTAGAGCATGCGCAACTGGTGACGGAATCCGGCGTCGCGCAGCACCCGCAGAGGAGAGCGATCAGGAACCGGCCGGTCCTTCAGCGCCGGATTGGTGTCGAGAATCGCCACTCCATTCAGATCAATGATGGCGGCATCGTAAATAATTGGAGAATTTCCCACCACCGATTCCAGCAGTTCGTTCAGGTTGGGATCGGTTTGCAGCGAAGTAATGATGGCGGCGCGCAGCGCCTTGGGATTGTTGGTGTCCACCCGCGTACTGGTCAGATCGGGCACGGTTTTGGAAGCGGCGTACTCCAACTGGCGGGTGAGTTGAAAGGCGGTTTCATCGGCCCATAGCAGGCGTTGGCGAAGCAGTTGGGAAAGGTAAAACCAGGAGAAGCCGACCACCAGCGCCGTGAACAGCGTGGTGATGGCAAGCACGATGATGAATTTGCGCGTCATGAAATAAGGCAGGTTTCAAGGTTTCAGGGTTTCAAGGTTTCAAGGTCAAACCTTGCGATACCTCGCTCCTGCTTAGAAACTCTGGAACGTTGAAACTTTGAAACCTGCTCCTTTACTCCTCCGCAGTCGCGAGCGCATCCTGCGGCCGGCCGTATTCCTTCAGCTTGTTGTGCAGCGTCTTCAGGCTGATGCCGAGAATCTCCGCGGCGCGCGTCTTGTTGTTATTGGTGGACTGAAGAGTTTTCAGGATGAGCAACTTCTCCGCTTCTCCAATGGTTGTGCCCACTCCCAGGTGCACGGCATCGGGATCGTTCACCACCGGGCGCACGCTCTGGCCAAAACCCGGAGGCAAGTGCCTGGTTTCCACCAGTCCACTTTCGCAGACCACGACCGCATGCTCCAGGGTGTTGCGCAACTCGCGCACGTTGCCCGGCCAGGAGTAACTCTGGAAAATATTGAGCACGGCCTCGCTGATGTCCGCCACCTTGCGGTCATGCTTCAGGTTCATGTCCGCAAGCAGGCCCTTCGCCAACTCGCGGATATCTTCCTTATGTTCGCGCAGCGCCGGCATATGAATGTTGAAAACGTTGAGCCGGTAGTAGAGATCCTCGCGCAACTCCCCGTTGGCCACGGCATCGTCGGGAACCTTGTTGGTGGCGGCCAGCACGCGCACGTCCACCGAGGTTTCGACTTTGCCGCCGAGGCGCCGCAGTTTGTGGTCCTCCAGCACGCGCAACAGTTTTGCCTGCGTGCCCACCGGCATCTCGCCGATCTCGTCGAGCAGCAGCGTTCCGCCTTCGGCCAGTTCGAAGCAGCCGATGCGGCGTTCGGCCGCGCCGGTGAAGGCTCCTCGTTCGTGGCCAAAAATCTCGCTCTCGATGAGCGTCTCGGGAATGGCCGCGCAATTAATGGGGACAAAGGGCCGGTTGCGGCGCGGACTCAGATCGTGAATAGTGCGCGCCACCAATTCCTTACCCGTGCCGCTGGCCCCGGTGATGAGCACTGCGGCCGTGCTGGGAGCGACCTGCTCGATCTGCCGGAAAACCGTCTGCATGACCGCCGAGGAACCAACCAGCAGGCCGAGCGCTCCCTTGTCGCGCAAGCGGCGGCGCAGCGTTTCGTTTTCGGTGCGCGTGTTTACGATCTCGCCGATGTTGGTCAGGATGGAGCGAAGGCGCCGGGAGTCGATGGGCTTCTCGATGTAGTCCCGCACACCCAGCCTTCCGGCATGAAATGCGAAGTCGGTTGTCTTCTGGGCGGTGACCATGACGACTGCGATCGTCTGCGAAAGATCGGCCAGCTTCTCCACCAACTCCATGCCACCCATGCGGGGCATCTTCACGTCGGTGATTATGATGGAGGGAGCAAAGACGGGAATTTTTTCCAGAGCTTCCACTCCATCCGAGGCCGTGTCGGTGTGGTAGCCCCAACTGGAGACCAGTTCGGCCAATCCGGTACGTTCGTTTTGTTCGTCTTCGACAATCAGTACGCGTTCCTGTGTCATATTTTCGTCGCCTTGTCCCCATCAGCATTATTCAGGGAAGCGCGCCACCCCGCAACCGGGCTGCAATCCGCGAATGTCAATTTGAGAAGATTTACTGTAGAACGCTCCAGAAAACAGCGGGGTTGCCACTCGCAACTTTATAAAAAAGTGAGCCTTAGTGAACAGATTTGACTGTGGATCGGTGGGATGCTGAAAGGCTGGCCCAGATCCCGCGTAAGAAATTATCGTTCGTACCGATTGTTGCACTTTTGCAAAACCATGCACTTGCGATAGAATTCGGTGTTCCCAAGTACAGTCTATCCGTGAGTGCTGTAAGGGTTTATTGGATTCCAGTTCTATTTCATGATTTTGCAGTGATTTGATTTCGGAGGAAACCTAATGTCACCTTGTCACCAAACTTACCTGAGATGCGCGAGTCTCGCGCTCTTCCTGGCCCTTGTTCTCACCGCGTTGCCGGCTTTGCTGAACGCGCAAACTGCACCTGCTCCCAAGGCGCCAAGCCAGCCAACGGCTGAATTCCCGACGATGGAGTTGTTCGTTGGTTATCAGTGGTACAACCCAGGCGGCAACGTTCCCGATCAGAGCATCCCGCCCAACCCCTTTAAGTTGCCTTCGCTTGTGCCGGGCGTGGGTGTCAATCTCGATTACAACTTCACCAAGTATTTTGGTTTGGAGGGCGATTACGGTGTCGACTGGAACAAGTATTCGACAGTTAATGCCGTCGCCTTCGGGCCGAGAGTCACTTGGAGAGGTGACGATGTGAATCTCTTTGCCCACGGGCTGGTTGGATGGCAACGTCTGTCGCCCAGCGGCGACAATCAAAGTAACGGCGTCACCACGCTGGTTGGCGGCGGCATGGATCTCAGAATCTGGAAGTCGCTGTCGTTCCGCCTCTTTGAAGCCGACTACCAGTGGGCCCGCCACAATTTTGCCAACGAAGTAGCCTTGGAAGACGACGCATTGCGCCGTCCGGAATTCAACGGTGTCCGCCTGCGCACCGGTCTGGTGTTCAACTTTGGTGGAGCACCCGAAGTCCCCGTGGCCGCAGCCTGCTCCATCGATCACAACGAGGTCATGGTTGGCGAACCGCTGCACGTGACCGTTGCGGCCAGCAACTTCAACCCCAAACACACACTCACTTACGCCTGGTCGAGCACCGGCGGCAAGATCGAGGGCAAGGATACCGGCGCTTCGATTGACACGAATGGTGCGGCAGCGGGAAGCTACGCTGCCACGGCGACCGTCACCGATCCGAAGGCCAAGACCAACAACACGGCCAGCTGTTCCGTCCCCTTCACCGTCAAGCCGCTGAATCCGCCGCAGATTTCCTGCTCCGCGAATCCGGACACGGTCGAAGTCGGAACGTCCTCCACCATTTCCTGCAATTGCACCAGTCCCGACAACGCCACGGTTACGGTTGGCGGCTGGAGTTCGACTGGAGGCAGCGTTTCCGGCAGCGGCAATTCGGCGACGCTCAACACGACCGGCGCTTCCGCAGGGACGATAACGGTGAATGCCACCTGTACCGATTCGCGCAGCTTGACGGCCTCGACTTCGAGTTCCGTCATGGTGAAGGCGACACCGCCGCCACCGCCACCGCCGCCGCAGGCGAGCAAGGTGAACGAGTGCCAGTATCCCAACGTCAAGAAGCCGTGGCGCGTTGACAACACCTGCAAAGCGGAACTGGACGATGTTGC
>Ga0302152_10000706_pt1 | contig 15444 bp, 13 predicted proteins | sample I_Bog_N2_1_FD_192434 | JGI IMG/M metagenome (GOLD analysis project Ga0302152, IMG submission 192434) | Peat permafrost microbial communities from Stordalen Mire near Abisko, Sweden - I_Bog_N2_1 | ecosystem: Environmental > Terrestrial > Soil > Wetlands > Peat | place: Sweden: Abisko, Stordalen...
CGTGGAGGTGACCGGCGCGGGCGCTCCGCTGACCGGCAAGCTGGTCAATATTGAATTCCGCAAGGAGACTGACAAGAACGGCCAGACATCCGACGATCACAACTTCCTGATTGTCGAGACCGATGCGGGTGCGCTGCGTACGGCAGAGCTGACCGATGCGGTCTCTGTGCGCATGATTGACCCGTCGCTGCAAAAGCAGTTCGCCAACTATCTCGATATTGTTGCCTCAGCGCAGGACCAGCAGGTGCGGCACCTGGTGCTGGAAGACCGCGGCGCAGGCCAGCGCCAACTGCGTGTGAGCTACATCAGTGAAGTGCCGGTGTGGAAGTCGACCTACCGGATTGTCTTTCCGCGCGAGGCCAGCGGGAACACCACCACGCCCAGTGGCAATGCCATCATGCAAGGCTGGGCGGTGGTGGACAACACCGTGGGCTCGGACTGGGACAACGTGGAGTTGTCTCTGGTGGCGGGCGCGCCGCAGAGCTTCATCCAGCCGCTGAGCCAGCCCATTTATACGCACCGGCCGGAGATTCCGATTGCCACTGGGGAGCAGATTGCGCCGCAGACGCACCAGGCGGCGGAGATGAAGCAGTACGACCGCGTTGAACTGGCCGGAAAATTGATGAATGCTCCACCGGCGGTCATGGCGCCGAACGCATCGGAATCGGTAGTTGTGAATGGGCAGGCAATTGACAGCCTTGGCGTTGCCGGGATGGAAGGCACTGGCTCCGGCTCCGGGAGTGGTTACGGGGCTGGAGTTGGCGGCAATATTGGCGGAGGGGTGTTTCGCGCTGGTGGTGTCTACCGCGCTTCGGATGCGATCGCGGAGGGCGATGTTTCCACCAATGCATTCGACGATTTCTTTCAATACTCCCTCGCGCAGCCGGTGACGATTCACAAGAACGAGTCGGCGATGGTGCCGATTTTGCAGCAGGATTTGCCCGCGGAGCACGTGACTCTATGGAGCGATGGATCACGCGTTCCGCTGCGCGCGGTGTGGCTGGAAAACACCTCGAAGCTCACGCTGGATTCAGGCAGCTTCTCGATCTTTGAGAGCGGCGAGTTTGCCGGCGAGGGACTGCTTGACCCGATTCATCCCGGCGAAAAACGGTTGCTCTCGTACGCGGCGGACCAGGCCGTGAAGGTGCATCGCGGCGGGTACATGGACACGCACACGCTGCACCACATCGCGATGCACGAGGGCGTGCTGGTGGAGCAGACCACGGACGTCACCGAGAGCACCTACACCGTGACCAATGCAGCCGATGAGAAGCGAATGGTGATTGTGGAGCACGCGCGCCACGGCGACGCGGTGCTGGACTCCGAGCCCAAGCCGGCGGAGACGACTGCGACCAGCTATCGTTTCCGCGTAGCTGTGGAGCCGCATCAGTCAGTGGATCTGCACGTGGGAGAGAAATCCACGCGCGATGAAAAGATTCGCATCAATGCGGATCAGTTTCGCGACGAATACCTGGTCAACGTGAGCAAGTACGCGCCGGAATTGGATGCGAAGCTGCGGCCGCCGATCGACGCGGAGACAGCCCTGGCCGATGTAAACAGAAAGATCCAGGAGAACGCAGAGAAGCAGAAGGCGCTGGCGGACGATGAGGCGCGCGATCGCGACAACCTGACCGCGCTCAAAGGCAACGATGCGGCCAAACGCTTTGTGGAGGAACTGAATCGTGCAGAGGACGCGATTGACGCAGCGCGCAAGGCCCAGGCTGATCTGGAGTTGCAGCGTACTGCCGCGCGTACGCATCTGGAGGAACTGATTGCCGGACTCTCCTTCGACACCGACGTGTCCGTGGTGACGAAGAGCGACCAGCTTGGCGACCGCGCGCCGAGAAGGTAAAGGCAGGGAACAGGGGTCAGAGATCAGAAGCGAGAGCCCGGTTTTCGGACTGCGAGCTTCGTGGATTCCGAGGTCTCAAAAGCGAGACATGGCGCGCCCGGCGTCACTGACCACTGACCACCGCCTTATTCGCTCCTCATCACCTTCTCAATAATCCGCGCGGTCGCGTCTTCATCTTCCCGCGAGGAGATCATCAGGTCGTAGAGGTGCGGATTGAGCCAGTACTTCTTGAAATACTCCTGCAGGTACTTGGCGCGTTCGGCATCGACGGAGCGGATGCGCTGTTCCACGTCGGCGCCTTTTGGCAGGCGCGCCCGCAGGCGCAGAATGCGCTCCTTGTGCGGCGCGTAGACGAAGACATGGTAGGCATCCGGCTTGTGCTGCAGCACACACTGCGATCCGCGGCCGACAATGACGCAGTTGCCGTCAGTGTGCGCCTTCTCAATGATCTTCTGCGAGATTTTCACCATCTCTTCGGCATCGAAGACGGCGTTGTCACGGAGTTCCAGGCCTGCGGCCAGGGCCGCGGAGCGCATGGCCTGCTGATTCAGGCGGCGCAACCACGATTCCACGTGCTCATCGTAGCGAAGAACGACGCTGGGATCCACGTGAGCGGCGTAGGCGATGGCGTCAATGATGTCCTTATCGAGCAGTTTCCAGCCCAGGCTTTCGGCAATTTTCTGGGCGATGCGCCCGCCGCCGCTGCCAAACTCCCTGTTGACGGTCAATACACGGTATCTCATGAAAAATGTCCCCCGGATAACAGATTCCCGTCGAGGGGCCTGGGGTTCAGGAGAGTTGAAGACTGCTCCGGAACGCAGGGTCCAGTCCGGCTCGGGATACGGGCATCCATGCTAGGCGGCAGCGAGCACGGCGTCAGTGCGAGGGGTCACAGAGCGAAAAGGCAGTCCGGTGCCAAAAACAAAACCACCCGCACGCAGGCTTCGCGCGGGTGGTCGCCAAGAGAGAACGGCAAACTGCAATTTTTGAGCCCTGAGATCCCAGCGACCGGTCCTCATGGGCTAAAGCCCGACTCATTTTACGGGCTCTATTGGCCCGGCTGAAGTCGTGCCCTTGTTACAAAGCCTGCGAGAGATGAGTTTTTTGCGGCCGTTAAAAGCCATGGCCTTTCAAAACAGGTTGATGAGACAGCCTTAGTAGATGATCTTGAGGCCGAATTGCAGGATGCGCGGCTCCAGCGTTCCGGTGATGGTGCCGCCGGTGGTGGGTATTCCGGTGGTGGAGCTGGCGCCGCCCAGGGTGCTGCCTGAGGTGCCGCCGGGCAGGTAGAGATTGGTGTGGTTGAAGATGTTGTAGGCCTCGGCGCGGAACTCGACCTTCAGGTTGTCCACCGGCGTCGAGAACTTCTTGTCGAGGTTCAGGTCGGTCTCAAAGTACGTTGGCGTGCGGCCGATGTTGCGCGGGGCGTTGCCGAAGGGGCTGGAGATGACGTTGTTCACGGTGGTGGACGGGATGGTGAAGGCCGCGAGGTTCACGAAGTTGACGGCGCCGCTTGCCGCCTGGTGGTTGATGCAGGAGTGGCCGGAGTGGCAGTTCACCACGTCGTTGCCGGGGATGTAATTTGGCCGGTACTCGTTGGCTCCGCGATAGGTGGCAGAAATCTGCGGCGAAACCTGGTTGGCGGAACTGGGCGAGTAGAGGAGGTTGAAGGGCGTGCCACCCTGCATGGTGTTGATCCCGCTGATCTGCCAGCCGCCCAGCAGGGCGTCGACCGCCGAGCTGTCGCTGGACAGGTACTGGCGTCCGCGGCCCACCGGCAGGTCATACACCAGGCTGAGAACATCGGCAACGGGCAGGTTGTAGTCTGACTGTCCGAAGTCGGCGTTGAGGTTGTTGCCGTCTTGAGGCGAGGGGGTGATGCCTTCCAGTGAGGCCGACGCGTTGTCCAGGGCGTGCTCCCAGGTGAAGGAATTCAGCAGCGTCAGTCCCTGAACGAACCGCTGTTCATAGCGAACCTGGAGAGCATTAAAGGTGGAGTGGAACTCATTGAGCGCCTCGGTAATGTCGCCGTTGACGAAGTTTGCGCCTTCCTGGGTTCCCCATGCCTGGTAGGGGCGAATCCAGCCAATGTAGCCGGTTGGAGCGAGCCCCGCGGCGGGGTTCATCTGGTTGGCGTTGAGGAACCCCTGCAGCTTGAGGCCGCGGTTGCCGATGTAGGCCAGGTCAACGAGCGTGTTCTTGGCCAGCGATTTCTGCACGCTGAGAAAGTAGCTCTCGACGTAGCTGTCCTTGGTGTTTTTGGGGATGTAGGTTACGTTGTCGGTGCCGGGGTTGAAGTTGGAAGCCACGGCGAGGTTGGCTGGAAAGCCGTTGTTCCAGGTGTTGAAGCAGGACGTCTGCGGGGCTCCGGACGCGCAGAAGGTGGTGCCCGCCTTGATTGGGCTGGGCTGCGATACCGATACAAACAGCGCGTTGGGCGCGTTGATGGGCAGAATGTCGCCCGAACCGGCGCGGGTGTAGTGGGCGAAGCTTGTGCCGTACCCGCCGCGGATGGCAATCGTTGGAGTGATGGCGTAGGCAAAGCCGACGCGCGGCGCGTAGTCGCCCAATGAAGGATTGACCAGTGTCTTGCCGTAGACGCCGCTGCCGCTGAATGGCGTCAGAAAAGTGCCCGCGGTTGCGCCCGGCGTGAGCGTGAGCATACTCAGCGTGGTCGGGTCGAAGTTGGAAAGGTTATTGTGCGCCTCGGAGTAGGGCTGGCCGTATTCCCAGCGCAGGCCAAGGTTCAGAGTCAGCTTGGGACTGACCCTCCAGTCGTCCTGGGCATAGAGGTTGTCCATGTTCTGGAGAAGGTGAGCCTTGAAATAAGTGGCCAGCGCATAGGCGCTGGGCGTGCCGAAGAGAATGTCGGCCCAATAGTCTTCAGGCCCGGTAGATCCAGAGACGGCGCTGTAGTCGCCGCTGTAGGTAAACGAACCGAAGAGCGGATTCGAGTCCTGCACTTCCATCCAGATGTGCTCGTATTCGTAGCCGAATTTGAGCGAATGCCTTCCCAGTATCCAGGAGAAATTGACCTTGGGATCGAGCAGCGAGGGATTCTGCCACTGCGGGTTGGTGCTCTGGCGGCCGAATGCCGTCAGCCCGCTGCTGCCGGTTCCCGTGGAGGGAAGGCCGCCGGCAACCGTCGGGTCGGTGGGCAGACCGGGAAAGGTGATCGCGTCGTCGCCGATCGACAGCGAGTACTTTCCGGCTCGCGTGCCGGAGAGCCCAAGACGCGCATCGAGTACCTTGTTGGCGCCGATAAGGTGGGTATAACCCAGCGCAACCTGCTGATCGAGAATCTTGATACGGCCGTTGGTCTGGCCGTCGAGCGGCAGGGGCAGCGTGGGATAGTTGATGCCGGTTTCCTTGCGGTCGCTGATCTTGAGAAACCAGGAGCTCTTGTTGCTCTGCTGGAAGTCGATGCGCAGGTTGCCCTTGTCGGCGTTGTCAGTGAAGGGGGCGTTGGTGGGGCAGTCGTTGGTGCCAATGCCGGAGGCCGCGATGGCCGCTGAGCCGGGCGCGATCTGGCACTGCGAGGGCAAAAGCGTGAAGAACTTCAGCACTTCCTGCGTAGTGGAGTTGACCGCGGCCAGCGGAATCGGCGTGTTGGCGGCATACGTAACGCCGCTGATCGGGTCCTTCACCGGGATGGTCAGTTCGGGGCCGGGCAGGCCGACACCGAGTTCGTTCTCGGTGGGAACGGTGAGTACTACGCTCGGCGTGAGCTTCTGCCGGAATCCTTCGTAATCCAGAAAGAAGAAGAGCTTGTCGTTCTTGATGGGCCCGCCAAAGTCGATGCCGAACTGGTTGCGGTCAAAGCCGGGCTTCACGATGGGATGAGTGCCGCTGACGGCGTGGATGTAGCCGAATGCGTTTAGGTCGGTATTGCGCAGAAACTCGTATGCGGTGGTGTGGAAGCCGTTGGTGCCGCTCTTGGTGGCCACGTTGACGGTGGCGCCGGCGGAGCGGCCGTACTCCGCGCTCTCGTTGTTGGTGACTACCTGGAACTGTGAGATAGAGTCCGGCGGCGGCTGAATGATCTGGTTGTCAAAGCCCTGGTTGCTTTCGCCGTAGGCGTTGTTGTCCATGCCGTCCAGCAGGAAGTTGTTGAACATGCTGCGCAAGCCATTCACGTTGTACGATCCCCCGCGGACCAGGCTGGTAACTGCGGTGGTCGTCTGCTCGGTGGGCGCCTGGCGCGAGCCCGTGACCAGTGCCAGCAGGTCAGAGTAGTTGCGGCTCACCAGCGGCAACGATTCGGTCTGGTATTCCGAAACCGACTCGCCGCGCTCGCTGGTCTCCGTTTCAAGTTGCAGGGCCACGTCGCTGACTTCCACTGTCGTCGCATCCGCGTTGCCCACCTTCAACGTCAGGTCGATGCGTTCACGGCTGGCCACCGAGACCGTGATGTTCCTGGCCTCGGCCGGCGCAAAGCTCGGTGCAGTTGCTTCAATGTTGTAGAGGCCGACGCGGAGCGAGGGAATCTCGTAGTCCCCGCTGCTGGTGGCTGAGACGTGGATGACATTGCCGGTATCGATGTTGGTGACGGTGATCGCGGCATTGGGAACCGCGGCGCCGGTGGCGTCATGGATGGAGCCGATCAGGCTGCCGTCCTCGTACTGGGCTCTTGCGCTCGTGCCACAAAGTGCGATCGAGAGGCCTGCCAGAAGAAGAGTGGTGCGAATGAATTGTGGTGTCTTCATGCGGCGAGCCTACAGACGCAATTTCACGCTTCGATGAATTCACGGTGAACGCAGCGTAAATCGGCGTGGTTCGCAGCCGGGATTTCCAGAAGGTGAATAGAACGAGCTTGATAAAAGGCCTCTGCCGTACACTGATTGCGTAGAACAACTTGAGCGGGGCACCCCGCACCCCGGAAATGGTGTGGCCTGCTCTGTCCAATGGAGGCAACGCGGCAATGAAGACGATCGGTGTCCTTTTCGGCATGGAAAACAGCTTTCCCGGCGCGCTGGTGGAGCACATCAACGCGCGCAATCTGGACGGCATACGGGCCGAATTCGTGGAGACCGGCGCCGTGCACCTGGATAAAGCCCCGCCCTACTCGGTGATCGTGGACCGCATCTCGCACGACATCCCGTTCTATCGCGCCTATCTGAAACATGCCGCGCTCAATGGAACCATCATCGTCAACAATCCCTTCTGGTGGTCGGCCGACGACAAGTTCTTCAACTACTCGCTCGCGGAGAAGCTGGGCGTGGCCGTGCCCAAAACCGTGATCCTGCCGCACAAGAAGCATCCCCAGGGAACGACGGACCGCTCCATGCGCAACCTCGAATATCCGCTGGATTGGGAGGGAGTGTTTGCTTACGTGGGCGAGCACGGATTCCTGAAGCCGGTGGACGGCGGCGGCTGGCGCGATGTCTACCACATTCACAATCGCGAGGAGTTCTTCAGGGCCTACGATGAATCGCGCGACCTGTGCATGACCTACCAGAAGGCGGTCGAGTTCAACGAGTACTTCCGCTGCTACGTGGTGGGGCAGAAGAAGGTGCACATCATGCCCTACGACCCACGCCTGCCGCACCACGAGCGGTATCTGCAGAATCCGCCGAATTATGACAGGAAGCTGCTGAAGCGCGTGGAGCAGGATGCGCTGAAGCTCTGCCAGGCGCTGGGGTACGACCTGAACACCGTGGAGTTCGCAGTGGAAGACGGGATTCCCTACGCAATCGACTTCATGAATCCCGCTCCGGATGCGGATCTGAACTCGGTGGGTCAGGCGAATTTTGACTGGATTGTGCGGGAAGTAGCCGACCTGGCGATTGCCAAGGCCAAGAAGGCGCCACATGTGCCGGAGCTGAGGTGGGCGGCGTTTCTGGGGGCGGAGACGGCGAAGCCGGTGAAGCAGAAGGCTGCGAAGAAGAAGACCAGGCCGGCCGTGAAATCCGCGAGTTCCGCGTTGGCGGCCGGGGAGTGAAACTGAATCTCCTGCGCATATGCCTGCTCGTTTTGGCTGCTGCGCCGAGTGTGTCCCTCATGGGCCAGGCCGCGCCAGAGACGAAGACCTGCACTGCGAAGCCTGAATGGATCACGAAAATCAGCAAGCCTGAAGGCTGGGACACCAGCTTTGTTGGCAACGCCCGCAGGCCTCCGTTCGAGTCGCCGTTCACCTCCGGGCCGGAGCTGGCGTCCATCGACCAAACCGAGTATCCCGCGCGCGAAAAGTACTTTGCCTGGACCGAGGTGGTCGTTGATTCGTGCCTGCACAGCGCCAGCCTGAAGACGCAGCACTTACTCATTCAACGCGTTTACGGCTACGCACTCAATGGGAAGACATTTGCCTATGGAGTCTTTGGAAACTGCGGGAGCCTGGAAAAGGGAGTGTGGGTTGCAGCCGGCTGCGATACGACGCTGCTGCTGACGGACACAACGGGGAACGGACGGTTCGACTCGCTGCAATTCGGTGTCTGGGCGCCTAAGTCTGTTCCTGACTGGCTTGAGAAATGAGCCGGTTTCTTCGCGGAACTTTCCCGCTCACCGCATCGTATCTTGCTGGAGCCCGTGTGAAGGAGAGTCTCTTGGTGAGTTACCGACTTGTTTCCCCCCTCCGTGCAACTGCCCTGGGCGCTCTTTTCCTCGCCGTCACTCTTTCCTGCGCTGCGCAGGACAACGGCTTCAGCCTTGATTTGCACGCCAACTCCCACGCCACAGCCAAGGACATCGGCCTTCCCGCCTATCCCGGCGCCAAGCCGTGGAAGGAAAGCGATAACGACTCGTCAGCCAACCTGGGCCTGAGCTTCAAGGACTTTCATTTCACGCTTGTGGCCGCGAGCTTTGAGACGACAGACTCCGGGGCCAAGGTGCTGGACTACTACCGCAAGCCGCTGGCGCACTATGGCGAGGTGCTGGAGTGCTACAAGGGCAAGCCGGTGGGCTCCCTCACGGTGACCAAGAGCGGATTGACCTGCGACATCAAGAAGGACGGCAGCGTCGAGGTGAATGGGAAAGGGGACTCGTCCGAAGACCACGAGCTGCGCGCTGGCACGCCGCTGCGTTTTCGCATCGTGGGCATCAGTGACTCGAAGGACGGCAAGACGCGCTTCGGCCTGGTCTATCTTGAGCTGCCCAAGGACTCCGATTCCGACTCAAAGAATTAATGCGATGTCGCAAAGGTTCCTATCGGAAAAGACTCGGCAGGCTGCCGCTATCGCCGGTCCGTGGTGAACTGAATGAGCTGCGGATAGTCGGGGTGGACTTCCAACCCGAATGCGTTCCCGGCCTCGTCCGCCGGTTTGAGCGTGGCGACGACCTTGCCGGTCTTTGCCTGCCGCAGGGTGAGTTCGAAGGCCGCTTCACCCAATTTCGATTGGCTGGATAAGTCGGGGACTTCGATCTCAAACGAGCCATCCGGCGCGGGTGCGGCCTTTGCAACAGGGATGGACAGCACCATCCCATCCGCGATGCCGAAGAACTCATGCGTCCATAGCGCCAGATATACGGCATGAATCTCGACGGGCTCGTTCTGGGGGATCGCATCGGCAGGAATTTGCCCGCGCAAGGTAATTTGCCGGGTCGGATTGCAATTCAGCGGCTGTGTCTGTGTGGCGGACAGCGTTTTGAATTCGAAGGTTTCAATCGCACACCCAGGGAAATAGGCCACGACCTTTACGTTTGTCGCGGGTTTTCCATCCACAGACGCCGCGATTTCATAGGTCGTGATCCCTTTGCCCGTCTGGACGAGTTTTCCATATCCGCCGAACGGTCCGGTGAGGAAGTAATCGATCTGAGCGCCCTCCGAAGAGACATCGGCCGGCAGCGAAAGCGTGATGGTTGGCAGCGGCGCGGAAGCATCGCTCTGACCTAGAGCAGCGGAAAAGGTGGGAACGAGAAGGATCAGGCATAGGCCAAGCATTTTCATGGTTCGAAGCCTCCAACAAAAGAACGCGCCGCGGATGGGGAGCACGAAGGTGAGTGTACTCCGTTATGAAGCGTTTTTCAGGATGCGCCCAGGCTTTGACCGTTTGCTTCGACGCTTGCTCATTCTGATGCTGCCACGGTCGTCAAACTTCGCCGGGTTTTACGCAGTCTTCCGAAAAGTCAGGTTATAGCGATACGGGCCGGTGAGGGTATGGTGGCCGGGCTTGAGCGGGAGAACTCCGTGAAAGCGCATGCGGGATGGACCGCCCCACACAAGCACATCGCCATGTTCGAGCAGGATGCGCTTGGTGGGGTCGGTGCGCTGCAGGCCTCCCAGCAGAAACACGCATTCGAGGCCGAGCGAGATGGAGACGATGGGCTGGGTCATGTCGCACTCATGGCGGTCCTGATGGATGCCGAGCTTGGTGCCGGCCTGGTAGCGGTTGATGTGGCAGGTGTCGGGACGGAACTGCGGAAAGCCGGAACGAACTGCGCAGCGCAGGGCGAAATCCACGAGGACGCGGGGCATGGGTGGCCAAAGGCGCTTGACGGCGGGGTTTGCCGGGTCCCAGCGACGGCGAAAGGCTTCCGGCGTGCCGCAGTCGGAGACCATGACGCCCATGGGCAGGCCGCTGGGGGTGGTGGCGTTGTGAAGCGGCGCGGCTGCCAGGATGGTCTCGATGGCGGCAAAGAATTCCTGGTCGTACGGGAGGGCCAGGCTGCGCATGAGGACCGCGCCGGGGAAGAGCTCTTCGTGGGTGGGCTCGACGGGGAGTTGGTAGAAGAGGTTCATCGCTAGGCGACAGTTTAGCGGAAAAGCGAAGAAAAGGCGAAAATAATTCCGAGCTATTGAATCACAGGATCTATTGCGTTCGGCGTAAACTGGGCTCAAACCACAGTGACGGGTGCCGCACCATGGAATGGCGCAATAACGGCGAACTTGAGATCACCGATCTCGGCGACCGACTTGAGGTGATTCATCGCGCGCAACAGGGGCTGCTCCGGTGGGTCATCACCGCTGTCGCCGGAGCCTGGGCGGTCTACCTTTTTTGGAAATCGAGCGAGCTGCTAGGAATTCTCGTTATCGCGATCCTCGCGTTCTCGCTCGTCAACTCATTTCGCAAGGGAAATGAGACGCGGTTGATCGTGCGGCCGGACGGTTTTATCGCCGAGGGCAACATCGACACCGCCTTTAGTGAGCGAATCGCTGTATCAGTGGATGATATTTATGGCATCGAGTACCTCGTCGGAGATGAGGGCTCGCCGAGCGGGCTTTATGCTCGCAGCAACTGGAGGAGCACATGCCTGATACCAGGAATCGACAAGAAGTCTTGCCAGCGGATCAAATCGACCATCGAAGAGAAGTTTCCCGATATGTATTTTGGTCAGGGGGAGCTTTCGGGCATCTTCGGGATCGGTCCCGACATTGTCACGCTGGGACTGACTAAACCGGCTTCCTCCGTATCGAAGAAGTTCGGGCGAGCGAACGAGCGCAGTTGACGCTTCATGCACATCTCGGCGCTCCGGTGAGGATCCCACAGGGGCTAAAGCCCAACACTTTTTGAAGCATTTTTGCGGCACGGCTGAAGCCATGCCCTGTTACAAAGCTCGCTTCGATGGAGTATTTGGGACTGGGCCGGAAGGTCACCGGTGATGAGAATTCAAATGCGAATGCCCTGCCGGTCTGATCTCTGATCTCTGCACTCTGATCTCTGCACTCTCTTCCCGTACAATGACGCAAAGCGGTCCCCAGGAGACTCCATGCGGCCATCGTTCTCGCTCGGCATTGAAGAGGAGTACCAGACCATTGATCCGGTGACCCGCGATCTGCGCTCGCACATTGAGACGGAGATGCTGGCCGCGGGCAAGATGCGCCTCCAGGAGCGTGTGAAGGCGGAGATGCACACCTCGGTGGTGGAGGTGGGCACGCGCGTGTGCCGCAACATCGATGAGGCGCGCGAGGACATCTACGAGCTGCGCCGCGAGATGATCAAGCTGGCCCACGATCATGGGCTGGTGCTGGTGGCCGGCGCCACGCATCCCTTTGCCGACTGGCGCACGCAGGAGATTTATCCCGACCCGCGCTACCACCAGGTGGTCAAAGACCTGCAACTGGTGGCGCGCGCCAACCTGATTTTTGGCCTGCACGTGCACGTGGGCATTGAGGATCGCGAGGCAGCAATTCGCATCATGAATTCGATGCGCTATTTTCTGCCGCACATCATGGCGCTGGCCACCAATTCGCCGTTCTGGCTGGGACTGAACACGGGCTACAAGGGCTATCGCGCCAAGGTGTTTGAGAACTTTCCGCGTACCGGCATTCCCGATGCGTTTCAAAGCTACAGCGAGTTTGAGAATTACGTGGCCCTGCTGGTGAAGACCAACTGCATCGACAACGCGAAGAAGATCTGGTGGGACATTCGGCCGCATCCTTTCTTTGACACCGTCGAGGTGCGGGCGTGCGACATTCCGCTGCGCGCCGAGGAGACGGTGGCCATCGCCGCGCTGATCCAGGCGACGGCGGCGTACCTCTACAAGCTGCATGAGTCGAACCTTGACTATCGCACCTACGCGCGGCCTCTGCTGATGGAGAACAAGTTTCGCGCGGTGCGTTACGGGCTCGACGGCAAGCTGATCGACTTTGGCCGCGAGCAGGAACTGCCGCTGCGCGATCTGCTTGAGGAGTATCTCGCGCTGATTGATCCGGTGGTGGATGAGCTGGGCAGCCGCGAGGCCATCAACGGCATTCGCAAGATCATGAAAACCGGCACCGGCGCCGATCGGCAGTTGAAGGTTTATGAGGAGAGCAACCACGACCTGAAAGCCGTGGTCGATTACATGGTGACGGAAACGGCCGCGGGGCTTTGAGGGCCTACCCCGAAAAGAAAGGCAGATTCTTCGACTCACCACCCCTGAACCGGAAGACGTTCGGGGCCCCGTTCGCTCAGAATGACAGTCGCTTTTTCAAAATGCGATTCTGAGACGCCATACTATACGACGCTGCGCTCTGAATCCTTCCATTTTTGCTCGTCCGCAGCGTCCAGGTCGGGAAGCTGGTTGAACCACTGGAAGAAGGCTTCGTCAAAAGTGAAGGCCTGCACAAACGCAAACGGGGACAGCCGGTCGTCGTTCGGCTCCAGCCTGAAATAAGGTGTTCTGTATCGGCCCCAGTGAGATATATATTCTCGCCGTCCACGGATTTCGCTGAAGCGAAGACTACGGCGGCTGAAGGCGGTGCGCAGCTCGACTGAGTCCTGGTACAGAGTTACGGTGGAGATGAAAGCATTTGCCGTCTGGTAGACACCGAGGAGCAACAAGGCAGCTAGAACAAATAATGGAACTAGATCTGCATTCCGCGAAGGATCTACCGGTTCGCGCCAAATGGCAGCGCAAAGGATGGGTCCTACAACCAGCAATAGGAGCGCGGACACCCGGCTCCCCCATTTCATGACGTAAACGCGCGGTGCTCCAGCCAGGTATTCCGTCACGGTTCTTAATTCCCCAGAAGAATCTTTGTACCATGTTCGGAGGGTTGCCAATCTGTTTTTTCCCCCTCCATTTCATTCTGGTGAATTTTCCAGTAACCTCAAAGAATGGGGCGTTGCGCTCCCATGAACCTTTTCAGCAAGGATTTCTCCCCACGCATGACTGAGACCGCACAGCACCTGCTTTCACTCGACTACCCCGCAGAGTTCGCGCCCGGCGCGCGGTCTGCTGTCACCACTTGCCTGCGCATTGACCCGGCGGAAAAAGTCACGCTGATCACCGACCGCGTCACCGAGCCGATTGCCGCCGCATTGGCCGCGCAGTTGGCCGAGCGGGGTTGCGAATGGAACGTCTTCCTGCTGGAGGATCTGGCGCCGCGCCCGCTTATCGATATGCCCGCGCAGGTGCTGGCCGATATGGAAACCTCGCAGGTCTCCATCTTTGCGGTGCAGGTGCAGACCAACGAGCTGCACTCGCGCATGCAAATGACCGATGTGGTGAACCGGCGGCACATGCGCCACGCCCACATGGTCAACATCTCGCCGGAGATCATGTGCCAGGGCATGAGGGCCGATTTCAACCTTGTGGACCGGCTCAGCCAGAAAGTTCTGGACCGCGTGAAGAAGGCCACCCGGATTCGCGCCACTACCGCCGCCGGCACCGATATTACCGCCGACATGAATCCCGGCTACAAGTGGTTCAAGACCTCCGGCATCATCTCGCCGGAGAAGTGGGGCAACCTGCCCGGCGGCGAGTGTTTCACGTCGCCCGGCGAGGTGAACGGCACTTTTGTGGTGGACGGCGTGGTGGGCGACTGGCTGTGCGCGCGTTATGGCCTGCTGGCAGCGACGCCGCTGACCATCGAGATTGCCGGCAACCGCATTGTGAGCTGCCGCAGCGTGAACAAGCGGCTTGAGGCGGATTTCTGGGCCTACACCCACACCGATGAGAACTCCGATCGCGTGGGCGAGTTTGCCATCGGCACCAACCTGGGCGTGGAGCGCGTGATCGGCAACATTCTCCAGGACGAGAAATTTCCAGGCATCCACATCGCGTTTGGCAATCCCTATGGAGAGCATACCGGCGCGCCCTGGCGCTCGGGCACGCACATCGATGTGGTGGGGCTGGGCTTCAATATCTGGCTTGAGATCGGGGCGGGCCTGGACCGAATCACGGAACAGATCATGCGCGACGGGCGGTTCCTCATCGCGGCATAGCGATGCCTGGAGCAATTCTGAGTGCGATGTCCGGGAATCAGCTCAGGATTTCGAGGAAACTTCGTTCCGCGCTTCCATCCGGAGCAAGCGCGAGCATCCGGCGGTCAAAAGTAATGAGCTTGCCGTGGTGGTGGATGGCGAGGGATAGCAGATAAGCATCGGTGAGTTGCCGACGACCCTGGATTCGCTGCCTCACGGCTGGATGGAGCGAGGACAGCGGCAGATCGTCGAGCCAGAACTCATGCAGCTTGCTCATGGTTGTTGTATTCTCCAGCAGATCAAGCGCCGCGCTGACCTTTGGAGCGGGCTTGAAATAAGCTGCATTGCTCACAATTCGGACGAATCCCTGTTCAGTGATTGGGCACGTAGCCCATCCACGATTCTGCTTGCTCGCAAACCATCGTGCAAAGCTGGCATGGAATCTGTGATTTTCCCACAAAAGGGCGAGCAGGGCATTTACATCCAGCAACGCCACGCTCATGGCAACTCGCTTTCCATCGCGTCCTTCATCGCCAGCGCCCTTTCGGGGGTAATCATTTCCGAATTTGGCCCTGGCGAGAAGATAAGAATGCCGTTTTCCCACTTCGTGGGCACTTCCGCGTTGAAGCCGCGCTCAAGCACCTCGGAAACCGCTGTGCCGTTGGAAATGGAGCGTGCGGCCGCGTATTCCTTCACCTTTGCAAGAACATCGTCCCTGATATCAAGGGTGGTTCTCATTTCGGTTCTCCTTTGGCCGTCTCGTTGTCCCCCATCGAGGGTGTTGAATCTGGATAGCCCATCCGCATCAATTATCGAATGGGATGCTCAAAGAAAAGTCTAGCATCAAATTGGAATCTTGATGTTTTCCGAAGCGCACTTGCCGGCGTTCGACCCTTTCATTGCTGTTTGGGTTTTGAGCGTCGTTCGCCTCCCAACTAACATCTATTCGAATATGACGACTTCTTCGGCTTCACCTGCACTTCGCACCCTTGGCAATTCCGATCTTCATCTCACCCCGATCGGCTTTGG
>Ga0302152_10000718_pt1 | contig 15261 bp, 12 predicted proteins | sample I_Bog_N2_1_FD_192434 | JGI IMG/M metagenome (GOLD analysis project Ga0302152, IMG submission 192434) | Peat permafrost microbial communities from Stordalen Mire near Abisko, Sweden - I_Bog_N2_1 | ecosystem: Environmental > Terrestrial > Soil > Wetlands > Peat | place: Sweden: Abisko, Stordalen...
GCGATACGGCTCAAAACTACCTTCTGCGAATGTCCTTTGTTTCATTGCCTTCATCCAGATCTGGTTTGTATGCCTTCTTTAACGCAGTAAGACTCTCATGCGTTTACTTATGCAGAGTTTCCTTAACCTGCATCCCTATGTTTGATGATGCGATCCATTTTCTGGTTGATGCGCAGGAAGCGCCCGATTGGGAGCGCTTGGGGCAGAATTTGCCCTATGAGTGGATAGAGCAAGCAGTAGCCTATACGGGCCGTGCAAGTATTCGCCAGCGACGGTTGCCTGCAGAGCAAGTGGTATGGCTTGTGGTCGCGTTAGCGCTTTATCGTCATCAATCGATCAGCGAGGTCGTCGACGAGCTTGACCTGGCACTACCAGATGCGCAGGTGCCGTTTGTGAGCAAGAGCGCTGTGGCCCAAGCCCGTCAGCGGCTGGGCTCAGAGCCTTTGAAGGCTCTTTTTGAGCTATCCGCCCAGGCATGGTTCGAGCAGGATCGTCAGCAATATCTGTTCAAGGGCCTGAGCCTGTTTGCGTTGGATGGCACGACCTTGAAGGTCCACGACACCCCCGAACACAGATCACATTTCGGGGCACAGATTTATCCCAGTGGCCGCATATCAAGCTACCCGCAAGTGCGCGGGGTAACGCTGACGTCGGTGCCGACCCATTTAATTCACCATGCCTCGTTTGGCCCCTATGGTATCAATGAAATGCTGTATGCCAAGCAGTTGTTGGGCGCGATTCCGGATGATTCTTTGACTGTGCTTGATAAGGGATTTCTGTCGGCGGAGATCCTTCATGGACTCATGAGCACTGGCAGCAACCGGCACTTCATCATTCCGGCCAAGGCCAACACAAAATGGGAAGTGATCGGCGGCACGCCCGAGGACAGTGTGGTGGCAATGCGCGTCTCGCCACAGGCGCGCAAGAAGTGCCCTGACTTGCCTGAGATGTGGCAGGCCCGATTGATCACCGTCATTGATCAGTGCGCTCGGAAGCATTTATTACTGACATCCTTGTTCGACCCCAAGCGCTACAAAGCAACCGACATCGCGACCTGTTATACGCGTCGCTGGCAGGTCGAGACCAGCTATCGTGAACTCAAACAGAGCATGCTGGGTATGGCGTTAACGCTACGCAGCAAGACTGTCGATGGGGTATATCAAGAAATTTGGGGCGCGCTTACCGCATATAACCTGGTAAGACTGGAGATCGCCAAGGCCGCACTGAACGTCAAATGTGAACCGACCGAGATCAGCTTCACCCGCGCCTTCCATTTGATACAGTATGAATTACACTGGGCAGCCATCACACGTGCGCAAGGCAAGCTGCCAGCACTATTGCAACGACTTCGGCAACGACTGGTTTCGTTGCTCAATGAAGAACGGCCCGATCGAAAATTCGACCGGGCCGTCAAAGCCTTACCTAACCGCTACACCGTTCGCTTCTTGAAAAAAAAACTTAACTGAACGGCATTACGCCAAATGGTGCCCTTTTTTCTTTACTGCCGAAGCTAGGTGTCGCTTGACCTCAACGCATCACAAGACATCACTGGCATGATCCGCCAGTCGTGAACGTTCGCCACGCGCCAGCGTAACGTGGCCACTATGCGACCACCCTTTGAAGCGATCAACAACATAAGTCAGGCCGCTTGAGCCTTCGGTCAGGTACGGCGTATCAATCTGCGCGATATTGCCCAGACAGATGATCTTGGTACCCGGACCGGCACGCGTGACCAAGGTTTTCATTTGCTTGGGCGTGAGATTTTGTGCTTCGTCAATGATCAGGAATTTGTTGACGAAAGTACGGCCACGCATGAAGTTGAGTGACTTGATCTTGATACGCGAACGAATCAGGTCTTGTGTCGCCGCGCGGCCCCATTCGCCGGCATCGCCGTCGGACTTGTTGAGCACTTCCAGATTGTCATCGAAGGCGCCCATCCAAGGACCCATTTTCTCTTCTTCCGTGCCTGGCAAAAAGCCGATGTCTTCACCTACCGGTACGGTTACGCGGGTAACGATGATTTCATTATAGGTCTTGGTTTCCAGTACCTGCGCTAACCCTGCTGCCAGTGCCAGCAAAGTTTTTCCGGTGCCGGCCTGACCCAGCAGGGTAACGAAGTCGCATTCCGGATTCATCAGCAGGTTCAGGGCGAAGTTCTGCTCACGATTGCGCGCGGTAATGCCCCATACGCTGTTCTTGGTATGGCCGTAATCGCGCAAGGTCTGCAGCACGGCAGTCTTGCCATTGATCTGGGTGACTTGGCCGTAGAAGGCTGGTTCGCCGTTCTTCGGTTCCATGAAGACAAACTGGTTCACCAGCAAGCTCGGTACGTGCGGACCGGTGACACGGTAGTAGGTGTAGCTGGTGCCATGCTTGTTTTCTTGCCATGACTCCATGCCTTTACCGTGCTTATTCCAGAAGTCATCGGGCAATTGTTGGATGCCGGAATACAGCAAGTCGGTGTCTTCCAACACATGGTCGTTGAAATAATCTTCTGCCGGCAGACCGATGGCACGCGCTTTCAGGCGCATGTTGATGTCTTTCGACACCAATACGACCGGACGATCGGGATACTGCTGGTCGAGCGCGCGTACCACGCCGAGAATTTGATTGTCGGCTTTGCCTTCGGGCAGACCTTCCGGCAGCTTGGCATTTTGCAGCTTGGTTTGGAAGAACAGGCGACCCTTGGCATCCTTGTTGCCGAGCTTGGACAAAGGGATGCCGATGTCGATTGCATCTTCGGCGATGTCGTTTACCAGCGCATCCAGAGAGCGTGAAATCTGGCGCGCATTGCGTGCTACTTCCGACATGCCTTTCTTGTGGTTGTCCAATTCCTCAAGAGTGATCATCGGCAGATAGATGTCATGCTCTTCAAAACGGAACAGCGAGGTCGGATCATGCATCAACACGTTGGTGTCGAGCACGAACAATTTAGTTACGCCAAGTTTGTCGGCGGTGCGGCTGGTGCTGGACTTGGCACGCGACTCGAGTACTTTGGGTGTTGCGCGCGTTGCTTTTTCGACAGGGCTTTTTGCCGTGATCTTGGCGCTCGGCGTTTGTGGCAGAATTTTTGCAACTGGCGCAGGGACTGCCACGGGCACTGCTTCGACTAATGCGATATGGGGTTTGACTGTTTTACCGCGTTCGGCCTTGGGATAATCTTTGGGAGCTAACAAGGTAGCTGGTTTACTCGGCAGTTTGGGAAGGGGCATCAGAACCTCAGGTGTGAATGGAGAAAAATGCCGCTTTGTCAGAGCGAACTGGTACTGCAGGGAGGAGCAACAACGAAGGTTGAGCGCCGCTAAGCAAACCCTTCTCGGTACAGGTATGTGTCTTCATTGACAGCATAGAGAGGAAGGCTTGATTAGAGGAAGAGTGAAATCGCAAAGTAAAAAAGCCGTTTTGGCAGGTTCGTGACCTGATCCAAAAACGGCTTCCGAAAAACGGTTTTCTATTTGAATTCAAAGGCTTGTCTAAATTAACCACATCTTTCGGCTGGCTGTATCAAGCGATGGTGCAAATCGACTTGGCGCTGCGCAGGCAAACATTTCAATCAAGGCGAAACGTTTTTAAGCAATTGTCTTCACGAAACTCAGTACCTCGTCCACATGCGAAGGTACCTTTACTCCACGCCATTCTTTCACCAATTTGCCTGATCCGTCAATCACAAACGTGCTGCGCTCAACACCGCGCACTTTCTTGCCGTACATGTTTTTCATTTTCATGACATCGAACATGATGCAGACGCTTTCATCGGGATCGGAAATGAGTTCGAAAGGCATGTCCAGTTTAGCTTTGAACCCCTCATGTGATTTCAGACTGTCACGGCTAATGCCAAAAATTTCCGTGTTGTGCTGTTGGAATTGTGGGTACGTTTCACGAAACTGAATGCCTTCTGTTGTACAGCCAGGCGTGTTGTCTTTCGGATAAAAGTACAAGACCACATTCTTGCCTTGATAATCGGACAATTGGAAGGTTTTGCCGCTGGTCATCACTGCGGAAAATTCAGGCACGATCTTGTTTAGGATGGATGGTGTGTCGTCAGTCAAAATAGCGTCCCTGAGTAAGATAATCGAATGGTTGCATCACTGGTATTGCTTGTTCTGGTCGCTTGTTTTTTATGCCGCCTGCAGGATCATGTCGCCGGACCGACCCGGCAATTCTCCCCAGGTAATGGGCAGGATAGGAAGGACGTCATCTCTGACGCTCTCGTAATAATCACCCATCGATACCAGGTCATAACCTTGGGCGCGCCAGCCCAGCAACAGCTGTTCGAATATGGGGGCCAGTTTCTGTCCTTCAAGTTCTGCATGCAAGGTGAAAACATGGTCGCGCGGCTCTTTGGTCAAGCCAAGCAGCAGCGCAGCAGCATTGTTCGCATCGATGATGCTGCCGTTGATGTTGCGCCCCAGTAGTTCGTCCAGCGTGGGCAGTGTGGTCGGCAATTGTATGCAGGATAGAACGTTGCCATTACTGCTGAGTCGGTGCGGACCGGCGGCAGGATCGGCTAATGCGCCATCTTCCTTGAGCACGGCGCGGCCGTCGGAGGAGTAGGCAATCCCGAAGCTGTCGAGTTGGGCAAAGGCGTAATCGTTCATCTGCCAGCCAGCGGCGCCGTGGGTCAGCGGCACGTCACCAAAAATCTCGTGAAAGCGTGCATAGGCACGCTGCATGATTTCCTGGGTCCAACTCGCATCGCGCGTGCGCACATGGTCTTGCCAGACACGATGGTCCCAGGTATGGATGCCGCATTCAAATCCCGCATCGCGTACTGCGCGCATGAAGTCGGCACAGGTTTTGCCGATATCGGGCGCCGGCAACAGTGTGCCGTACATTAATGTCTTCAGGCCATAGTGCTCGACCACCGACGTACGTGATACCTTGCTGAAAAATCCTGGCCGAAATACCTGTTTGAGCGCCCAGCCGGTATGATCCGGGCCGAGTGAAAACAGGAAGGTTGCATTGGCGCCATGCCGTTGCAGTTGCTGTACCAGGTTGGGAACGCCCTGGCGTGTGCCGCGATAGGTGTCGGCATCAATTTTGAGAGTGATCTGGGGCAAAATCGCACGCTTTCTTGTGGAAGGTGATTGCCTCCGATTTTTTGTCGTTGGGGCAATACGCCAGTTTGATAGTTAAATTGTTGCACGAAAGACGCCGCGAATAAACCCATTTCCGCGTTGTTCTGCGCCGCAGACGGCAGAAATGAAAAATGCGTTCCGAAGAACGCATTTTCCACATTTGCTGTTACTGCCGGTCAGATTCAGTCGACCAGAGCACGTGCCTGAGCTACTTGGCCGCGGTAGGCATCAAAGATGTTGCGCAGTGTCTCAGCCATGGTGAACGTCGGCTTCCAGTTCAGTTCTTCACAGGTGTTAGTGATCTTTGGCACGCGATTTTGCACGTCCTGATAACCCTTGCCGTAGTAGGCGGTTGATGTGGTTTCCACCAACTGCACCTGTTGTGCCGAGGTGGCATATTCAGGATACTCGGCCGCCAGCTTGAGCATCATGTCAGCCAGTTCGCGAATCGAGTAGTTATTGGTAGGATTGCCGATATTGTAGATCTTGCCGGTCGCAATGCCGTCTTCGTTGGCGATGATCTTCATCAGGGCATCGATGCCGTCATCGATATAGGTAAAGGCGCGCTTTTGTTGGCCGCCGTCGACCAGCGAAATGTTTTCGCCGCGCACGATATGACCAAAGAATTGGGTGACCACGCGCGAGCTGCCTTCCTTGGGCGTGTGGATCGAATCCAGGCCGGCGCCGATCCAGTTGAATGGACGAAATAGTGTGAAATTGAGGTTGTCTTCCATGCCGTAACCCCAGATCACACGATCCATCAATTGCTTGGCGCAGGAGTAGATCCAGCGTGGCTTGTTGATGGGGCCGCAGATCAGTTCGGATTCTTCGGAATCGAACTCGTCGTCGTGGCACATGCCATAGACTTCTGAGGTCGAAGGGAAGACCAGATGCTTGCCATATTTGGCGGCTGAACGCACGATCGGCAGGTTGGCTTCAAAGTCCAGCTCAAAGACGCGCAGCGGCTTGCTGACGTAGGTTGATGGTGTGGCAATAGCGACCAGCGGCAGGATCACGTCGCATTTCTTGACGTGGTATTCGACCCATTCCTTGTTGATCGTGATGTCACCTTCAAAGAAGTGCATGCGCGACTTGTAATCTTCGTTTTCAAGAATATCCGTGATGCGATCAGTCATCATGTCCATGCCATAGACGTGCCAGTCGGTGGTTTCCAGGATACGCTTGGACAGGTGGTGGCCGATGAAGCCGTTGACGCCGAGGATGAGTACTTTTTTCATAATAGGTAGCGACCTTAGACGGCCATGTATTTCAGATAATTGTTAAGAGAGACATCCTGATCGTTGATCTGGATGCCCATGATTTGCAGGTAGTTGCCATCACCACAGCGCGCATAAAGGTGGCCGCCATCAAAAAACTTTGTTTGCGCGCCATGCAATCTTATTAGCGTGGTGCGGGCAGATGTCGCTATCTGTCGCGTCTTTGTGATCGTGATTTTATCACCCGAAATTTCTTCGAAGGCCCCAGGATAAGGAGGCGCCACGGTTCTGACGAGATTATGCACGTATTGGGCCGGCTTTTGCCAGTCGATCCGCCCATCTTCGGGCTTGCGGCCGCCGAAATAACTGCCTTTGCTAAGGTCGTTGGGCAACTTCGGCGTATTGCCAGCCAACATCAGCGGCAATACACCCCATAAAGTTTGTTCAGCGGCAACGACCACTTTGCCGAAGACTTCGAAGGCAGTATCGTCGGGCAGGATAGGCACGGCGGTTTGCGCCACGATGGCGCCAGCATCGGGTTTGGCCGCCATTTCGTGCAACGTGGCACCGGTTTCGGTTTCGCCGTGCAACACCGCCCAGTTGATCGGCACGCGACCGCGATACTTGGGCAATAACGAACCATGCATGTTGTAGGCGCCGTTGCCGGCCAACGCCAGCAGTTCGACCGGCAGCATATGGCGGTAATAAAAGCTGAAGATGAAGTCCGGTTGTGCCGCTTTTACCTGGGCAAACAAGTCGGGTGACTGCGGATCTTCCGGCGTGATGTAGGTAATACCGTAGTCGCGGCATACGTCGGCCACCGAAGAGAACCAGATATTCTCCTTAGGGTTGTCTTCATGGGTGACTACCAGCTTGACGTCAACGCCGCGCGCCAACAAGACTTTCAGGCAGCGTACGCCGACATCGTGATAAGCAAAGACGACTGCGCTCATGCGTTTTTCTGACTTTCTGGCGGTGTTTGTTCAAGAATGGCCTGAACAACATAGCGCGGGCGTGCTCGCACTTGTAGGTAGATGCGACCGATGTATTCGCCCAAGAGGCCGATGCCGAACAGGATTACCCCGATCAGGAAGAAGGTGATGGCAAACAAGGTGAACACGCCTTGCACCTCCGCACCCAATACAAAGCGGCGAATCATCATGAGGATGAACAGCGCCGCCGAGGCAAACGACAGGCCAATCCCGAGTAAGGAAAATAGTTGCAGCGGCATCAGCGAAAATCCCGTGATCAAGTCAAAGTTGAGACGAATCAGGCTGTACAGCGAGTATTTAGATTCACCGGCCGAGCGTTCTTCGTGTTCAACGACGATTTCGGTTGGCTTGCGTGCAAAAGTATATGCCAATGCCGGTACGAAGGTATTGACTTCGCGGCACTGATTGATCAGATCGATGACGTTGCGGCCGTAGGCGCGCAGCATGTTGCCCTGGTCGGTCATTTTGATATGGGTCACTTTTTCGCGCAGACGATTCATCGCCTTGGATGCCCAGGTACGCCAGGCCGAATCTTGGCGTTGGCGGCGAATCGAGCCGACGTAGTCATAACCTTCGCGCATCTTGGCGACCAGATTGCCGATTTCTTCGGGCGGATTCTGCAGATCAGCGTCGAGGGTCACCACGATATCGCCGAGGGTGGCGTTGAAGCCTGCCAGAATGGCCATGTGCTGACCATAATTGCCATTGAAGAGCACCACGCGTGTGACGTCGGGACGTACGCCGTACTGTTCGGCCAATAGCGATGCTGACTGGTCGCGGCTGCCGTCGTTGACAAAGATGACTTCATAGGTAAAGCCGAGCGCGTCGAGCGCCGGATAAAGGCGGGCAAACAGCTTGGCAAGGCCGGATTCCTCGTTGTACACGGGAATGACGACGGAGAGTTCTGGTTTCATCAAAGCCTGGGAATAAAATTTTCTAATGAAGCGTTAATGTAATACAGGCAATGCCAGCCGCCTACCATCATATGGTCGCATACTGGCAAGCCTTGGTTGGTGCTGTTGTTAATTTGATATGATCACGTTTTTGGCTTAGGCGAGCACAGATTTTACCGCGCCGACTGCGCGCTCGACGTCATCTTTACTCATCGCTGTAAACATCGGGAGCGACACGATGCGCCGGCCCACGCGTTCGGCGATCGGGAACATACCCTCCCGGAAGCCGCGCTCGCGATACAGCTGGAGCAGGTGGATAGGAGGATAGTGATAACCGATACCGATCTGGCGCTCCATCATTTTTTCCATGAAAGCCGCACGCGTGATGCGCTCCGGCAGCACTAGCTGGAACATGTGCCAGTTGGAGTTTTCAAAGTCCGCCAGCGGCAACTGGGCACCGCTGCTGCCTTCAAATTCGGAGCCGAACACATCGAAATAATGACGCGCCAGACTGCGCCGCTTCTCTGTGATGGCATCGATATGGGCAAACTGACCTAGGCCGATGGCAGCAGCCACATCAGTCATGTTGAATTTGCCGCCTAGAACGTCCACTTCCAGACCGTCGAAACCGCTGCGGGTAACACCTTGCAGGCGATATTTTTCAGCCAGCCGGGCTTCTTCCTGATTGTTCACCACCAGGCAGCCGCCTTCCGAGCTGGTGACATTCTTGTTGGCCTGAAAACTGAAGGACACGAAGTCACCGAAGGCGCCAATGCGCTTGCCTTTCCAGGTCGAGCCCAGCGCTTGCGCCGCGTCTTCGACGACGCGCAGATTGTGTTTGCTGGCGATTGCATAGAGTCGATCCATATCGACCGGCAAGCCTGACAGGTAGACCGGAATGATGGCCTTGGTGCGCGGCGTGATCGCGGCTTCCAGCTTGTCAAGGTCGATGTTGCGGGTGATCGGGTCGATGTCGGCAAACACCGGTGTGGCGCCGGTTTCAATAATCACATTGGCGGTGGCAACCCAGGAAATCGGGGTCGTGATGACTTCATCGCCGGCGCCGATGCCGGCAATGCGCAGCGCGATTTCCATGGTGCAGGTGCCCGAATTGAAGGTGCGCACCAAGCGTTGATCGAGGTAGTCAGAGAGCGTTTTTTCAAATGCCTGTACCTTGGGACCGCTGGTGATCCAGCCCGAACGCAGCACGTCGCCGACGGCGGCAATGGTGGCTTCATCAATGCTAGGTTTGGAGAATGGCAGAAAAGGCAGAACAGACTGGGAAGTTGTCATGGATCGCTCGCGAGTATCTGAAAAAAGACCGGCAGCCGCATGGAGATATCGGCATACCGGCACGTATTGTAAATCAGGCTAGGCGCATTAGAGCATTTGCGTGGTCGCAGCCGCGCCCAAGGCCAGCATCGCGCATCAACTTTTGGTCAGCAGGATCACGCCGACGATGATCACGCCGATAGCCAGTAAGCGCTGTACCGACACTGCTTCGCCAAGAAAATACCAGGCCCCGACGGCATTGATGATATAGCCCAACGACAGCAATGGGTAGGCGATCGTCACGTCCACGCGCGACAGGCCGATGATCCACACGCCGACCGAGATGACGTAGCAGGAGAGGCCGGCGATGATGGGTACTTGCGTGGCTAGCTTGAGTCCTGTGGCGAACCAGTTGTCGGCGGTCAGATGAATCGCGCCGACGGCGTTGGTACCGGCTTTGAGCAGTAGTTGTGCCAATGCATTGAGGCAAATGCCGATAAAAAGGAAACCAAAGGTGGCGAGATTCATGATGGGGATTTTTTGTTGTGGTCGGAGGTGCCATCAGGATCGTTGGCCACGATCACGCGGCGCGGATCCTGGCCGATCAGACGCATCGGCAAGCCGTTCTGCTTGAGGTCGGCATAAATAGTCGGATCTATGATGGCAATCGCTTTGGTGCCGGCACGACGCTCGGCCTGCCATTGCGTGACAAAAGCATCCACGGTCGGCAGCCATAGCTGCGGCTCTTGTTTCAGACCGAACTCCATTTCGTCGGCGTGGCGCACCAGCGTCATGGTGCGCTGCAGGTAAAACGGCAGGGCCTGCTCATAACGGCCAACCAGATACATCGGCGTGGTTGGCGTCAACTCGGCCTGCAAGACCGGAACGTAATCGATTCCGGCTGAATAGCGGCCCTGCGGGTCATGACCGAGCATGAGCAACTGACCTGCAATGAAGGTGCTCGCAGCCAGCAATACCACCGCCAGATCACGTTGGCTACGGGCAAAACGAATCGACAACACAGCGCCAACGAAGGCGATGATGGTGGCCGCGTAAATCCAAGGTACATGGGCCGTCAACAGCGGTAGCGAATAGGCATCCTTGGCCAATAAAGGCACGCGGGAGATGAACGCCAGCGCAATGGCGCAGGGTACTGCCAGCAGCGCGGCAGACCAGACCAGAGCCTTTGACGAACTGCGCTCAAGGTGGCAGGCAATCAACAAGGCCAGCGTCGGGAAGATCGGCAGAATGTAGGACGGTAGCTTGGAGTCGGAAATGCTGAAAAACACGAAGATGAACACTGACCAGATCAGCAACATCTTGCACGGCTGAAAGCGGCCGTCAGAGAGGCTGGTGAAGTTGCCGGCGCCACTGCGTTCTTCGCGCAGGCCGCCCATCAGGCTTTGCAGGAGCACGCCCAGCCACGGCAAGATGCCCAACAACAAAATGGGAATGAAGTAATACCAAGGGCCGGTGCGGCTATGGATTCTGGTGGTGAAGCGCTGGAAATGCTCATGGATGAAGAAGAACTGTGGAAACTCCGGATTTTTCAGAGAAACCATCAGAAACCAGGGGGTCGTGATGAGGAAAAACAGCAGCAAGCCCTTCACCATGTGGAGTCGCTTCCAAATGCCCTTGTCGTGCGAAAACAAGGTGTAGAGCACCAGTACAGCACCCGGCAAGACGATGCCAATCAGTCCTTTGGACAATACCGCCAGCGCCATGCCGGCCCAGCACAACAGCATCCAGTTGCGCTGTTCGTCGCGGTTGGCATGCGTGCGTTGTGCCAGCAGCAGGGCGCAGATGCTCAGTGTCATGGTGCCGGCCAGGCCCATATCGAGGGTATTGATATGGCCCATGCCAGCCCAGAACAAGCTCGATGCCAGTACCAGGGGGGCATAGAAGCCGACACGTTCATTGAACACACGGCGACCGGTGTAGGCAACCAGGGCGATGCCAAACAGCCCGCTGAGCCCAGTCCACAAACGAGCCTGCCATTCGCCAAGTCCGAACAACTCGAAGGTAATGGCATTCATCCAGGTTTGCAGCGGCGGTTTTTCGAAATATTTGATACCGTTCAGACGCGGGGTAAGCCAGTCATGCGTGGCTACCATTTCCCGCGCCATTTCAGCGTAGCGGCCTTCGTCGCTAGGCACTAGCGTGCGGGCGCCGAGCATGTAAAACCAGATTAGCAGGAACAGGATGAGCAGCGTCCAGACGAACGCCTTGGATTTGTACAGTTCGCGCATTACGGCGATTTCCTTCAACAATTAGGCAGGGTGGTTCGGTAAAGCGCTCTCTATAATCAGCGCCAGCGCAACTTTGCGGCCTTCAGCCATGAGGATGTTGTAAGTTCGGCAAGCCGCTCGATTGTCCATGCATTCAACACCAATGCGACGTGTTGTCAGCACTGACGTTAATTGCGGATGTACGAAGCGTTGACGCAGGCCGGTGCCGAGGATGACCACATCGGGCGCAGTCGCATCGATCTGGGCAAAGTGTGCCGCCGTCAGCTGGTCGAATGCGCTCACCGGCCAGCTTACCGGTAATGTTTCCGGCAAGACAAGCAAGCTGTGCTCGAAACGCGTGGCGTTGATTTCAACGCCTTTGTCGTCGTAAGCGGTGACGGTTTGGTATTGCTGGGTTTCTGTAGAGTGAAGCTTCATGGCGCACTGGTCAAATGGCTGCCGCGGCAACGAGGCCCAGGCAGCTTTTCGGCAATAAGGTCTTAAAGTGCTGCATTGTAGCGTTTTCCTGTTACTGCCTATATTTTATTCGTTGATAAAATAGAAGGCTTTCGGCAAAATGGCCGGTTCCGGCGGCGCTGCCGGCCTGGCTTACTCTAAGGATTCGTACTGTGCGACCGATTCAAAAATCGAAAAAACTGGCGGATGTCTGTTATGACATTCGTGGGCCCGTGCTGGAAAAAGCCCGGCAAATGGAAGAAGAAGGCCACAAGATCATCAAGCTCAACATCGGCAACCTGGCCGCCTTTGGCTTTGATGCGCCGGACGAAATCGTGCAGGACATGATCCGCAACATGGGCAATGCCTCCGGCTATACCGATTCCAAGGGCTTGTTTGCACCGCGCAAGTCGGTGATGCATTACACCCAGCAAAAAAAGATTGAAGGCGTCACCATTGACGATATTTATCTGGGTAATGGCGCTTCGGAATTGATCGTTATGAGCGTCAACGCCTTGCTCAACACTGGCGACGAAGTGTTGGTGCCATCCCCCGATTATCCACTGTGGACCGCTGCTGTGAGCCTCTCTGGCGGCACCCCGGTGCACTATGTCTGCGACGAACAGGCTGGCTGGCAGCCTGATATTGCCGATATTCGCAAGAAAATCACGCCCAACACCAAGGCCATTGTCGTCATCAATCCGAATAATCCGACCGGAGCGCTCTATACCACCGAGGTGCTCAAGGAAATCGTGGAATTGGCGCGGGTGCATCAGTTGATCATCTTTGCCGACGAAATCTACGACAAGGTGCTCTACGACGGCCATAGCCACACATCACTGGCGTCGCTGGCCAATGATGTCCTGTTCATCACTTTCAACGGCTTGTCCAAGAATTATCGTTCCTGCGGTTACCGAGCAGGCTGGATGGTAGTCTCGGGCGAAAAGAAGCATGCCAAGGATTACATCGAAGGGCTCAACATGCTGGCTTCGATGCGGCTGTGTGCCAATGCTCCTGGGCAATATGCGATCCAGACCGCGCTGGGAGGCTACCAAAGCATCAACGATCTGGTCGCACCGCAAGGCCGGCTGGCGCGCCAGCGCGATTTGGCGCACAAGTTGCTGACTGACATTCCGGGAGTGAGTTGCGTCAAGCCAAAATCGGCGTTGTACATGTTCCCACGTCTGGATCCGGCGATTTATCCAATCCAGGACGATCAGGAATTTGCCTACGAGCTGCTGGCCGAAGAGAAGGTGCTGATTGTGCAGGGCACCGGCTTCAATTGCCCGACGCCGGACCATTTTCGCGTGGTGTTTCTGCCCAACACCGATGATCTGACCGAGTCGATTGGCCGCATTGCGCATTTTCTCGAAGGTTATCGCAAGCGGCACGGCACGGCTTAAGTTTCACTGTAGTACCCCGTTGCAAGATTGCGGCGGTTTTTTTATCAACCACGAAGACAATAATGAAATCCATCAAAGTAGGCTTGCTCGGCATCGGCACCGTGGGTTCCGGTACTTTCAATGTATTGAAGCGCAATCAAGAAGAAATTGCGCGGCGCGCTGGACGCGGCATTGAAATTACCATGGTGGCCGCTCGCAACACGGCGCGCGCCACCGAGCTGACCAATGGAGAAGTCAAAGTGGTAGGCGACGCCAATCTGGTAGTCAATGACCCGGACATCGATATCGTCATCGAGTTGATCGGCGGCTATGATGTGGCCAAGGATCTGGTGCTCAAGGCGATTGCCAACGGCAAGCATGTGGTGACTGCCAACAAGGCGCTCATCGCCGCGCATGGCAATGAAATCTTCAAGGCCGCGCAGGAAAAGGGCGTGATGGTCGCGTTCGAGGCTGCGGTCGCCGGCGGCATTCCTATCATCAAGGCTTTGCGTGAAGGCTTGACTGCCAATCGCATCCAATGGATCGCCGGCATCATCAACGGCACCACCAATTTCATCTTGTCGGAAATGCGTGACAAGGGCCTCGATTTCAATGTGGTGCTGCAGGAAGCGCAACGCCTGGGTTACGCCGAAGCTGATCCGACCTTCGATATCGAAGGGGTGGATGCGGCACACAAATTGACCATCATGGCGTCAATCGCTTTTGGCATCCCGGTACAGTTCAATAAGGCGCACGTGGAAGGCATCACCAAGCTGCAAGCGATCGACATCAAATATGCCGAACAGCTGGGCTATCGTATCAAGCTGCTGGGCATCACCCGCCAGACTGCCAATGGTATCGAATTGCGTGTGCATCCGACCTTGATTCCAACCAGCCGCCTGATTGCCAATGTCGAAGGCGCGATGAATGCCGTGATGGTGCGCGGCGATGCCGTGGGCGAAACGCTGTATTACGGCAAGGGCGCCGGTGCTGAGCCGACTGCTTCGGCGGTGATTGCCGACTTGGTCGATATTACGCGCTTGGCGACGGCTGATCCTGAACACCGGGTGCCGTATCTGGCGTTCCAGCCGCATGCCATGGCCGATACCCCGGTGTTGCCGATGGCAGACGTCACCACCAGCTACTACCTGCGTATGCAAGTGGCCGACAAGCCGGGCGTGCTGGCCGACGTCACGCGCATTCTGGCGGACTCGTCGATTTCCATTGACGCCATGCTGCAAAAGGAGCCGTCGCAAGGCGAAACCCAGACCGATATCATCATGCTTACTCACCAGACTCAGGAGCGTAACATCGAGGCAGCTATCGCCAAGATCGAAGGCCTGTCTACCGTGGTTGGCAGTGTCACCAAGATCCGTCTGGAAGAACTCAACTAACGCGTTTTTCCTCAATGCAAAAAAGGAGTCTTCGGACTCCCTTCAGATTGCTGACAAAGCCTCCGGTCAGTTGAGTTGGACGGAGGCTTTGTGCATCATAGAGGGATGCTAAAGATCCCAACCTCCTACCAGCACGAGCTGGAAATGGTGACGCTGGAATCGCTGGTTCCCGCCGATCACCTGGTGCGCAAGATCGCCAAAGCGATCGATCTGGACTTCATCCGAGAGCGCGTAGCCCATCTGTATTGCGCCGACAATGGCCGTCCGGCACTCGATCCCGTGGTGCTGTTCAAGTGCTTATTGCTTGGCTATCTGTTCGGCATCCGCAGTGAACGGCAACTCATGCGCG
>Ga0302152_10000724_pt1 | contig 15158 bp, 9 predicted proteins | sample I_Bog_N2_1_FD_192434 | JGI IMG/M metagenome (GOLD analysis project Ga0302152, IMG submission 192434) | Peat permafrost microbial communities from Stordalen Mire near Abisko, Sweden - I_Bog_N2_1 | ecosystem: Environmental > Terrestrial > Soil > Wetlands > Peat | place: Sweden: Abisko, Stordalen...
CGTGGGCGCGGTGATTGCCACCTCCGGTACGGCCGCCGCACTGGCGGGCGTCGCCAGCCACCTGGCGGGAAAAGGCCGGACGGCAACCTACGCGCCGCGCGAGACGATCCGACGCATCGCCAAACAGCTTTCTCGCCAGTCTTTGGAACAACGAGCGAAGGTGCCCGGAATCGGTCCGCGCCGCGCCGAGATCATTTGCGCCGGTGCGGTGGTGTATGCGGAGTTGCTGGAGCGCTGTCATCTTTCCGGCTTTCGCTACTCGGCGCTGGGCCTGCGCGATGGCATTCTGGCGCAGATGGCGGCGGACTACGATCGCAGCACGCGATCGGGCCGCGCGATTGAGTCGGAGCGATGGGAGTCGATCAAGCGGGCGGTCGAACACTACCGCGTCGACCTCAATCATGCGCTGCACGTGCGCGACGCCGCCTTGCTGCTGTTTTCCGCGCTGAAATCCGTGCATCAGCTTCCGCCAGAGTACCGCGAATGGCTTTCGGCGGCAGCGATGCTGTATGAAGTTGGCGATTACGTCAATCGCAACGGGCACCACCGGCACACGTACTACATCATCGCGAATTCGGAGATCTTAGGGTACACGTCACAGCAGCGCAAGATCATCGGCTCGATCGCACGTTATCTGGGAAAGTCGAGGCCTACGCCGGGAGACGGCCCGATGACTGGATTGACTCCCGACGAGCAGGAAAACGTGGAGAAGGCCTCAGTGCTGCTGCGCATTGCGCGAGCGTTGAATATGGGCAGAAGCCAGTCGGTACAAAGGGTCGGGGTTTCCGCTCGTAACGGACGCGTTGCTATGAAACTCACGCCGCGCGGCAAGGCCAGCGTGGACCTGGAAGTATGGTCGATTGAAAAGGACAGGGCTTATTTTCGCGAAGTTTTCGGGCGCGAACTCTCTGTAGCCGCGGCATGAAGCGCGCGCAGGATGCGAGGAGTGAAACACCAACTCAGAGAGCCGGAACTGCGCCGCATTTCGACCTTGGCCACGGCGCCTTTCTTAAGGTCCACCACCGCTTCGCATCCGCTATCGCTGATCACTCGACCGAGGAATTCCCGCAGATTCGGATTGTGCCCGACCAGCAGGATGGAATCCTGGCGGGAATATTTCTCCAGCATCTTTTGAAAGTCAGAGAAGCTGGCCTGGGGAGCAAGCGCATTCTCGATTGCCAATTTTCCTTCATGCCCCATCTCGTTGCCCACTAAGGCGGCGGTTTGGGTGGAGCGCTTGAGAGGGCTAGAGAGGATAATTTCGACTTGCACGCCCACCGCAGCCAGGGCACGGCCGATGTATCCGCATTGCTCGATGCCGTCTTTATCGAGGCCGCGTTTCTCATCCTTCTTGGCCGAGGTGAATTTTTGTCCGGCGCTGGCGTGGCGCAAAAAATAAAGAAACATTTTGGCGTGCTTATTCCTTTCCGATCACAACTCGTCCACTGGAAGATCGAGCGCCAGAGGATCGGGAGGCGCGCCGCGGGACCGCCGAGGGAATCTCCTCAATGGTCCTGGTGCCTTCCACAAGTCCGACAAGGAAATCCTGGGCATTGAAGGCAGTTGCGCCTCGCGGGGGCCTTTTGCTGCGTCCGCGCAACGATTGCCAGGGGCGCAGATAGCGGCCATCCTTCTGTAGAAACCTGGTTTTCACATTGTCCGCAAGGTATGCGGCCAGAATCTCATGTACGACGCGGTCGCGCAGCAACGGGTTCTTCAGCGGGAACAGGACTTCCACGCGCTCATGCAGATTGCGGTGCATCCAATCGGCGCTGCCGACATAGACTTCAGGCTCGTCACCGTTCTCGAAGTAAAAAATGCGGCTGTGCTCGAGAAACCGGCCCACCGTGCTGCGCACGCGGATGCGATCGCTGAGGCCGCGAACCCCTGGCCGCAGAGCGCACATGCCGCGCACGAGCAACTCAATATCCACTCCCGCCTGCGAAGCGGCATACAGAGCCCGGATAATATTCACGTCCAGCAGTGCGTTCATTTTGGCGATGATCCGCGCCGGCCGCCCCATGCGGGCGTGTTCGGCTTCCCGCTCAATCAGCCGCAGGCACTTCTCGGCCAAGTTCAGGGGCGCCACCAGCAACGGTCCGTAGCTGGGGTGCTCGGCGTAGGCAGTCAAAAAACTGAAAACATCGTGGACCGCGCTGGTGATTTCCGGATCTGCCGTGAGCAGGCTGAGATCGGTATAAATGCGGGCCGTGGTGGCGTTGTAGTTTCCCGTGCCGAGGTGGGCATACTGGCGGGTTTCACCATCGGGATCGCGCCGCGTCAACAAACAAAGCTTGCAGTGCGTCTTCAGGCCGACCAGTCCGTGAAACACCTGCACCCCGGCGTCTTCCATTTCTCGCGCCCAGCGGATGTTCGACGCCTCATCGAAGCGTGCTTTCAACTCCACCACGGCGGTGACTTCCTTGCGCGCCGCCGCGGCCATCAGAGACGGGACAATCAGCGAATGCTCGCTCGTGCGGTAAAGAGTCTGTTTGATCGAGAGAACGCGCTCGTCTTCGGCGGCCGATTGGATGAACGATAGAACGGCGTCGTAAGAATCGTACGGATGGTGCAGCAGAATATCGTGACGCCGCACTTCTTCAAACAGGTCGTGGGACTTCGCGGTCAGCCGGAGTTCGCGGGGAACGTAGGTGCGAAACTTCAAATCGGGACGCGCCGCTCCGTCGTACACGTTGAACAGCCGGGAAAGATTCACCGGGCCGTTGACCGGGAAAATCTGCCAGCGGTCGAGTTCGAAGACCGTGCCCAGCCGCTCGATGATCTCCGGGTCGGCGTCGGAATCGATCTCCATCCGCACCGCATCTCCGCGGCGGCGGTTGTGCAATTCCGCGCGCACCGATTCCAGCAGGCTGCGCTACTCTTCCTCCTGCAAGTAGAGGTTGCTGTTGCGAGTGACGCGGAAGGCGGCGGAAGACATGATGTCGTAGCCCTGATACATGCGCACGGCGTGATGGATGACAAGGTCGGCAAGAAAAATGAAATCGATGGTGCCCTGAGACGGCAGGCGGACCAGTCGCGGCAGCGCGCGCGGAACGGTCACGACTCCGGTGTAAGTGAGCGAGGAGCGGCGGCGGCGGCGCAGCAACAACGCCACGCACAGCGCCTTGTTAATCACCCGTGGAAAAGGATGCGCCGGGTCCACGGTGACCGGTGTGAGCAGCGGATCGAGTTCGCGGGCGCAATAGTCGTCGGCAAACGCCAGCGCCGCGTCGTCCAGTTCGTCGATGCCAAGAACGCGAATTCCCTGCTCCGCCAATTCTGGGCGCAGGCGGTCGTTCCAACAGGAGTATTGTTCTTCGACGAACTCGTGCGTCGCGTCTTTGATCAGTTCCCGCTCCTCCACCATGGTGAGGCCGTCGGCGGTGGTGGAGTTGTGGCCATCCTCGAGTTGTTGCAGTAAGCCGCCGACGCGGACTTCAAAGAATTCGTCTAGATTGCTGGCGGAAATGGCGAGAAATTTTACGCGTTCGAGAAGCGGATTGCGCGGATCTCCGGCTTCTTCGAGCACCCGCCCATTAAATTTGAGCCACGAGGCTTCGCGGTTGAGAAGGGGCGCGCGGTTGCTCAGAGGTTGTCGAGCCATATTTTCAAACCCAGTTTGTCAAACCCGATCGTCAAGGTGGAACGTCGATGGCTGTTCGGGGAAGTAAGGTGATGCGGTACTCGATCCCAAATAGTATATCAAGGCTGCCGCGGGCTCCGAATCGGGGGTAACGGGGCCCAGGGCGGTCTGCGCCGGAGCCCGGCGCTCATCGGGACAACGCCCCGGCGCGGGTACATCTTTTGCTCTTCCAACGGCAATTGGATGCATAACGGCCGCGCAGCACGACCTTTGAGTAATAGAGGCATCCCGCTGTAATAACAGGAGTTATGCCTAACCTAGCAGCCCGTGAGAGATGGAGCGGCAGTTGCTATCACGATAATGTAGATAATGTCAATCACTACTATGGACTTTATGGCATACTGACCGGTCATGACGATCTTGCGCGTGAGGCTCGCCAGCCACAACTGTTTTCTGCCGCATCGTCCGGGAAAGCTGCCCAGACGGGAGAAAACACTCCGTGATTTTCTGCAATTTAACAATCCTTTAACGAACCAGCGAGTAAGTTTGATGGTTGCAAACTCAAGCACAGCGATTTTGATGGTAATCGCGACAGGTTTGTGGCGAGGGCTGTATGGGCAACGTCTGGGAACAGCAGAAGTCGCCAAGGCCGGACCTCAAGTTGCGAAAGGTCTTTCGTTGTTTTGCGGAAGTATTGTTTGACGGAAACTTAAAAAGGAGAGGATACCATTTCATGAAATCAACCAAGCGACTGTTTCTCACGCTCCTGACGGTGGCGGCGCTGTTGGCCGGCACCTGGGCACAAACCTCGGATTCAACTACGCCGCCTCACAAGAAGACGCACAAGGCCGTGGCAGCGCAGCCCGCGGCGACGGCCGCCGATGTGCAGGCGTTGAAAGATGCCATCGCCGCGCAGCAGCAGCAAATCCAGCAGCTTACGCAGCAACTGCAGCAATTGCTGCAAAATTCTCAGCAGGCGCAGCAGACCTCGCAGCAGGCACAGGCAACTGCGGCTGAGGCGGCCAGCAAAGCGGCCGCAGCTCAAACGCAAACCAGCGAACAGCAGCAAAGCGTGGTGGCGCTGAAGAGCGATGTCACGGAGATCAAGACCAACGCGACCAACGCGGCCCTCGCGCAACAAGCGACCGAGAAGACTATCTCGGCGTTCGAGAGCCCGTCGACGATCCATATCAAGGGGATCAACATCACCCCCGGGGGCTTCGTGGCCGCCGAATTTGTGCGGCGTTCGCGGGAACTGGGCGCCGATGTCTCGACCCCCTTCAACAACCTCACCATGCCCGGAGCGTCGCAGAGCGATCTGTCGGAATTCTTCGGCTCCGCCCGCCAGTCGCGGCCTACAGTTTATGTCGCAGGCCGGGTCAAGAACGCAGAACTTTCCGCCTACGTATCGACCGATTTTCTCTCCGCGGGCGACACCTCCACCGCCACGCAGACCAACAGCTACACGCTTCGTCTTCGCCAGGCTTGGGGCCAAGCCAAGTTTGACAATGGCTGGAAATTCCTCGGCGGCCAGATGTGGAGCCTGGTGACGGAGAATGCGGCGGGAATCGCGCCCAGCGACGACACCGGCAGAGTCAACGATGCTCGGCCCAAAACCATTGACGCGGGTTACAACGTCGGTTTCAGTTTCGCCCGTCAATATGGGGTTCGCGTAACCAAAGACTTCGGCGACAAAGCTTCGGTCGCCTTCGCCATGGAAAACCCGCAAGGCACGTTCACGTCCCACAACAACTTCGACAACTTCCTGCTCGGCGAGACGGGCGACGGCAAGAGCTACAACAACGCCATAAATGGAACTTACACGGCTAATCCTTCACCCGATCTCATCGCGAAGGCCGCCTTTGACCCCGGCTTTGGGCACTACGAGGTCTTTGGACTGCTCGATCGATTCGCCGACCGTGTGTTTCCCTGCGCCGAGGCAGTGGCCGCAGTGAACGGCAACAGCAGCGGCGCTACTTGCCTGGGTGTCACAACCACCAATGCCGCTCTCGGCGCTTACAATACCTCGAAGGAAGGCGGCGGCTTTGGCGCCAATGCCCGCTGGACCTTCGCCAACAAGCACCTCACGTTTGGTCTGCACGGCTTCGGTGGCAGCGGAATCGGCCGGTACGGTGCAGCCCAGCTCTCCGATCTTTCCATTCATGCCGACGGAACCCCACATTTGATTAAGGGATTCCAGGGTCTGGGCACGCTGGAATGGCACGGCAAGAAACTCGACCTCTACGCTTACACAGGAGTGGAGTATGCGGAACGGTCGTATGACTACGATGCCAATTTGCAGGTGCTCACGCTGCAGACCTCAGGGGCAAGCCAGGGATTGTATTTGTATGAATTAAAGCCAGGGTACGTCGGCTACGGATCGCCTAACTTCCGGAACGATGGCTGCTATGTTGAGCAGCCCCCGGCAAATCCGAACCCGCCGAATCCGACAACACCGCCGGCCGGGTTCAACCCGGGCTCGCTCGCCCATTGCGCCGGCGACACGCGAGCGGCGATCGAGGGGACGGCTGGATTCTGGTACCGCTTCTACAGCGGGCCCAAGGGCCGCTTCCAGTTCGGCACGCAATACTCCTACGTGACGCGTCAGACCTGGGGGGGCGCGAACTCCAGTGGCCCGGCAGGCATCTCGCCGGAAGGACTGGACGGGATGGTCTTCACCTCATTCCGCTACTACCTGCCGTAGGGACGGAAAAGGGTCCCGCGTTCGACATTGACGCGGGACCCTTTGTAGTCGCTGCCCTTTCTCAACTTTCTGAGGGGTGCCTGCCCTTCAGAAGCGCCGCCGGCACGGTTTTGGCTTCTCTCCTTTTCCGGGCCGGTGGCGTTAACTCAATGTACGCAAGAGCGCAGATTTCGGGCAAATGGCAGGTGAGGTCGGCTGCGGCCCCAGACTTACTCAGAAGTGTGCGCCCGCGTTTAGTGGTAGTGGTTCAGTCTAAAAAGTGAGCGACCCATTAAGCGGAATTGCTGCGGACAAAAGCAGGTTCTTCCCCTTCGACAAGCTCTGGGTCAGGATGACACGTCTAAGTGATGACGACCAAACTGCGCCACTACCCGTTTAGTGAATCTGTGGAATGACCGCCTTGACTTTCTCCACCACGCTCTTTGGCAGCGGCGCATAACTGAGCTGATTCGTCATTTTCTGGCCGTCCGTGACCATCCACTTCAGGAAATCGGAGATGATCTTCCCCTTCTTTGGATCCTGCGCCTGCTGCGGAATCAGCAGCCAGGTAAAGCTGGAGATGGGATAGGCCGTCTTGCCCGGCGCGTTCGTGATGGAGACGCGAAAATCGGCGGGCATGTCTTTCACCGACGCCGCGGCTTCGGTCACGGTATCGAGCGACGCTTTCACAAAATTGCCGGCAGCGTTCTTGACCGATCCGTACGTAATTTTGTTCTCCACTGCATAGACCAATTCGATATACCCGATCGCTCCCTCCAACTGCCGAATCTGTCCGGCCACGCCTTCGTTCCCCTTGCCGCCCAAACCGACCGGCCATTTTGGCGAGGCCCCCTTCCCGACCGACGATTCCCAGTCCTTGCTGACCTTCGAGAGGTAGTCGGTAAAGATGAACGTAGTGCCGCTTCCATCGGACCGATGAACCACAATGATCGGTTTGTCGGGAAACTTGACGCCGGGATTGGCCTGAGCGATGACAGAGTCGTTCCACTTCTGAATTTTGCCCAAGAAAATTCCGGCCAAAGCTTCGGGAGTGAACTTGATATCGCCGCTAATCCCCGGGACGTTGTAAGCGGGCACGACCGCACCCAGCACGGTAGGGATATGTAAGATCTTGGTTTTCGACTGGGCGAGTTGCTCATCGGACATGGGAGTATCGCTGGCTCCGAAATCGACGGTCCCGCTCAGGACCTGGCGAATCCCCGCGCCGCTGCCCAGCGATTGATAGTTGATCTGTATGTCCGGATGCAACTTGTTGTACTCGCTGAACCACTTGGAATAAATGGGATTCGGAAAAGTGGCGCCCGCTCCGTTCAGCGTGGTTTGGGCCATGACGGGCAATGCCAGAACGAGAACGGCCAACAGCAACGCGATACGATGATTCACTCGAAGACTCCTCTTGATTCTAGAATAATTGTCCAATTTTGTTGTATGTGCAAATTGTTAAAGGAAGGTTACAGCAGAGTAAATTTGCGATGAACCCACTTTCTTTTCCAAGCAGTTAGGGACTTCTCGGGGAGAGGGGATTTGCCTTCCCTTCACTGAAACTTCCAGCACGATTCCGAATCTTCTGGCACACTGCTTATCGGTGAGGACGACCCTCTGTGAGCAATGACAACGACCGCGATCTCCGTTATGCCCCCGGCTGGCCCGGCATCGAGCCCCGCTGGACTTCGAGCGCCAAAACCGGAGTAGGCACTGCGTTGAACCTGCACAGCCGCGTCTGGTTCACCCTGAGTCACGGCATTCTCAATGAAATTTATTTTCCCCGGGTGGATCAGGCCTGCACCCGCGACTTCGGCCTGATCGTCACCGACGGCCATCAGTTCTTCTCCGAAGAGAAGCGCTATTGTACTTTCGGCAATCTCCCCATCGAACCCGGAGTGCCCGTTTACGAGTTGACGAATGCCTGCATGTCGGGGCGGTACCGCATCGAAAAGGAAGTGCTGACGGATCCGTGGCGCAACGTGGTGTTGCAGAAGATTCGCTTCGTACCGCTACAGGGAAAACTGGGCGATTACCGCGTGCATGCGCTACTGGCGTCGCACCTCGCGAACTTTGGACATGGCAACACGGGCTGGGTGGGAGATTACAAGGGACGACCGATGCTGTTTGCGGAGCGCGACGGTTGCGCGCTTGCTCTGGCGTCTTCGGCGCCGATGCGAAAGCGTTCCGTCGGATTTGCCGGCGTCTCGGACGGCTGGCAAGACCTGTCGCAACATTTCCAGCTGACGTGGGAATACGACCGCGCGGAGAACGGAAACATCGCACTGACGGCCGAGATCGACCTGGCAGCCTGCAACGGCGAGTTCATCCTCGCCCTCGGCTTTGGCGCAATGTGGGCAGAGGCAGGGCAGCACGCCCTCTCTTCCCTGCTCACGTCGTATGAAGCCATCCGCCAGGATTACGCCGTTCATTGGCGGAACTGGCAGCAGACACTGAAGAAGCTCGACGCGAAGCCGCGCGAAAGAGATTTATACCGGGCCAGCACCGCCGTTCTGCGCACCCATGAGTCCAAGGATTTTCTCGGCGGAGTCATTGCCAGTCTTTCCATCCCATGGGGCTTCAACAAGGGTGACGAGGACCTGGGCGGCTACCACTTGATCTGGCCCCGCGACCTGGTCGAGAACGCTGGCGGATTGCTGGCCGCCGGAGCGCACGACGATGCGCTTCGCGTGTTGCATTATCTCGAAGCTACGCAGGAAGCCGACGGACACTGGGCGCAGAACATGTGGTTGGATGGGCGTCCGTACTGGAACGGCCTGCAAATGGATGAGACCGCATTTCCCATTCTGCTGGTCGATCTACTGCGCCGCGAGTCGCCTGCCTGCTTCGGGGACAGCCGTCGCTGGTGGCCGATGGTGCGCAAAGCCGCGGCCTTCATCGTTGCCAATGGCCCGGTCACGCAGCAGGACCGCTGGGAAGAGGATGGCGGGTATTCGCCATTCACTCTGGCCGCCGAAATTTCCGCCCTGCTGAGCGCCGCCGATCTGGCGGAATCGATGAGCCAGTCTGGGCCCGCCGAATTCCTGCGTCAGAATGCCGACACCTGGAACGACAACATCGAACGCTGGACGTACGCCGAGAACAGCGACCTCGCCCGTCAGGTCGGGGTCGATGGCTATTACGTCCGCATCGCGCCTGCGGATGGAGACGGAGCGGCTTCACCGCTGCAGGGATTTGTTCCGATCAAGAACCGCGCCACCAGCAGCTCGAATGCGCGCGCGATCGAGATCGTCAGCCCGGACGCGTTGGCTCTGGTGCGTTTCGGCTTGCGCGCGCCCGACGATCCGAGAATGTTGAACACGATCAAAGTCGTCGATGAACTGCTGCGCGTAAAACTTCCGCAAGGGCCCGCCTGGTATCGCTACAACTGCGACGGCTACGGCGAGCACGAAGACGGCTCCCCGTTCGATGGCACGGGCATCGGCCGTCCGTGGCCGCTGCTGGCCGGCGAGCGAGCCCACTATGAGTTGGCCGCTGGACGCGCCGCCTCCGCCGAGGCCCTGTTGGGCGTGATGGAAAACTCGACCGGCGCGAGCCGCCTGATTCCGGAACAAGTCTGGGACACAACCGACATCCCGGAACGAGAGCTGTTCGCCGGAAAGGCGTCGGGCTCGGCCTGCCCGCTGGTCTGGGCGCATTCCGAATACATCAAGCTGCGCCGGTCGCTGGTCGACGGAAAGATTTTCGATCAGCCGCCGCAAACGGTGGAGCGGTATTTGAAAAAGAAGACGTCCGCGGAGTTTTTTAACTGGCGCTTCAACAACAAAACGCGCTCGATGCCCCGCGGAAAGAAGCTGCGGATTCTGCTGATGGACTCGGCAATCGTGCACTGGAGTTTCGACAACTGGCAAACGAGTCAGGACAGCGAGTCCAGGGAAAGCGGATGGAATCTTCAACACGTCGACCTGCCCACCGATGGTCTCGCCACTGGCCGCCAAATCGTGTTCACGTTCTACTGGAAAGACGGCGAGCGCTGGGAAGGGCGAGACTACCAGGTCGCCGTGGAATAACCTAATTTTCGAGTAGAATCTGACCTTGGACTTGTTCAGCTCCGTCAGGGGGACCAATGTCTCGCGTGCTGTTCCGGACCCTCCGCCTGTTGCTCACGCTGCTCGCCGCTATCGGAAGCTGCCCGTTTGCCCATGCCCAGGCGAAAGTGGTAATGGCATACTTCGAAATCGGCAACTCCAATCACTCGTTGCACAAATTTTCCTCCTACCTTAACCAGATTCCGACCGACACTTTCGCCATTGGCGCCAAGGGAGTCGTTTCTGGTACACCGCCCGTGGCCGATCTTGCCTTCGCGCGATCGAAGGGCATGCAGACTTTCGCCACGGTATCGAATTTCGGAAGGACTGGCTTTGTCCCCGGCATCGCAGTGGCCATTCTCAATAACCCTTCCAATCGCGCCCGGGCCATTCAGAACATGCTCGCCGTGGTGCAGAAGTATGCCTACACTGGGATCAACGTCGATTTCGAAGCCGTTCCTCCCCGGGAGCGTGCCGCCTTCAGCGAGTTTATTGCCGAGTTGGCGCAGGCGATGCGCTCCGCTGGATATTTGACCATGGTCTCGGTTCCTGCCGAACTGCAAGACGACCCCAACGACTCATGGGCGGGCGCGTTTGACTTTGCAGCGCTGGCTCCCAACGTCGATATTCTTCAGCTGATGACCTACGACGAAAACGGGCCCTGGGGACCGCCCGGGCCGGTTGCCGGACTGGACTGGGTCGCTCCCTGCGCTCAGTACGCGGCGTCCGTCGTGCCCGCAAACAAGATCAGCCTGGGCATTCCCGCCTATGGCTACGATTGGGATCTTACGCGCGGCACTGGCGTGCAAGTTTATTGGGAACGAATTCCTTTCCTGATCGCAAAAGTCGGTGCAATGCCGCAGTGGGATGCAGCGTCTTCATCGCCCTATTTCACCTACACTGCGACCAACGGATCGAACCATGTCGTTTGGTATGAGGACACGAGAAGCGTGCCGCTGAAAAGCGCACTCACGGTTACTTACAATCTCGCGGGTGTCTCCGTTTTCGCCCTGGGATTTGAGGATGCGACATTCTGGCCAGCCGTCATTTCCGGCTTCAACGGAAAACCTTGAATTGCACCCTCTCGCATGTTCACCAGCTTCATCTCAAACCACTGTAGTTCGAGGAGCCATGCGTATTCCTAGCCTGTTTGTTATGGTCGTACTCATAATGATGAGCGTATTGACAACATCCCAGATTCTTCCTGCACTGCAGGTCATCACCGACCCGAAGCAGATCGCCTCCAGGCCCGATGCACGGGTCGAAAAGACTCTCACGATCGAGAAGCTTTACATGACGCGCCAGGTCGGCGGCGCGACCTGGTCGCCCGATGGCAAGACGGTTGCCTTTATCAGCAATATGAGCGGGCGCAATAATCTTTGGCTCGTGCCTTCCGACGGCGGATGGCCGATGCAGCTTACGGTGAGCGAGGAACGGCAAACGCAGCCGACATGGTCTCCGGACGGCAAGTGGATCGCCTATATCTCCGATTACGACGGCGATGAGGAGTGGGATATTTTTCTCGTCTCGCCGAAGACCGGACAAGTCGTGAACCTGACCAACACGCGCGAGATCTCTGAGGAGAATCCGACGTGGTCGCCCGATGGGCGTTATCTGGCTTACATCGTCAAGCCGAAGACTTCGTCGGTGTTCGAGATCGACGTATATGACACGCTCATGCGCGACGTGAAGCACCTGACCACGGGAACGGCGAACGACCGCATGAACGTTGCTCCGATCTGGTCCGCGGATGGCAAGTTCATCGTCTACACGCAGGATCAGTCAAAAGGCACGGACTCGAACGTGTTTCTCGTCGACGTTGTCAGCGCGCAAAGTACGCTGCTGACCCCACATGACGGCGAGTACCGTTACTCAGCCAGCGACGTTTCGCCGGATGGCAAGCGCGTCCTGATCACCTCGAATGCGGGCGATGGCTACGACAACGTCGGATTGCTCGATATTGCCGGTAAGAAGATCCATTGGCTCACGCAAGACAAATGGGAGATTTCGGGCGAGAGTTTTTCTCCCGACGGCAAGTTTCTGACCTACAGCGCGAACGTCGATGGCAACACCGACCTTTATTTGTATGAGATCGCATCCGGGAAAGCGCATGCGCTGCCCTTGCCGAAAGGAGTGAACTACGCGGCTGGCAGAACGTCGCCTTTCACTCGCGACAGTTCGCGGCTGCTCTATTCCCACAATGGACCCACGGCTCCGGGCGACTTGTGGGTCTACAGCATGTCGGATGGCAAGTCGCATCAACTCACGCACTCGCTGGTTGGCGGCGTTCGATCGGAAGATATGGTCGAGCCTTATCTGGTTCACTATCCGAGCAAAGATGGCAAATGGACGATTTCGGCGTTTGTCTACATGCCTTACAACTTGCCGCATCAGGCGGAACATCCCGCGCTTGTCTACGTTCACGGCGGCCCGACGGCGCAGACGATGAATACGTTCAATCGCTTCGTGCAGTACATGGCGAATCAGGGATACATCGTCATCGCTCCCAACTATCGCGGATCGACGGGATACGGAAAAGTATTTCAGCAGGCGAATCTTTTCGACATGGGCGGCGGCGATTTGCAAGACGTGCTCGCCGCTGCCGATTGGATCCAACAGACGGGCTATGTCGATCCAAAAAAACTCATTCTGATGGGCGGCAGCTATGGCGGGTACTTGACGATGATGGGCGTCACGAAAGCTCCGGAGGTGTGGGCCGCGGGCGTTCCGATTGTGCCCTTTGTGAACTGGTTCACGGAAATCCAGAACGAAGACCCGGTGCTGCAACAGTCGGATCTTGCGACCATGGGCGATCCGGTGAAGAACAAAGCGCTCTACGAAGACCGGTCGCCGATCAACTTCGTGGACCGCATTAAAGCTCCGCTGTATCTGCTTGCGGGAGGAAACGATCCACGCTGCCCGAAGAGCGAAGCGCAGCAGGTGGTCGACGCGATCAAGAAGCGCAACGGAGTGGTCGAATACAAAGTCTACGAGAACGAAGGCCACGGCTTCGCGAAAGTCGAAAATCAGATTGACGCTTACAAACGCGTGGCTGACTTTTTGAAGGCGCACGTTCCGGCGGCGGATTGCGGGTGCTCGCTGAGTGAGTAGGGTTCTGTACTGGAACGGACGCCAACCCGCATTATTTGTCCGCGTCGGCTAGAGACCGATACTTGCGTTCCAGGCGGTCTAGCACGTCATTGACCGGAACGCCCGGTGTCTTGTCTTCCATCGCCTGTCGCCACACTTGGCGCAGCTCGTCGATGCCCTGTTGGCGCAGGCTGCGCTTCTGAGTCCAGTCGCGCAGGGCGTCGCGCACCACCTCGCTGCTGGAGGCGTATTCTCCCGTTTCACCTCGGCGTACCACGGCCACCATCTCCGGCGGCAACGCGATACTGATCTTCTCGACATTCGGCATGGCTAAGACCCCAACTGGTAGGAATAATTCCTACCATATGCAGTTCCGAGGGCAAAAGCAAGCCACCCCCGTTCAAGGGTAGTGTCTTAATTCCGTGTTGCTGATTTCCACAGGCCAGCTAGGAGGAATGCTGCACCAGAAATGGCAGTAACCCCGACGATGCGCAAAAGGATTAGATCGACTGCGGGAGTGGGAATCCAGCGCAAGTTCCTTTCATCGCTGGGAGCATTCCAAACAAAGGAGTAGACCGACTGAGAGCGGACAATTTTTTCTCCTTGATAGGGATTGACGATGTCACTCCCGACACTGCTCTGGGTCTCGATCACAAAAGTAACGCGCCATGGAATCCAAATGCAGCAATAAGCCAGCAGAAGGCAATACGCGATTAAGACGATGCGCTGTGGTCGTGTCATAAGAAAAGGCCCAATGTCAGTTGGGCCTAGTGAAACGATCTTGATGGCTTGCGCCGAATCCAGTTTACGCCGGAGGCGGAACAATGCAAGAGCTTTCTAAGTCATTAACGACGCTTTCACAATCGGGTGCCTGTGCTCGCACAAAAGACCGGAGAGGTTCCATGTTGGAATCTCTGCTAGGAAAGCTGTCTGCGTGGTATTTCGGTCCCGAATTGCAAATAATATTTTCTGAGAGTCGCAGTTGCTACCATCGAATTCGCCTTCGCATTCTCCGACTACGGGAAACCAAATCAATGGCTCTAATGTTTGATCGAGTATTTCAGTCAACCCCATCGCTTTCTCTGAGCGACGACGATAGTCGAATTGAAATGAAACCTTACACGCTGGGCATACAAGCGTTAAGTACTCAACGTCCGTGGATGTCGCTTGGAGATGTCGAAATATATCTTGCAGGATGGTGTCATGCACTCCAAGTGCTTTGTCGCACGAAGGACAGCGCACATCCATCAGTCGGGTGAGTTGCATGGTTCCTTTCAAAACAGGCGCGGCAATCTTACGCCGCGCAGAGTAGTTCAGCAATCGTCCACACGTGATCCGTTAGGCCCGCTTCCATCGCAGGCGTAACGCGCAGAGTGCCGTGAACGCGGCAGAAGTTTTGATACGCAAAATGAATCGCCAACGCAAACTTGAGATTGTCGAGCTTCTTGCTAAACGCGTTCGTCAGGCGCGTGAAGCGGCGAAGCGCCATTCGCATAGTCAAGTTCTGCCGTTCGACGTAGCTGGTCGAAATGTCGCTCTTGCTGGGGTTACCGATTCGCACCTTGGATATAACCTCGACGATTGGCCCTGGGGAGTACCTTTCATTGCCGTGCTGGCCGTAATCGCCATACAGCTTCACAAGCTGCGCGAAGTCAACGTCCAGCCCGAACGTATCCTCGACAGCATTCCGGTAGAAAGGGAATCCGTCGGTGGTGAGTTGCACCTGATTCCCCAAACGGCTAGACAGATC
>Ga0302152_10000726_pt1 | contig 15133 bp, 12 predicted proteins | sample I_Bog_N2_1_FD_192434 | JGI IMG/M metagenome (GOLD analysis project Ga0302152, IMG submission 192434) | Peat permafrost microbial communities from Stordalen Mire near Abisko, Sweden - I_Bog_N2_1 | ecosystem: Environmental > Terrestrial > Soil > Wetlands > Peat | place: Sweden: Abisko, Stordalen...
GAACCAGGCTTGCAGCCTGCTGCTTGAATTCGGGAGAAAACGTCCTTCTTTGCTTGCTCATCAAACACCTCTCTATGGCGACTATTTTCGCCTAAATTGGTGTCCGGGTTTATTAAACCACTACAGTTCACATTACATTGCCCATACAGCACTTATCTAGCCCCTTATCCGCCTTGCTGCTGGCAGATTCCATCGTCCACTCGCGTGGGGGCGATGCCGTTTACACGGGGGTACATTGTCCCTAAAGCTTCAGACCCTCCCATTACTGGGGACGCCTGTTCAGGTAGATAACGAGCGGTCGTACGCTCGGTCTCGGGTCCGGGCGACTTCATACTGAAAGTCGTCCGGCGAGACAAGGCATCGCAGAACTTTTCGCGATCTTGTTGCATCTCTTCCGTGGAGCCGGTGGCTCGTCCTTGATTCTCTCTGGTAAGGGAAAATCGTTGCACACAAAAATAATTTACGTCAAAGGATAGTTTTGTGGTGTTAGGACAACACTTCGTCGTCTTTTGGACGGGAAAGCTCAAGGATTGGCTGAGATTTTGGGTTTTAAGCCAGGTTTTCAGCTGTTCCAGAGTTTCTTTTGGCGTCGTGTTTGTTGAGGCAGTCCTATTTGCGTTAGACGCAACTAGGGAGCCGGTGGAAGCAGACTTTTTTGGAGGAATTACAAATTTTCCAATGGAATCAAGGCTCTTCCACTCTTTTCGGAGGGAGATTGCAAGGCGGACTAAGCCGCTTTAGTACTTCTTTTATTTGCCACAGAGTGACGATCGCGACACACGTGTCGCACGAGAGTTTCTATTGTAGTTGATTACCATGGGCTCGGTTATTGCCATCCGGAATAACATTTTGATAATGCTCATGTTACACGTTCGCCAATAAAAAACGCCGGTCGAAACCGGCGTTTTTTTCAAGCAGACTACTTACCTCGTCAAGCTTAAGCGGCCAGCAATTGACGCAGCACGAATGGCAGAATACCGCCGTGCTTGTAATATTCCACTTCAATTGGCGTATCAATACGCAACAGCAGTTTGACTTCCTTGGTTTCACCGTTCTTGCGATGAATCACCAGGGTTGCTTGCTGTTGTGGCTTGATTTCTCCCTCCAGGCCTTTCAGGTCGAATGTTTCTTCGCCGGTGATGCCCAGTGTCTGCACGCTGTCATTGCCGATGAATTGCAGTGGCAACACGCCCATGCCAACCAGATTGGAGCGGTGGATACGTTCAAACGAGCGGGTGATGACCGCCTTCACGCCCAACAGCTGCGTACCCTTGGCTGCCCAGTCACGCGATGAACCAGTACCGTATTCTTCGCCGCCGAAAACCATGGTTGGGACGTCATTTTTGACGTATTCCATCGCTGCATCGTAGATCGCCATTTGTTTGCCGCTTGGCTGATGCACGGTAACGCCGCCTTCAACGCCCGGCACCATCAAGTTTTTGATGCGCACATTGGCAAAAGTGCCGCGCATCATGATTTCATGGTTACCGCGACGCGAGCCGTAGGAATTGAAATCGGCCTTGAGTACGCCATTTTCCTGCAGCCACTTGCCTGCCGGGCTGGATTCCTTGATCGAGCCGGCCGGGGAAATATGGTCGGTGGTGATCGAGTCGCCGAACACACCCAACGCACGCGCGCCGGTGATACCGGTAGCCGCAGCTGTTGGTTGCTCGGTGAAGTTTTCAAAGAATGGCGGCTCGGCAATATAGGTCGAGGTCGGCCAGTTGTAGACTTCACCCTTGGCGACGCCCTTGATGGCTTCCCACAGCTTGCCTGGAGCGCCCTTGACGTCAGCGTAGTTTTCCTTGAAGGTCTTGGCGTTCATGGCGAACTTCAACAGCTTCTCGATTTCCTTCGAGGTCGGCCAGATATCGCCCAGGAAAATTTCCTTGCCGCCCTTGCCCTTGCCAACCGGCTGGGTCATCAGATCGACATTCATGTTGCCGGCGATGGCGTAAGCCACTACCAATGGTGGCGATGCCAGGAAGTTGGAGCGAATGTTCGGGTGAATCCGCGCTTCAAAGTTGCGGTTGCCTGACAAGATAGCCGATGCCACGATGTCGTTCTTGACAATCGCTTCGTTCATGGCGGCCGTCAAATCACCAGCGTTGCCGATGCACGTAGTGCAACCGTATGCGGTGACGCCAAAGCCCAGTTTTTCCAGATAGGACAACAGACCAGCAGCTTACAGATATTTGGTGACCACGCGCGATCCAGGTGCCAGCGAAGTCTTGATGTGCGGTGCTACCTTCAAGCCGGCTTCCACTGCCTTCTTGGCCAGCAGACCGGCAGCCAGCAACACGCTCGGATTCGATGTGTTGGTGCAGGAAGTGATGGCGGCGATCAGGATGTCACCATTCTTGACGTTGACGCCGTCAGTATTGGTGTAGGTCGCGCTCAGATCTTCGATCTTCTTGTTGAAACCATTTTCAGCTACTGGCTTGACGAACAGGTCGGCAAATGTCGACTTGACGTTGCCAATTTCGATACGGTCTTGCGGACGCTTCGGACCAGCCAGGGACGGCGCTACCGTACCCAGGTCGAGCGACACTTCGCTGGTGTAGTCGATATCGCCAGCCTTGGGAATGCCGAACAGGTTTTGTGCCTTGAAATAAGCTTCGAAGGCGTCGATTTCGGCCTTGGTGCGGCCGGTACCCTTGAAGTAGTCGATGGTTGCTTCGTCAACAGGGAAGAAGCCCATCGTGGCGCCATATTCCGGCGCCATGTTGGCGATGGTGGCGCGGTCGGTCAACGACAGCGACTTGGTGCCTTCGCCGAAGAATTCGACGAACTTGCCCACAACCTTGGTCTGACGCAGCAGTTCGGTGATGGTCAGCACCAGATCGGTGGCGGTGACGCCTTCACGCAATGCACCGGTCAGATTCACGCCGACCACATCAGGTGTCAGGAAGTAGACTGGTTGACCCAGCATGCCGGCTTCGGCTTCGATACCGCCCACGCCCCAGCCGACCACGCCGATGCCGTTGATCATGGTGGTATGGGAGTCAGTGCCAACCAGCGTGTCGGGATAGTAGACGCCGGTCTTGTTGTGCACGCCGCGTGCCAGATATTCCAGATTCACCTGGTGCACAATGCCGAAGCCCGGAGGCACAACACCGAAAGTGTCGAATGCCTGCATGCCCCATTTCATGAACTGGTAGCGCTCGTTGTTACGCGAAAACTCCAGCTTCATGTTCAGATCCAACGCTTTTTTCTCGCGGAAGTGATCGATTTGCACCGAGTGGTCAACGACCAGGTCAACTGGTACCAACGGCTCGATATTCTTCGGATTCTTGCCCAACTTCTTGGCGACGTTACGCATCGCCGCCAGGTCGGCCAGCAGAGGCACGCCGGTGAAGTCTTGCAGCACAACACGGGCGACTACGAATGGAATCTCGTCAACGCGTGCTGCCTTGGCGCTCCAGTTGGCGAGTTCTTTGACGTGCTCTTCAGTTACTTTTTGACCGTCGCAGTTACGCAGAACGGATTCCAGAACGATACGGATCGATACTGGCAGACGGGAGATGTTGACCCCAAGCTTCTTTTCCAGGGCGGGCAGGGAATAGAACTTGCCCTTCTTGGAAGCGGAAATCTTAAATTCCTTCAGGGTGTTCAATGTGTTGCGGGACATGGCCTCTTCTCCTTAAATTGCAAATGGTATAAGTGGTTTTTAACGCTACGAAGCTGTAATTTCGTTGCAAATACGGGACTGCAGGTTGCTGCTTGATCTTGTTGTAGTTGACGCCGACGGTTAGCTATTCGGTGCCGCTGGCGATGCTGCTGCCGCGCTGGCCTGTGTTGCATTCTTGCATTCGTTGGCCAGTTGCTGACCCTTTTTGGAGTCAAGCAGAATGCCCTTGGCCGGAATGCCGATCCAGACTAGACCGATCTTGTGGTTCTCAAACCGATTAGCGCCCGTGGTGGTGGTCACACGGGTCAGGCGGCTGATGCGTTGATTCCAGCGAATGGCAATGTGCTTGTCGTCCTGGTCGTTCTTATAAATGGTCAGTCGGTTGCCCATCTCGCAACTAAAATCGGCCGACTTGGTGCCGCTCAATTCCGGTTCGCGGTCGTCGTCATCAGCTGCCGAAGAGAATGGCATCTTTGCGGGAGTTGCGGCCGGGGCCGTCTTGGCCTTGGCTTGCTCCTGTGCCTTGTATTTTTGGTTCCATTGTGTGACGGCCTGAGCATTCCTGCCGCCGTTTTTCTTGGCCTTGGCGTGCACCTTGCTCTTGGTGGTTTTCTTTGCCTTAGGCTTAGCTTTGACCTTGGAGTGGGCTTTGCTCTTGGCAGCTTTTTTGACCTGGGCGTGCGCTTTGCTAGCCTGCTTGGTGGGCGTTGATGTCGATGTGCTTGTTGCCGTTTGCGCCTGTACTTGTGACAAGCCAGTGGCGAAGAGGGCACTTATCAGGGGCAGGGCGATTAGGTATTTTTTCATCTTGCGTGGTTCAGTCGTTCAATGTTGCAGGGTGGTTGTAAGCGGTGCGTGAGCAACAAACCAGTCACTCACAGCGGATGGTAAAACGGTACCGGCAGCCTGAGCACGTTGCAAAATGCTCCAGTAATAACGATAGCTGGCACGGTCATGCAACATGCCGTCGTGCTGGATCGGCGCCCATTGCAGCTGTTTTGCCTTAAGCAGGATTTGTGCCGCCAGTGCAATTTCGTTATCGGCTGGCGACAGGCTGCGGACAATGTGACCAATCTGATTCGGATGAATACTCCACATCCGTGTATAGCCGAATTCCTGTGCTGCGCGCGTGGCGTCACCGACCACAACCGAGCTATCGCGAATTTCTGTGGTGACATTATGCGATGGCACTTTGCCGTGGGCGTGGCAGGCGGCCGAAATTTCCAGCTTTGCACGACTTACCAACGGGTGATTGAATTGACCCGGGGAACGCATTGCTGAGCCAGGAATGGCGCCGTAGTGAGAGGACACAAAGTCCATCACGCCGAAGGAGAGTGACTCGACTTCCGGTAGCGCTGCAATCTGATGCACTTGTTCCAATGCACCATGGGTTTCAATGAGTACATGCAGCGGCGGCATACGCTGGCCGCGTTCGCGGGTATGGCGCACCAGCATCGCTAAGGCGCTGCGTACATCGTCGATGCCGTTAGCCTTGGGCAGCATCAGATAGGCCAGTCGGGCAGCCGCCGCAGGCTGACAGATGGTGTTCATGTCCATCGTGTAGTAAGGGCTGCTCAGATCATGCACGCGTGCGCCAATGCGGTCGAAACGGTTGTCGTCGCTGGTTACCAGTGCCGCCACCAATTGCGCGTGCGCAGCTTCATTGCCGGCACTGGCGCCATCTTCGCAATCAAGGGTGATATCAAAAATTGGGCCGAGTTCTTGTTGTAGAGCGATCGACTTGCGCATCAGCTTTTCTGAGCCGGCGTAGTGATCACACACCGGTAACGCGACCGGTTGGCATGTGCCTGGGAACAAGACCTGGGTGGGATGCATTGCTGCTGAATTCCGAATGTATTCAAAAAGCGCGGCGCCCAGCTGGCGCGCCGCGCATTGGCCAATTAACCGACCAGGTGTTTGACGCCTTCGCGCTCTTCCGTCAATTCCTTGAGCGTAAGGTTGATGCGCTCTTGCGAGAATGCGTCAATTTCGAGACCTTGAACGATCTTGTATTCGCCATTCTCGGTAGTTACCGGGAAGCCAAACATGGTGCCTTCTGGGATACCGTAAGAACCATCGGACGGCACACCCATGGTGGTCCACTTGCCGTTGGTGCCAAGGATCCAGTCATGCACGTGATCAATGGCTGCGTTGGCCGCCGATGCTGCCGAGGACAGGCCGCGTGCTTCGATGATGGCGGCGCCGCGCTTGCCGACGGTCGGCAGGAAGGTGTCTTTGTTCCAGACCTGATCGTTGATCAGATCCTTGACTGGCTTGCCGTCGGCGGTGGCGAAACGGTAATCGGCGTACATGGTCGGCGAATGGTTGCCCCAGACGCACAGTTTTTCGATGGCCGAAACTGGTTGGCCGATCTTGGCCGCGACTTGCGACAAGGCACGGTTGTGATCCAGACGCAGCATGGCGGTGAAGTTCTTGGCTGGCAGGTTAGGTGCCGATTTCATGGCGATGTAGGCATTGGTGTTGGCTGGATTGCCAACCACCAGAACCTTGACGTCGCGTGAAGCCACGGCGTCCAGCGCCTTGCCTTGCACGGTGAAAATCTGCGCATTGGCTTCCAGCAGATCTTTGCGTTCCATGCCAGGGCCGCGTGGGCGAGCACCGACCAGCAGAGCGATGTCGGCATCCTTGAACGCAGTCAGCGGATCGCTGTGCGCGGTTACGCCAGCCAGCAGCGGGAATGCACAGTCGTCGATCTCCATGATCACGCCCTTGAGCGCTTTTTGCGCTTTTTCGTCAGGGATTTCCAGCAATTGCAGGATGACGGGCTGGTCTTTACCCAGCAGATCGCCGTTGGCAATGCGGAACAGAAGGGAGTAACCGATTTGACCTGCGGCGCCGGTAACGGCAACACGCTTAGGGGCTTTAGCCATGTTGAATCTCCAAAGTGGTGATAAAAAGCGTCAAGTATTGCGATGAAGTCCAATCGCGCGGCGCCATCATGACAGGCCACGTTTTCTCGCTTCTTGCCGCTGTCTTTACAAATAGCGGCAATTACTTCGTATTTTTATGAGACTGTAATCATACCGTCGAATGCGCGGAGCGTCAGTTTGTTTCGCGCAATTGCTGTCAGATTGCGGGGGGCAAATTGTGTCGATCTGCAACTCGATGGCCGCACTGGGCAGCTAATTCGGGTGTGATTCGGACGCAGTGGCATGCTCGCATGCGACATCGCCAGTCAAATATGCCCGCGAGTTTAGGCTTGTGGCTGCGCGCTGTCAATCAGTATCTTATATCTTATATAAGACATATTATCGAATACTTTTTTCTGGACGTGTATGGGGTTTTTGTGGTCAAATTTGGTTCTATGAGCTCCAGTCTGCCCAATTCGAATAATAGTGATGCGCCAAGCGTGGGAGGCAGTGTTGCCGGTGTTGCTCCTACCTTCAGTCCTCTGTATCAGCAAATCAAGGCCTTAATCACGCAGCGCATGGAGTCGGGCGAGTGGAAGCCGGGCGAACTTATTCCTAGTGAAGTTGAGCTTGGTGCTCGTTTCAAAGTGAGTCAAGGAACCGTGCGTAAAGCCATTGATGAGCTGGCGGCGGAAAATCTGGTGGTGCGGCGACAGGGTAAGGGTACTTTTGTTGCGACGCATCATGAAAGCCACGCTCAATTTCGCTTCCTGCGTCTGACGCCTGATGTTGAGGAGCTTCAGCGTGCCGAAAACCGTATTATTGAAGTCAAGCGCTTGCGCGCGCCGGCCGAGGTGGCGCGTCAGCTCGATATCAAGTCGGGCGACTCCGTCATTTATATTAAGCGAGTAAAATCCTTCAACGGCGTTCCGACCATTCTGGAGGATATCTGGCTGCCTGGTTTGATTTTCAAGGGTTTGACTGCCGAGCGCTTGATTGAATATAAGGGGCCATTGTATGGTCTGTTTGAAACCGAGTTCGGTACGCGCATGATTCGAGCAGTTGAGCAGATTCGTGCTGTGAGTGCTGATCCGGAGTCGGCTGGATTTCTGGGGGTGCCGCCTCAAATGCCGCTGCTCAGCGTTGATCGCGCGTCTTTCACCTATGGCGATAAGCCGGTGGAAGTACGGCGCGGTTTGTATTTGACGTTGAATCATTACTATCAGAGCGAACTGAGTTAGCCCGGCCAATACTTAGTGTGCAGTCGCGTTAAATTTGCTGCGAAGCAGAATAAGTATTGGTGAAGGTTCGTGAAATCGGCGAAAATTGCAGGATTGTTTTAAATCTGAGGAGAACCTTGTTATGTCTGACGCCGCGAAGCCGCAACGGCCGCAATTTCGTAACATCGGCATTACCCAAATTGCCGCTTACCGCTTGCCGTTGGCGGGTGTTGTGTCCATCTTGCATCGCATCAGCGGTCTGCTGATGTTTCTGATGCTGCCGTTCATATTGTATTTGCTTGATCATAGTCTGCTTTCGGAAATTTCCTTCGAGTATTTCAAAGGTTTTACATCGAACTGGTTTGTAAAACTAATCATTCTGGCTCTGTCCTGGGGCTATCTGCATCATTTCTGTGCCGGCATTCGCCACCTCATCATGGATAAGCATATTGGCTTGGATAAGGTCAGCGCGCGTAAATCGGCTGCCAGTGTTCTGGTTGTCAGTCTGACGCTCGCCGTTCTGGTTGCATTGAAACTGTTCGGAGCATTTTAAAAATGGCAAACAATAATATTGGACCGAAGCGCCTCGTCGTGGGCGCGCATTACGGCGTACGCGACTGGCTGGCGCAACGCGTTACCGCCGTCGTCATGGCGTTGTACACCATCATCTTGCTGGTCTCGTTCCTGACCGCGACTGATTTTAGTTACGACGGATGGGCTGGTCTATTCGCGCAGCAGTGGTTCAAGATCGCGACCTTCGTTGCGTTCTCGGCCTTGTTCTATCACGCCTGGGTTGGTGTGCGTGATATCTGGATGGACTACGTTAATCCAGTCGGTCTGCGTTTGGTTCTGCAAGTTGCCACTATTTTGTGGCTGATCGGTTGTGCCGGATGGGCGGCGCATATTCTGTGGAGAATGTAATCGTGGCAGCTATTAAATCCACAATTCCTACCCGCCGCTTTGACGCGGTGATCGTTGGCGCCGGCGGTTCCGGCATGCGTGCTTCGTTGCAACTGGCTGAAGCCGGTCTGAACGTGGCAGTGTTGTCTAAAGTATTTCCTACTCGTTCGCATACAGTGGCTGCGCAAGGCGGCATCGGTGCGTCACTGGGTAACATGTCGGAAGATAATTGGTACTGGCACATGTTTGATACCGTCAAGGGCTCGGATTATCTGGGCGACCAGGACGCTATCGAATTCATGTGTCGTGAAGCGCCCAAGGCGGTCTATGAGCTGGAACACTTCGGCATGCCGTTCGACCGCAATCCGGATGGCACGATCTATCAACGTCCGTTTGGCGGCCATACTGCCAACATGGGTGAAAAGCCGGTGCAGCGCGCCTGTGCTGCCGCTGATCGTACCGGTCATGCGCTGCTGCACACGCTGTATCAGCGCAATGTACGTGCCAAGACCCATTTCTTTGTGGAGTGGATGGCCATCGATATCATTCGTGACCAGGAAGGTACTGTTCTGGGCGTTGTTGCGCTGGAAATGGAAACCGGCGAAGTCATGATGTTGCAAGCCAAGACTACCTTGTTCGCCACTGGCGGCGCGGGTCGTATCTGGGCTGCATCGACGAATGCCTTTATCAATACCGGCGACGGTATGGGTATGGCGGCACGTGCCGGTTTGCCATTGCAGGATATGGAGTTCTGGCAATTCCACCCAACCGGCGTAGCCGGTGCCGGCGTGCTGATTACCGAAGGTGTGCGCGGTGAGGGCGGTATTCTCATCAACAGCAACGGCGAGCGTTTCATGGAACGTTATGCGCCAACCTTGAAGGATCTGGCGCCGCGTGACTTCGTGTCGCGCTCGATGGACCAGGAAATCAAGGAAGGCCGTGGCGTTGGCCCGCACAAGGATCACGTGCTGCTGGACTTGCGTCATATCGGTGCGGAGACAATTCAAAAGCGTCTGCCTTCGATTCTGGAAATCGCCCACAAATTTGCCAACGTCGATGCTACCAAGGAACCGATTCCTGTGGTGCCGACCATTCACTATCAGATGGGCGGTATTCCGACCAACGTGTATGGCCAGGTTGTGGTGCCGAAGAACGGCAACTACAAGGAGGTGGTGCAGGGTATGTACGCCATTGGCGAATGTGCTTGCGTATCGGTGCACGGCGCCAATCGTCTGGGTACCAATTCGCTGCTGGATCTGGTGGTGTTCGGTCGCGCTGCCGGCAACCATATCGTCGACAGCAAACTGCAAGATCGCAGTCACCGAGATTTGCCAGCTGATGCCGCCGACCAGGCTCTGGAGCGCCTGGCACGTCTGGAGAACAGTAAGGGTTCCGAGCGCGTGCAGGACGTTGCCAACAGCATCCGTGCGACCATGCAGCATTATTGCGGCGTGTTCCGTACCGATGAGCTGCTGCAAGAAGGCTACAAGAAGATCATGGAGCTCGATGAGCGGCGCAAGCAGGTCTCGTTCCAAGACAAGTCCAAGGTTTTCAACACCGCTCGTGTTGAGGCATTGGAGTTGGACAACCTGATTGAAACTGCCAAAGCCACCATTACTTCGGCTGCTGCCCGCAAAGAATCGCGCGGCGCCCACGCGCATCGTGACTATGAGAAGCGTGATGACGTCGAATGGCTCAAGCACACGCTGTGGTTTTCCGAGGGGAATCGTCTCGACTACAAGCCAGTCAACCTGCAACCGTTGACCGTCGAATCGTTTAAACCTAAAGCACGTACTTTCTAAGAGGTCAGCAGATGACACGCACCCTGAAATTCAAAATTTACCGCTACGATCCGGACAAGGATGAAAAGCCGTACATGCAAGACCTGACGGTTGAGCTCAAGCCGACCGATAAAATGTTGCTCGACGCCTTGCAACGTATCAAGGCAGATGTCGATGATTCGTTGGCGCTGCGTCGCTCCTGCCGTGAGGGCGTGTGCGGCTCCGACGCGATGAACATCAATGGCAAGAATGGTCTGGCCTGCACTACCAACCTCAATGAGTTGACCGAGCCTATCGTGTTGCGGCCATTGCCAGGTTTGCCGGTGATTCGCGACTTGATCGTGGATATGACCAACTTCTTCAAGCAATATGATTCGATCAAGCCTTATCTGATCAATGACAGTATTCCGCCTGAAAAAGAGCGTCTGCAATCGCCCGAGCAACGCGAAGAACTTGATGGCGTGTATGAGTGCATTCTGTGCGCATGCTGCTCGACTTCGTGCCCATCGTTCTGGTGGAATCCGGACAAGTTTGTTGGTCCAGCAGGTTTGTTGCAGGCCTACCGCTTCATCGCCGACAGCCGCGATGAAGCAACCGGTCAGCGCTTGGATGAGCTGGAAGATCCGTATCGTCTGTTCCGTTGCCGCTCCATCATGAATTGCGTCGATGTTTGCCCTAAGGGTTTGAACCCGAATAAGGCCATTGGCAAGATCAAGGAATTGATGGTTCGTAGCGCTGTGTAATTGGTGTATGTACGTGGGACGGGGTTGCGATCCCGTCCCAATAGCACTCCAGTCGTGTTTTTCTGTTCCGCCCTTGCGGTCGGGCGGGCAGCAATTTGTATTGATTTGAAGTGAATTGAATTGAATTGAATCCATGTCCCTAAGTCATCAAGATGATCCTGCCAAACGTGCACGCTTGCGCTGGCGTGCGCGTCGTGGATTGCTGGAGAACGATTTGATTCTCACACGATTTCTTGACGCCAATGAAGCAGCCATGAGTGACGATGAAGTAGATGCGTTTTCTCGTCTCATGGACTTGGGCGACAATGATCTGATGGACTTGCTCCTGGTACGCAAGGAGCCTGAAGCAGCGGTGGATTTGCCTCAAGTCCATGCCTTGCTGAAAAAATTGCGTAGTGCCTGAGCGCGCAGCGAAGTTCGGGCAATTATTGGTTTAAAAGCGGCCAAGGTTTTATTAGAGGCTGTTGCAAAATGAAGCTGCTTGACAGCTGTGCAGGCAAGTCGATGCAACTTCATTTTGCAACAGGCTCTAGCGGTTGGTTTGCGATTTTTGATTAACGATTTACCATCACAGCTGAAGGAAGAACTATGCCCACCTCAGATATCAAAGCGACCCTGTCTTTTTCCGACGGAACGCCATCCCTGGATTTCCCTGTTTACAAAGGCACGATCGGTCCGGATGTCATCGACATCCGCAAGCTGTACGGCGCCACCGGCAAGTTCACTTACGACCCCGGCTTCATGTCGACGGCCGCCTGCAATTCATCCATCACTTATATCGACGGCGACAAGGGCGAGTTGTTGTATCGCGGTTACCCGATTGAGCAACTGGCGGTCAATTGCGACTTCCTGGAAACTTGCTATCTGTTGCTGCATGGTGAATTGCCTACTGCTGAACAAAAGACAGCGTTCGTCGGTACCGTGACCGAGCACACCATGGTGCACGAACAGATGAACTTCTTCTTCCGTGGCTTCCGTCGTGATGCTCACCCGATGGCTGTGTTGACCGGTTCGGTCGGTGCCTTGTCGGCGTTCTATCATGACTCGCTGGACATCAGTAATCCGGTGCACCGTGATGTGTCGGCAATCCGCATGATCGCCAAACTGCCGACCTTGGTCGCCATGGCTTACAAGTACAGCATCGGTCAGCCTTTTGTGTATCCACGCAATGATCTGTCCTACAGTGCCAACTTCATGCGCATGATGTTTGCCAATCCGTGCGAAGAGTACAAGGTCAATGAAGTGCTGGTGCGCGCGTTGGACCGTATTTTGATCCTGCATGCTGACCACGAGCAAAATGCCTCGACATCAACTGTGCGTCTGGCCGGTTCTTCGGGCGCCAATCCATTTGCCTGTATCGCTGCCGGTATTGCCTGTCTGTGGGGGCCTGCCCACGGCGGCGCTAATGAAGCTGCGTTGAGCATGCTGGAGCAAATCGGTTCGGTTGATAATATTGCTGAGTTCATCACGCAAGTGAAGGATAAAAACTCTGGCGTCAAGCTGATGGGTTTTGGTCATCGTGTCTACAAGAACTACGATCCACGCGCCAAGCTCATGCGTGAAACTTGCTATGAAGTGCTCAATGAACTGGGCCTGCATGATGATCCGTTGTTCAAGCTGGCCATGGAGTTGGAAAAGATCGCGCTGGAAGATGACTACTTTGTATCGCGCAAGCTGTATCCGAACGTCGACTTCTATTCGGGTATCGTGCAGCGCGCATTGGGTATCCCGACTTCGATGTTTACCTGCATTTTTGCTATGGCACGTACCGTCGGTTGGATTGCTCAATGGAATGAAATGATCTCTGATCCAGAGCAAAAAATTGGCCGTCCGCGTCAGTTGTTTGTCGGTTCCGCCAAGCGCGACGTACAAGCCATCGACAAGCGTGGCTGAAATATGTAGTGGCGAGAACGGCATTGATGTCATCAACCTGTCATCTTGTTGTGGCTTGCCAGGCCGCCTGAGGAGTGCACTCTGAAGCTGGCTACAATTAGCAACAAATAAAAAAGCGAATCTTACGGATTCGCTTTTTTATTGGGAATAAGCAGATATAATTCGGCCTATGCTGACTGGATAAATAAAAAAATTCAGATAGACATGGTCCTTCCCCCACAACTTGATGTGCAATCCGCTAACCGGTCAGGCCGTGTCGCGGAAGGTTAGACTAACCCGCTAATCTCGCGAAACGCGAAGAAAGGTGAGCAAGCAATGACGCAAATCTACGAGCAATACAACCTAAATTCCTACCTTTTTGGTGGAAATGCGCCGTACTTGGAAGAATTGTACGAGGCGTACCTCAATAATCCAGGATCCGTACCCGATAATTGGCGTGCTTATTTTGATGCGGTGCAGCATGTGCCGGCCGTTGATGGCTCCAATCGTCCCGACGTTGCCCATGCTCCGGTGATTGCTTCCTTTGCGGAACGCGCCAAGCAAGGTCCAATCCGTACCGTGGTTGCCTCCGCCGACACCGAAATGGGTCGCAAGCGCGTTGCCGCTACACAATTGATTGCCAGCTATCGCGATCTGGGTTCCCGTTTTGCCAATCTTGATCCGCTGCAACGTCAAGAGCGCCCCAGCATCCCTGAGCTGGAGCCAAGCTTTTACGGCTTCTCCGACTCTGATATGGACATCGTGTTCAATATCAGTCATACCTATTTCGGCGCCGAAACCGCATCGCTGCGTGATCTGTTGAATGCGCTGCGCGAAACCTACTGTCGCTCGATCGGTGCAGAGTTCATGTACATCAGTGATCCGGCAGAAGTGCGCTGGATGCAGGAACGTTTGGAGCCGACCCGCGCGTTGCCGAATTTCACCGCAGAAAAGAAGAAGCATATTCTGGACCGTCTGACTGCTGCTGAAGGTCTGGAGCGTTACCTCCACACTAGGTATGTCGGTCAAAAGCGTTTTTCGCTGGAAGGCGGCGAAAGCTTTATCGCCTCCCTGGATGAAACCATCCAACGCGCTGGCGAAAAAGGCGTGCAGGAAATCGTTATCGGTATGGCCCACCGTGGTCGTCTGAACGTGCTGGTCAACACCCTTGGCAAGACTCCGCAAGAACTGTTCTCGGAATTTGAGGGCCACCATGCCGACGATTTGCCGGCCGGTGACGTCAAGTATCACCAAGGCTTCTCTTCCGATATCAGTACCCCAGGCGGCCCGGTCCACCTGTCGCTGGCATTCAATCCATCGCACCTGGAAATCGTCAACCCGGTAGTTGAGGGCTCGGTGAAAGCGCGTATGGATCGCCGCGGCGATAAGGACGGTGCACAAGTGCTGCCAATTCTGGTTCACGGCGATGCTGCATTTGCCGGCCAAGGCGTGGTCATGGAAACCCTGAACCTGGCGCAGACACGTGGCTACGGTACCGGTGGTACTGTGCACATCGTCATCAATAACCAGATCGGTTTCACTACTTCTGATCCACGCGATTCCCGTTCGACGCTGTATTGCTCGGACGTGGTCAAGATGATCGAAGCACCGGTGCTGCACGTCAATGGCGACGATCCAGAAGCAGTTGTGTTTGCTACCCAGATCGCAGTCGATTACCGCATGCAGTTCAAGAAGGACATCGTGGTCGACATCATCTGCTTCCGCAAGCTGGGTCACAACGAGCAAGATACGCCAGCGCTGACACAGCCGCTGATGTACAAGAAAATCGCGCAACATCCAGGTACACGTAAACTGTACGCTGACAAGCTGACCGCACAAGGCACGATTCCGGCCGACGGTGGAGATGCCATGGTCAAGGCTTTCCGCGATGCGATGGATGCCGGCAAGCATACGGTTGATCCGGTCATCACCAACTTCAAGAGCAAGTATGCCGTCGATTGGCTGCCATTCCTGAACCGCAAGTGGACTGATGCTGCCGATACCGCCGTACCGCTGGCAGAGCTCAAGCGCTTGGCAACACGTATCACAAGTATCCCTGAAGGCTTCAAGGCCCACTCACTGGTCGAGAAGGTCATCCATGACCGCGCTGCCATGG
>Ga0302152_10000727_pt1 | contig 15115 bp, 8 predicted proteins | sample I_Bog_N2_1_FD_192434 | JGI IMG/M metagenome (GOLD analysis project Ga0302152, IMG submission 192434) | Peat permafrost microbial communities from Stordalen Mire near Abisko, Sweden - I_Bog_N2_1 | ecosystem: Environmental > Terrestrial > Soil > Wetlands > Peat | place: Sweden: Abisko, Stordalen...
GCCGGGCATGTTGGAGTCGAGGTCGAACATCACCTCGACTTCCTTGCTGCCCTGGTTGCCCGACAGCACCACCGCCAGGTCGCGCATCAGCGGTTCGAGTTCGAAGGGGTGCGGGTCCAGGCGCAGTTTGCCGGCTTCGATCTTGGAGTAGTCGAGGATATCGTTGAGCAGGCCGAGCAGTGACTTGGCCGCCGTCTGGGCCTTGACCACGTAGTCGCGCTGACGGGCATTGAGGTCGGTGTGCTGGACCAACTGCAACATCCCCAGCACCGCGTTCATCGGCGTGCGGATTTCATGGCTCATATTGGCCAGGAAGAACGACTTGGCGGCGCTGGCGCTGTCGGCGCGGTTCTTGGCCTGGAGCAGGTACGACTCCAACTCGCGTTGAGCGGTGATATCGCGGTTGATACCGGTCACCCGCAGGGCCTGCCCCTGGGCATCGCGCTCGACCTGGGCGCCGGCCTGAATGAAACGTATCCGGCCATCCGTCCCCTGCACACGGAAGATCGGGTCATACACAGCCTCCCCGGCAACAGCGGCCGCCAACTGCGCAGCTGCCGCCTCGACGTCCTCGGGGTGAACCCGCTCGTACCAGTGCGCATAGTTCAAACCGTTATCGCGCAACGTCAGCGGCTGGCTGTAGAACTCGAACATCCGATCATTCCATTGCAAGCCATTGTCCGACAGGGTCCAGGTCCAGATACCCAACTCGGCCACGTCGGCGGCCATCAACAATTGATCGCGGATCACCCGGCTCGCTTGCAGGCTCAACTCAAGCTGATGCTCGGCCGCCTTGCGCTGGGTGATATCGACAGCGATGCCCAGATAGCCCATCAGTTGCCCTTCGTCGTCGCGCAGGTCGGTCACCACCAGGCTGACCGGCACCTGCGAGCCATCCTTGCGCACATAGGTCCATTCGCGGGTTTCCGAGTGTTCGAACTCCGGCTTGTGGACAAAGACCCGAAAGCCCTCGATGACTTGCCCATACTCCGCACTGAGTTCAGCGGCACGCTCCATGACCTCCTGCTCCACGTGGAGGATCGCCGGGGTCGTCTTGCCCAGCACTTCCTCGGCGCGATAACCAAGCATGTGCTCGGCGCCTTCGTTGAACACACTGATCACGCCGTCCAGGTCGGTGGCGATGATCGACACCTCGGAGGCCGAACGCAGCACACTGCTGAACAGCAGGTTGATCCGCCGTAGCTCGCAGGTGCGTGCCGCCACCTGTTCTTCGAGGCTGGAATTGAGTTCGAGAATCCGCGCCTCGGCGGCCTTCTGCGCGCTGATGTCACGAAGAATCTTGGAAACACCGACCACCCGACCGCTTTCATCGCAGATGGGGGAAACATTGACCGACACATGGATACTGCGACCGTCCTTGCGCCGCCGCAGGGTATCGAAGTTGGTAATCGTCTCGCCGAGCGCGATACGCGCCAGGATATCGGCCTCTTCCGGGGACAACTCGAGCGGCACGATCAACTTCACCAGCGGCTGGCCCACCGCTTCCTGCGCGGTATAACCCAACAGGTTCTGCGCCCCCTTGTTCCAACTCGTCACAACACCTTGCAAGGTCTTGCCGATGATCGCGTCCGCCGAGCCCTCGACGATCGAGGCCAATCGCCCCTGCTCGGCGATCACCTGCAGGCGGCGCTGGGAACTGACCCCGGCAATCGCGGCGAGCGCGGCCAGCAGCAGGGTCGCCAGGACGCCGAGGGCAAACACCACGGTCGGCGACACCAGGTGCAGGCGCTGGGCGAACAGCGGCAGCGCTTCCAGGTCGACCCGCCAGCGCCGACCGAATATCTCGCGTTCCAGGGTATAGGTCATCAACCCCGTCGGCTGCACATCCTCCGCATAGCTCGTCTGGTAAAACTGTTCTTCCGCCCCCGGCACGGTAACGTCCGTGAGCCGCAGGTTGACGGCCTCGCTTTCCGGCAATAAACCGCCCAGCACACTCTCGATCAGCAACGGCGCGTAGCCCCAGCCCACCACCGCAGCCTCGCGCTCGGTCTCGGTGGGCGGGACGATACCGTCCTTGTAGATCGGCAACAGAATCAGGAACGACTGTTCCGGGCTGCCCACCGCCTGTACCAGCGTGATCGGCGAGGTGATGCGCGCACTTGCGCTACGCGCAGCCGCACGGGCGGCCTCGGCCCGGTCGGACTCCGAGGCGATGTCCAGGCCGAAGGCCGCCGACTGGTCGGCGTTCGGCTCCAGGTACTGGATCACATAGAGGTCGCCGTCATGGGGCGCAAACTGGTGAATCGTGAAGTCCGGTGCACCATCGGCCCGGGCCCGGCGCACAAACGCATCCAGTTCCTGAACCGGTACCCGGCGGATAAAGCCGAATCCACGGGCCCCGGGAAACTCCTTGGGCACGTCACGCATCTGGCTATAGCGGTGGAAGATCTCCCGCGTCATGCCATCCACGCCGGCGGTGATCATCGCGCCACGGGTACCGCGCAAGCCGTACTGGTACAACTGCAACCGGGTCAACACCGACTGCACCGCGCTTTCGGCCTCAGCCTCCAGGGCTTCGCGGGTACGTTGCTCATTGCTGTTGTGCAGGATCAGGCATCCCACGACAGTCGCCACCAGCCCCAGGGCCAGGATCATCGCAACACGCCCATTCAGGGCAGACAGGCTAGTTCGTTTCAACACTGGGGCTCCCTTGAGCTGTGCGGCTATCCCGAAGGCCGGGATGTCGATCGTCGGCGGCTGGCCCCACGGCCCTCATGCCGTTCGTGGCCATGAAGACAGGAAGGTGCAGATCTGGGTAAACGGAACCGGTCGGCAATACAGATAGCCCTGCATGATCCGGCAACCCTGCTCCAGCAGGAGGGCGGCCTGTTGCCGGGTCTCCACGCCTTCGGCCACCAGTTCAAGGCCCAGTGCCTGCCCCAACTTGATGATCGCCTCGACGATGGCCAGGTCGCTCTTGTCGGTGAGCATGTCGCGCACAAAGCTCTGGTCGATCTTCAACACATCGATGGGAAACCGCTTGAGATAAGCCAGGCTCGAATAACCCGTGCCGAAATCGTCGATGGCCACGTGAACCCCCAACGCCTTGAGCGCCACCAGGATTTCGCGGGCATTGTCGATGTCCCGGGCCAGGACCCCTTCGGTGATTTCCAGTTCCAGCCAGCGCGGCTCCAGACCCGAGTCGAGGAGGATGCTCTTGACCATCCCGAGGAAGGACTCTTCGCGAAACTGCACGGCGCTGATGTTCACACTGACGCAGATCGGATAGCCCAGTTCGTGGAGTTTGCAGGTGTCCTTGCAGGCCTGGAGCAGTACGTATTTGCCGATGGGGATGATCAACCCGGTTTCCTCGGCCAGCGGAATGAAATCCGCCGGCGAGACCAGGTTACCGTCACCGTTGCGCCAGCGGATCAATGCCTCCATGCCGACCACGCGATGATCCCGGGCATCGACCTTGGCCTGGTAGAACACCTCGAACACCCCCTCCTCGATGGCCGCGCGCATATGCCGTTCAAGCAGGTGACGGGCACGCATGCCGCTTTCAATACCGGGAGAGAAAAACAGATAGCGGTTACGCCCCGCCAGCTTGGCCTGATACATCGCGGCGTCGGCATGTCGATAGAGCGACTCGAGGTCATCGCTGTCTTCCGGGAACACCCCGATGCCGATGCTGGCACTCAGGTCGTAGCGCGTGCCCTGCAACGAAAACGGGCTGGAAATGGCTGCCAGCACCTGCTCGGCAAAGTCGCCCACCGCCTCGAAACCGTCCACCTCCGAGAGCAGGATGATGAACTCGTCGCCGCCCTGGCGACTGAGGGTATCCATGCCCCGCAGGAGCATCGACAGGCGCGTCGCCACATATTTGAGCATCTGGTCGCCGACCGAGTGGCCCATGGAGTCATTGATGGCCTTGAAATTGTCCAGGTCCAGCAACAGCATCGCCAGGCGCCCATGATCGCGCCGGGCCATTTTCAGCGCCTGCTCGGCACGATCCTGCAACAGCATGCGGTTGGGCAAGCCGGTCAGGGCGTCATGGTTGGCCAGGCGCTTGGCTTCATTGCGCAGGGTGATATGGGCGTTGATATGCGCCCTGGCCACCGGGATATTCAGGGGCTTCTGGATAAAATCGATGCCGCCGTAGCCCAGGGCCTGAAGTTCGTAATCGGCCTGGGCATGGGAGGTGACGAAAATCACCGCGGCGTCAGACAGCTTGGGATCGGCCTTCAGCGCCTTGCAGACCTCGAAGCCGTTCATGCCGGGCATCTCGATATCCAGCAGGACCACATCGGGACGGCATTGACGCGCGACTCGCAGCGCTTCTTCGCCACTGGTGGCGACATGCACCTGGGCCAGATCCCGCACCGACTCACGCAGAATCATCGCGTCGGTCGCTTGGTCATCGACGATCAGGACGACCGGAGCGGGGCTAAATGTGGACTCGCGCATTCCTTGCTCCCAGGCAATTCCTTTGTAATTCATGACCAAAGAGCGCTGACGTGGCGCCGTTCCTCACCCCCTGGTCAGCCTTCAGTCGTTCAAGGCGTTGAAAGTGAGTGCAGACGTCTATTGGTTATAGCTGACGCAAGGCACATAGCCACCCCGTCGAAGCTTCTTCGACGGCTCGTGGGTCGAACGGTAGGCCGAAGCGCTCAGCGCAATTCGCCCAGCAACCCCAGCTCCTGCGCCCGCGCCACGGCCTGGGTCCGCCGCTCGACCCCCAATTTGCTGTTGATATGGCTGGCGTGGGTTTTCACCGTGTGCAGGGAGATGAACAACTGGTCGCTGATCTCCTGGTTCGAACAACCCTGGGCGATCAAGTGCAGGACCGCCAGCTCACGGGTACTCAGACTCTCGACCGGCTGCGCCAGTTCCCCCGCTTCGCGCACCGTCGGGGCCGGCAGCAGCGCCAGCAGGCTTTGTCGCAGCGGCGTGTCGGGGCCGTGCAACAGTTGCTCGCGCATCCACTCCGGATGCGCCTTCACCAGGGCCTGGAACGGCAGCAGCGCGCCGCCCGTGGTGGCCTCCACCGCGTGGGCGAACAGCGGCCGGGCTTCCGCCTCCCGGGCCGTCGCCAGCAACACCAGCACCCACTGGTTCCAGGCCATCACGCTCAGCAACTGGCCACCGCTGGCCTGACCCTGCTCCACCAGTTTCGCCAAGCGCTGCTGCGCGGCCGTCGGCTTGCCGCGCAGCGCTTCGAGCAAGGCCTGCTGCAACTGGATATGCAGCGGCAGTTGCAGGTGGAACTCCGGCGCCGCCGCCGCTTGCTCACCGTTATAGGTCTGCTCCAGGCGCCCCAGCCAGGCTTCGGCCAGGTCGATGCGGCCCTGGGCCAGCCACAGTTGGCATTTCATCAGGGTGATCATCGCCAGGTAGTAGATCGGCGGCACATCCCAGATATGCATCAGGCGCTCGGCCTCGGCCAGTTCGGCAAAGGCCTTGGCAAACTCGCCGTTGCGCCCGTCCTGGCTGGCAATCACGCAATGCCCGACCAACACGCTGATATCCCGGCAGGCCCGCGCTTCGTGGAGACCGGCGAGCAGGCGAAGGCGCCCGGCTTCGGGTTGCAGGCGCAGGGTCAGCAGATAACCCTCGTAGAGCGTCAGACGGGCACGGGCCGCGTACAGTCGCTGGGCAGGCAAACCCTCCAGGCGCTGCAAGCCCTGGCGGACCTCATCCAGCGCACGCAGCACCTCGCCACGGGCCTGGAGCACCCGCGCCCGGTCGTAATGGGCCAAGGCCTCGAACAACGGGTTGCCGACCCGCTGGGCCAGCTCCAGGGACTCGCGATTCAGGCCACGGGCGCGCCACAGGTCGCCATCGGCAATCGCCAGGTTGGACAGGGTCGACAGGCACACCAGGCGCTGGCCGTAGCGCTTGTGCGGCAGGCTGAGCAAGGCTTCGCCGCAATAGGCCTGGGTCTTCTGGCGATCGCCCCGGCCGCGAGCGATGATCCCACTGAGGGCCAGCCATTGCGCGAGCATGGACTTCTGCGCCGTGGCCGAGGGCGCGGGCAGGAAGCGGCTCAGATGACTGGCCAGTTCTTCGGCCGCGTCCAGCTGGCAGGCCAGGCCCAAGGCCCAGGCGTAGAGCACGATCAGGCGTGGCGTGCTGACCAGCAGGCGGTCGGGCAAGTCGGTTTTCCAGCGCAGCAGCATGCCGACGTTCTGCTCGGCCAGCAGTTGCTCTTCCGAGAGGTTCTGCACCAGGTTGGCCGCCACATCCAGATGCCCGGCGCGCAAGGCCTGTTCCACCGCTTCATCGAGCAGGCCCTGGGAACTGAACCAGCGGCAGGCCCGCAGGTGCAGGCTGGCGGCCGGGACCAGGGCATTGCTCGGCGGGCGGCTGCGCAGCAGATCGGAAAACAGATGGTGATAACGGAACCAGTGGCCGTGTTCGTCCAGCGGCACCAGGAACACCTGGTGCGATTGCAGGTAGCTGAGGATCTGCGCGCTGTCGTGGGACTCGCGAATGGCGTCGCACAGCTCGCTGCAAAAGCGCTCCTGGGGCGCGGTGTCGTAGAGAAAGCCCTGGACTTCGGGCGGCAGGCAGTCGATCACCTCCTCCAGCAGGTAGTCGCGAATCAGCCCGGTGCCCCCTTGCAGGACCTGGGGCAACGCCGTATCGCTGCTGGCCTGCGCCGCGGCCAGTAGCCAGAAGCGCAAGCCGGCGACCCAGCCCTCGCTGCGTTCGATCAGGGTGTGCAGCGCATCGCCCCGCAAGGAACTGCTGTGGCGCTCGAACAGGTCCAGGGATTCGTCGTGGGTCAGGCGCAGGTCCTGCTCATTCAGCTCCAGCAGTTGCCGCGACAAGCGCAGGCGCGCCAGGTGCCACTCCGGCCGCTGCCGGCTGGTGACCATTACCAGCAGGCCGGCGGGCAGGTGGTTGAGGAAGAACTGCAGGCAACGGTCCAGCACCGGGCCCTGGGCCAGATGGTAGTCGTCGAGCACCAGCAACAGCGGCGTGGTAACGGAAAGGTGCAATGCCAGTTCGTCGAGCAGGCCGTCCAGCCATTCTTCGAACGCGAAGGGTTGATGGCGCTGACGCATTTTCAACAGGCCCAGGGCCTGGCTGCCGAGGCCCGGGAAGTAATGCTGCAGGCCGTCGAGCAGGCGCTCGAGGAAACGTCCCGGATCGTTGTCCCGCGGACTGAGCCCCAGCCACAGGCTTTGCCAGTGTCCGGGCAGGCCCTGGCAGAACTCCACCGCCAGCGAACTCTTGCCGAAGCCGGCCGGAGCGCTGACCAGCAACAGACGTCCGTGCAATCCGGCGCCGAGGCGTTCGCACAGACGGGGTCGCAGCACATAGCCGTCCGGCAATGGCGGACGGTAGAAGCGTCCTTCCAGGGCAGGTATGGCCGGACCCACGGGACCTTGCACACGGGACAGATCAGTCATGGCCGGCTCTTGTTGAAGGGCTGTTATCGGCAGGCGAATGTCCGCAGACTAGCGGTAAAAAACGCCGTAATGAAGGCTTATTGTCTTGATTTTGTCGAAAAGCATCGACTTTGAAATATTTAGCCACACATATCCCGCAAGCAAAAAAACGCCCCGAATCAGCCGGGGCGTTTCAACGCAGGATGCGGCCTGCGCTTGTAACGGAGTTGCAGGTGGGAGCGAGCGCCCACCGTTTCAGCGAACGCCGTCCTGGCGCAGGGCGGCCGGGGTGAAGTCGCTGGTGGTGGCGGTGAAACCGAAGTCATACGCCTGCTTCTCTTCGTTCTTCATGCCCAGCGCCAGGTAACGGCCGGACTGCAGGTCGTAGAGGGTTTCCAGGGCGTACCACGGCACCTGCTTGTCGTAGTAGTTCTCGGCATGGGCTTCGGCGACACGCCAGAGCTGACCGCGACCGTCGTAGTGGTCGATCACTGCCGCCTGCCAGGTGTCTTCGTCGATATAGAAGTCACGCTTGGCGTAGATGTGCCGCTGGCCTTCCTTCAGGGTCGCGACCACATGCCAGACGCGGCGCAGTTCGTAACGCGCCAGGTCCTGGTTGATGTGCCCGGCCTTGATGATGTCGGCGTACTTCAGTTGCGGCGAATCGAGCTTGTAGCTGTCGGAGGCGATGTACATCTCCTGCTTGCCTTCGAGCTTCCAGTCGTAGCGATCCGGCGCGCCGTTGTACATGTCCAGGTTGTCGGAGGTGCCAGGCCGTCGGCGGCGGTACCCGGGCCGTCATAGGAGACTTGCGGGGCGCGTCGCACACGGCGCTGGCCGGCGTTGTAGACCCAGGCCGAACGCGGCTCCTTGACCTGGTCGAGGGTTTCATGGACCAGCAACACGCCACCGGCCAGGCGCGCCGGCGCGGTCACTTTCTGCTTGAAGTAGAAGAGGATATTGCCCGGGTTGGCCGGATCGTAGTCCTTCATCTTGTCGCGGAAGACGAACTGGTCCTGGAAATACACCAGGCTGTAGGAGCCGTTGGCCTGGGGCGTGGCCTGGGTCACCAGGCGGGTCACGCTGCCGCCGCGATAGCGGGTGATATGGTTCCAGATCACTTCCACGCCGCTTTTCGGAATCGGGAACGGCACGGCGGTCTTGAAGTTTTCCAGGCCATTGCCGCCGCTGACCAGGTTGGTCCTGGTGGCGTTTTCCTTGATCGCGGCAAACACGTCATCCGGCACGGTGGCGCCGCGATGGGACGGGTAGACCGGCATCTTGAAGGTCTCCGGATAACGCTTGAACATCGCGTATTGCCCCGGGGCCAGCTTGTCCTTGTACTGCTCGACGTTCTGCGCGGTGATGATGAACAGCGGCTTTTCACTGGCGTACGGGTCGGAGAGGAAGCCCTTGCTGTCGACCGTGCCGATGGTCTTCGCCATCGGCGCCCAGGCCGGGATGGTGCCGGCGGCGTTGCCGGCCTTTTCCGCGCCCATCGGGGTCAGGCTCGCGCCCAGTTTCGCCGCTTCGTCGGCGGACACCGCCGCCATCACACCACTGGCCAACAACGACAATCCCAGTACACCGACCTGCAACAGATTCTTGGTGATTTTCATCTTATTGTTCTTCCTGAAATTCAGCGTACTTAGAAGTTCATGCCAACGCTCAGCGCCACGAAGTCACGGTCATCCACCGTGCTGTAGTCGCCACCGAAGAAGTTGGTGTAATTCAGGCTCGCGGTGTAGGTGTTCTGGTACTCGGCATCGAGGCCCAGGCTGACCGCCTTGCGGCCCTGCTCGAAGTTGCCGCCAGGGCCCGGCGAGTAACCTTTCACGTCATGGGACCAGGCCACGTTGGGCTTGAGGTTCACCCCGGCGAAGACATCCGGGTATTCCCAGATGGCCCGGGCGCGATAGCCCCAGGACGTGGCGGTGGTGAAGCCGTCGTTGTTGCAGTTGGTGCTGCGGTTGCTCGCGTCCGCGCCAGGCCCCGCGCCAGCGATGGTGTTGCCATTGAGGGTTGGGCAAAAACCGTTGGGCAAGGTGCCCGGCCCATAGACCGGATCCCGGCCGTAGCGAACCTTGTCGCGGCTTTCCAGACCGCCCACATAGGTGATCCCCGCTTCACCGACCAGGGTCAGGCGACTGGCGCCCATGACCTGATCGAAGAAATGCGTGAAGGTGGTCTGGAACTGGGTGATTTCCTTGCGGTTATAGCCGTTGATCGTCTGGCCCGGCGAGCCCTTGATGATCGAGGCATTCCCCAGGCCCGGCAATGGCGTGACGCCGGCATAGAGGATATCGGTGGAGCTGATCTGCACCGGCGCATTCGGCCGGTAGCTCAACTCACCGCTCCAGGCGGTGCCGGTGGGCAAGGTGGTGGAGAAGCTCAAGCCATACAGGCGAATATTGTCCGGGTACTCCATGAAGTAGCTGGAGTTGCCAGCCACCACCAGGGGGGCTGCTGTACCGAAACCTGGAGCTGCGTTGAAGACCGCCTGGGAGGCGCCCTTGGCACTGAAGATCGGCGCGCGACTGTGGTAATTCATGAAATAGGCGCCGAACTCGGTGTCCAGCGGCTCGAAGTTGTAATGCATGGCCAAGCCGAACTGGCCGCCGCTGCTGGGATCCTGGTCGGGCGTGCGCCGAACCAGCACACCCTCGCCGTTGATATCGACCCCAAACGGCCGTAGCCCCGCTTGCTGGGCCGGGCTGAGGGTAGCGCTCGAGTTCAAGACCCGCAGGTTGTTGTTACAACCGTGGGAAGAAATGTCCGACTGCGAAAAGAACGTGCCGCAGTTGTCGGTGACCGTCGAGTCCCAGCCAATCTGGTAGAAGCCTTCCGCCGAGAGGTTATCGGTGAGGCTCTGGTTCATATAGAACATGTTGACCGGAATCAGGCCTTCCTTGATCTCGGCCCCCGGACGACGGAACGCCGACACATCGATCGGGTTGATCGCATTGATGCCGCCACCGATAAAGGTACTTTCACCCCAGCTCACCACCTGCTTGCCCAGGCGCACCGTGCCCGGCAGGTCGGCAATGCTGTAGTTGTGATAGACGAAGGCGTCGAGGATCTCCGCGCCGGAAGAGCGGGCGCCTTCCTGGCGGCCGTCGTTGCTGACGTTCTTGAAGTCGAGGTCCTGGTTCTGCAAGGCGAAGTCGTACCAGTACTTGCCGCGCACGAACACGCCGGTATCGCCGTATTTCAACTCAAGGTCATGCACGCCCTTGAAGATCTTCGAAAAGGTGTCCCCGGCCTTGAAGTTCTGGCGCCCGTCATCGGAGGTCTGCGACAACCCCGCGCCACCATTGTTGACGCCGATCAGGTTCTTGTTGGGATTCTGCGTCGACCAACTGGCCCCCAGCGACAGGGACGAGTCGAAGCTGCCCTCGATTTCACCGACATTGAAGCTGACGCCAAAGGCGGGACCGGCAAGCGTAGAAGCGAGACTGACGGCCAAGGGCAGCTTCGCCCGGCGCCAGAACGGGTTTAACGCGATCATCGACATACTCCATGTGCTTTATTGTTTTGGCAGTGAGTACCTTCAGGAACGCCCCGGACGAAAGGGGAGCAGACACTCCCAACCCTCGTCCGAAGTGGCGGTGCGGCGTATCGCCTGCCTGCCCCACGCCTGAAAATCCGTCAGCGGACTATATCCAGCAGGTAGTACCGCTTGATCCCTCTAAAGTGTGATTTGCACCCTGAGGTCACTGCACAAACAATGCGTTCGCCAAGCCGCTGAAAAGCGGCGGGCAAGAATGACTGAAAATTCGGATTCGGCAAGCCAAGCGCTTGCTTGGTGGGGCTGCCACGCCCTTTCGGGCGTGGTGGGGACACCTCAAAGGGTCGAGAGGAAGCTGCTGTTGCTGGCCTGCCATTGGACGATATCAATACGGATGCGCTTCTTGTCCAGTTTGCCGACGCTGGTCTTGGGAATTTCCGTAACAAGGGCGATCTGGCTCGGGATCGCCCACTTGCTCAAGTGCCCCTGCTCGACGAAGGGCTTGAGGTGTTCCTTGAGTTCCCGGGCACCGATCTCATGGCCTTCACGCAAGACCAGCAGGGCAAACGGACGCTCGCCCCATTGAGGATCGGCAATGCCCACCACGGCGACTTCACGTACCGCCGGATGACGACTGACCAGGTCTTCCAGGGCCAGGGAGGAGATCCACTCGCCGCCGGTCTTGATCACGTCCTTGATCCGGTCGCGGATGTCGATCACCCCCAGGCTGTCGAGGGTCGCCACGTCGCCGGTGTGCAGCCAGCCGCCGGCCCAGAGCTCGGCGCCCTTCTGCGGTTCGTTGTAATACCCCTCGGTCAGCCAGGGTGCGCGCAGCACCAGTTCGCCCTGGCTCTCGCCATCCGCCGGGAGGAAGTTGCCGTCTTCGTCGACAATCGCCGCCTCCACCAACGGTCCGGGCACGCCGGCCTTGATCCGGTAAGTGGTGCGTTCGTCCTCGCTGCCAGCCATCAACTCTTCGCTGAGGTGGGCACAGGACACCAACGGACCGGTCTCCGACATACCATAGGCGGCGGTCAGTTGAATGCCCTTGCTCTTGGCGGTCTCATACAGCGTGCGGTTCAACGCACTGCCGCCGATCACCATTTTCCAGCCCTTGAAGTCGGTGCCCTGGGCCGCCTTGGCGTTGAGCACCATCTGCAGGATGGTCGGCACGCAGTGGGAGAACGTGACCTTTTCCTTGCGCCACAGCTCCACCAGCAACTCGGGGTCGTAACGGCCGGGATAGACCTGCTTGAGCCCGAGCATGGTCGCCACATAGGGCAGGCCCCAGGCATGCACGTGGAACATCGGGGTGATCGGCATGTAGACGTCGTTGGTGCCCAGCAGGCGCACGCTGTCGACGCTGCCCATGATGGTCGCCACACCCATGGTGTGCAGTACCAACTGACGATGGGTGAAGTACACGCCCTTCGGATTGCCGGTGGTCCCGGTGGTGTAGAAGGTGGTGGCGACCGAGTTTTCGTCGAAATCCTCGAAGTCGTAGACCGGGCTCGCCGCCGCCAGCAGTTGCTCGTACTCACCCACCAGGTTCGGCAGCTCGGCGCTCTTGTCCTCGGTGTCGGTGAGCAGCAGGGTCTTGTCCACGGTGGTCAGTTGCCCGGCGATCGCCTGGTACAGGCCGACGAACTCGCTGTTGACCAGCACGAAGCGGTCCTCGGCGTGGTTCATGGTGTAGAGGATCTGCTCGGGCGAGAGGCGCACGTTGATGGTGTGGATCACCGCGCCGATCATCGGGATGGCGAACATGCACTCCAGGTAGCGATGGCTGTCCCAGTCCATCACCGCGACGGTGTCGCCAGCCTTGACCCCCGCCGCCGTGAGCACGTTGGCCAGGCGGGCGACCCGCTCGCTCAAGGTCGGATAGCTGTAGCGCAGCTTGTCGCGATAGACGATCTCGCGGGTTTTCTCGTAGCGGCTGCCGGACATCAGCAAGCGCTTGATCAACAGGGGGTATTGATAAGCCCCTTCGGCGGGCGGAATGATACGAGTCTGCAACATGGAGCTTCCTTGGTCTGTCTGCACGGTCGAGGCTAAAGATAGGCACTCTAGAGCCGCCGCGCACTCACTAAATCACCCAAAGGAATGATTTGCAGACGAACGTGGGTGCTAGCTCACAGCCAGCACCCACGAAAACCTCCATCCAGGCTCAGGCTGGCTGCCCCGCTGGCTGCTGGGCCGGGGTACGCGGGAACACCAGCGCGGCGACAAAGGTCAGCGCGGCAAAGCCCGCGAGGATCAGGTACAGACCGGCAAACCCCTGGCGCGGCTCGACAAAGGCGATCAACGGAATGGCCGTCGCGCTGGCCCCGAACGACAGGCAATAGCGCAAGGCAAAGACCCGCGATTGCCACTGCGGCGCGACAAAATTGGCGACCATCGCGTCATTCACCGTCACCTGGCCGAAGACCACGAACATCAGTGCCGCGCCCAGGACCATCACCGACAGGCCGTCGACATAGGCCAGGCCGAACAGCAACGGCGCCTGGCACAGGGTCAGCACCACGAACGGCCATTTCAGGCTCATGCGGTCGAGCATCCGCCCGATGCTCAACTGCGCCACCGCGCCAAAGGCGTAGGCCAGGCTGACGATCACCCCGAGCAACTGCGGCGAGGCGAGCCACTCATGCAGGCGCTCCTGGAACAGCTTCGGGTAGGTCATGGTAGTGGCGTTGAACACCACCCCGCCGGTGGCCGTGACCAGCGCCAGGACACTGAACACCATGACCATGGAAATCTGCTGGCCGCTGGCGTTGCGCAGTTTCACATGGGGCTGCACCGGAATCGGCTCTTCGCGCACCTGCCAGGCAAACAGCACGCCAAGGATGATCGACACCGCCCCCGGCAGGATAAACGCCGAACGCCAGCCGAACTGCGCCACCAGAAAGCCGGTGACCAGCGCCGAAAACGCCACGCCGAGGTTGCCCCACATGCCGTTGACGCCGATTTCACGGCCACGGTTCTGCGCGTAGCTGACCAGCATCGCGGTGCCCACCGGGTGGTAGATCGCGGCGAAGACACCCACCAGGGTCAGCCCCAGGGTCAGCATCGGCGCCGTGCTGCTCAGGCCGGTAAAGATCGACGCAGCGCCGATGCCGAAGAAGAACAGCAGCATCATGCTCCGTCGACTCCAGTGGTCCCCCAGCCAGCCAGCCGGCAGCGAACAGGCGCCGAAGGCAATGAAGCCACCGAGGGACAGGCCGATCATCTGGGCGAAGTCGAGGCCGAAGGTCTGGCCCATGCCAAGCACGGCGGCAGGGAAAATCAGCATGAACATGTGGTCGATCACATGGGCTGCATTGATGTAGCGGATTACGTTTCGGGGTTGGTTCATCGCGGCACACACGTCAGGATTGTTATCGGTCCGTTATGCTAAATTGGCGACAAAACGCATTTCTGCCAACAAACTCATCAAACCAGACAGACTTGTAGAATCGGACATGTTAATCAGCCACTTCCTACACGGGCCGGTCAGCGCCTATCCCCGCGACTACGTCGACGGCGCACACCAGGAACTGCACGTCCATCAGGAAGCGCAGTTGCTCTATGCCGTGTGTGGAGTCATGCGCCTGGTCACCGCCGAAGGCGCGTGGATCATTCCGCCGACCCGCGCCGTGTGGATTCCGCCCTGGGTCGAGCATGAGATTTTCATGAGCGGCGAAGTGCGCATGCGGTCGTTATTTATCGCCGCCGAGTATTCGCCGGCCAACCTCCGCGGTTGCTGTGTGCTGGCGGTGACGCCGTTGCTGCGGGAGCTGATCGTGCGTGCGGTGCAAGGGCCGGAACAGGCGAGCAACCCGCTGATCCAGCAGCTTATGCTGGAGGAACTGGCGGCCCTGGAGAACCTGCCGCTGCATATCCCGATGCCGACTGACCGACGCCTGCAACGGATCTGCCTGGCCCTGCTGGAAACCCCGGATCACCCCAACAGCCTGGAAGACTGGGCACAGCAGGTCGGCGCCAGTACCCGGACCCTGGCGCGGCTGTTCCAGCAGCAAGTGCGGATGAACTTCAATGCCTGGCGCCAGCAACTGCGCCTGATGGAGGCCTTGCCACGCCTGATCGCCGGGGAAAGCGTGCAGCACGTGGCCAAGGTGTTGGGCTATGGCAGCGCCCGGGCCTTCAGCTCGATGTTTCGCCGCCTGCTCGGCGACAACCCGCGGGACTACCTGAATGCCCTGAACCAGTTCAGCGCCATCAATGCATCTAGGTGAAGGCCAGCTTCACGCCG
>Ga0302152_10000734_pt1 | contig 15024 bp, 16 predicted proteins | sample I_Bog_N2_1_FD_192434 | JGI IMG/M metagenome (GOLD analysis project Ga0302152, IMG submission 192434) | Peat permafrost microbial communities from Stordalen Mire near Abisko, Sweden - I_Bog_N2_1 | ecosystem: Environmental > Terrestrial > Soil > Wetlands > Peat | place: Sweden: Abisko, Stordalen...
AGGACACCGCCCTTTCACGGCGATAACACGGGTTCAAATCCCGTCGGGGACGCCAACAAAATCAAATAATTCAGAATATTCTATGGCGCGTGGGTCAGTCGGGATTCTTTCCGGGCTGGAACAAATCACCGTTGCGGACTGCATCATCGCACCGAATTGCCGGATGCGGCAGCCCGCACGGTTTCCACTTCAACGCTTGCAAGCAGAAAAGTGCCGACTCCTTTGGGATCATTCGTCACCGTTTTCTCGCTTATGTAGTAGGCGTAACTGCCGTCCCGATAAGGATCGCCGCCGAGTCCCCCAACCTTCACCGTCCCTGTAAGAGATAGGGCGTCTTCGGGTCCCACCTGGATGAAGTGGCTCAGGATTCCGTTGTACCCGCGCTCCGCATTGGCAGCATATGCTGCGGGAAGATACCCCAGCCTGACACCTTTTGCCAGCGAGTAAACAAACATGCAGGATGCGGATGCTTCAAGATAGTTTCCCTCGGCTCCGCCTTTGTCCAGTACCTGGTACCACAGTCCCGTCGCGCCGTCCTGGTAACTCACAATTGCGGCGGCATCCCGTCTGAATTGCGCTATCAATTGTTGTCGACGCGGATCGGCGACAGGATAATAGCCAATCGTATCCACGAGCGCCATCATCGCCCAGCCCATCGCTCGTCCCCAATACTGCGACGAGGCTCCTGTCTTCCGGTCAGCCCATCGCTGCTGCTTCGACTCATCCCAACCGTGATAGAGCAAACCTGTCTTTGCATTGCGTGCATGTTCATCGAGCAGCGCAAACTGGTGAGTAATGTCGTTGAACGCATCCGGATGGCCAAAGGCGGAAGCATATTCGGCGTAAAACGGCTCCGCCATATACAGCCCATCGAGCCACATTTGATTCGGGTATCGCTGTTTATGCCAAAATCCGCCTGAAGCCGTGCGCGGCTGATGAAGAAGCTGCCCGTAGAGCAACGACGCGGCCTTGGCATAGCGCGGATCATGAGTTGCGCTCGAAAGCAACAGGAGCTGTCGCCCCATCAGAATGCTGTCGAGCTGATACTCATCCTCTTTCCAAGTTGGGATATATCCATCGGGCCCGACAAACCGGTCGACGGAGTTCTTGATGTAGTTGAAGTATCGTGGATCCCCAGTCATCGACCAAACGGCATCCATTCCCTGCAGCAATGTTCCAAGTTCATAATTCCAAGCCCAATGCTGCTCTGGCGGTACAAACCGCCCATTGGGCCAGCGGTCCATTGAAGCGTTTGCCATACGCACTGACCATGGCCTCACCGCAACGTTCGCAGTTTGCGCACTTCCGCTTAGGAGTCCGGCGAGTAACATCGCGAATAAAAGTTTGCTGTAACTCAAAGCTGACACTCCAGGCAATTCTTCTACTTCTTAGCCGCGGGAAGTTCGACAATTTTTGCACCCGCAAGATTCATCATCGCAAGCCCTTCCGTCGAAGTTACTTCCACGCCTGATTCGGTAACTTCGGCATAGCCGACTGACATCCCATGCTGCGCGCCGATCTTGACATTGCGCAAAACAACGCTTGCAACCGGGGCTTCCGGCAGTCCCACAATCACTCCCGCAGAAACGCTGTCAGTCGCAGTCACATTTTCGAGAGTAATGTCATGAAAGTGAGGTGTCAGTCTGGTAACCGGTTGCGGTGACACTGAGTCGGGCGGCAGAACTTTGGGATAGTACTCACTGATGATAAGGGCGTTCTTCACGTCCTTCATATCGATGTCGCGGAACAACAACGGACCTACATCGTTGCCTCTGTCGCGATTCGCTTTCACACGAATACCGTTGTCCGTTCCCTTGAAGTGGATGCGCTCGGCGCGAATGTTGTGCGCGCCTCCCGCGATTTCGCTTCCAATCGAAAGACCATGCCCATGCAGAAAAGTGCAATCGGTAATGGTGATGTCCCAGCTAGGTTCGTCTGGCCCTGGAGATCCAATCGCTCCCGACTTGATGGCGATGTCATCATCGCCAACGTCCGCAAAAACATGGTCGATCACGACATGCGACGACGAAAAGGGATCGATAGCATCCGTATTCGGGGAGTTGGCGGGTGCAAGAACCTTGATGTTCCGAATAATGACATCGTCAGAGTAGTAAGGCACCAGCTGCCACATCGGAGAATTTTGTAGCGTGACCCCCTCGACCAGCACATGCGTGCAGTGATCGAAGACCACGAGTCTCGGTCGCGGATGATCTGACCCCATCACTCCTGCATTTTTCACACTGCGCGCCATCTCCCACCAACTCTCCCCCGCGCCGTCAATCACGCCTTCGCCCGTAATGGACACATGGGATGCGCTGGTTGCGCTGACAAGTGATTGCAAACCAGGCTCTCTGAATTCTGTCTTCGATGGATAGTCGGCATGAACTGGCGATCCGAGAAGGGTGGCACCCTTATCAAGTTGCAACGTGATGCTGTTCTTGAGCACAATGGGTCCGCTAAGATAGGTTCCGGCAGTCAGCTCAACCGTTCCGCCGCCCTGGCTTTCGCATACGTCGATCGCCTTTTGGATTGCCACTGTCTCCTTCGCAACGCCATCTCCTTTGCTCCCGAATTTTTGTGGATAACACAACGCCGATGATTCAAGTGCGCAGACAGGCATGGCAAATGCGAGATAGGGGGCTGCAACGAAAATCAATCGGAGGTGAAGTGAAAATCGAATTTGGGACACATTTGCTCCCGGAAAATGGGCTTTTGTTGCACCGCAATCATATCCTTGATCGCAGTGGTCATACCACTGGATTCGTCCGCGAGAACCAATTTGTGGCTCGGCGCCGAGAATAAAAGCGGATCGGCAAGCGGAATTGCAAAACGTGTAGCATTACCATGATTTACAGCAGATGAATTTGCAACAGAAGAGGTTTATGAAATTGCGTCCAGCGTTAGCAGTTGTGCCGTTCCTCGGAGTTCTGATCTGTGCTTCCCCGATCCACACCCAGCAGAAAACAGAGTTGGCGCTGATGCCCATGCCTGCCCACGTGACGCAGGGTGAGGGCCAGTTCCTGATTGATGGAAGCTTCGGCATTGGGCTGAGTAGAGGCGCCGATCCTGTGATTGTGTCGGCCGAGCGGCGCTTCCTGACGACTCTGGCGCGCGAAACCGGAGTCCCGTTTTCAGGTGAGGCGAAGGCTAATCAGCCAAGCTTCACCATCACCACACCCGGCGCCGTCAAACCGGTGCTGCAACTTGGTGAAGATGAGTCGTATCACTTGGAAATCTCGACTGCGCATGTCCAGTTGAATGCCGCGAATCCCATGGGAATTCTGCACGGGCTGCAAACGTTCCTGCAACTAGTCAGAGTCACGCCACAGGGATTCGCCGTACCCGTGGTCACCATTGACGATGCGCCTCGCTTCCCATGGCGGGGACTCATGATCGACGTTGGACGACACTTTATGCCGGTTGAGGTCATCGAGCGCAACCTGGACGGAATGGAGGCTGTGAAGCTGAATGTTTTCCACTGGCACCTGTCTGAAGATCAGGGTTTTCGCGTGGAGAGCAAGGTGTTTCCAGAGTTGCAGGCGAAGGGATCAGCTGGACTTTTCTACACCCAAAAGCAAGTCGCCGAGGTGATTGAGTACGCAAGGGATCGCGGAATCCGTGTGGTTCCTGAATTCGATATGCCCTGTCATACTTCTGCGTGGCTGACGGGCGATCCGGAGCTGGGAAGCTCGGCAGGCCCGTACCGGATCGTTACGAAGTGGGGCATCTTCGATGGCGCAATGGACCCGACCAGAGAGACAACTTATCAGTTCCTCGACAAGTTTCTGGGCGAGATGACGTCACTGTTTCCTGATGCCTATTTCCATATTGGCGGCGACGAGTGCGATGGAAAAGAGTGGGATGCAAACCCACAAATCAAGGCCTACATGAGCGCGCATGGATTGAAGGACAATGCGGCGTTGCAGGCGTACTTTACGGGGAGACTGCAGAAGCTTGTCGCGGGCCACCACAAGATCATGGAGGGGTGGGATGAGGTGCTGCAACCGGACACGCCACGCGATGTTGTGATTCAGTCGTGGCGCGGTCAAACCTCGCTTGCCCTGGCTGCTAAGCAGGGGAACCGCGGCCTGCTTTCGACGGGCTACTACATCGACCTGAATCAATCAGCAGCGGAGCATTACCTGGTTGATCCGCTGAGCGGGGATGGTGCGTCACTCAATGCTGAGCAGCGGGCGCGGGTGCTGGGTGGCGAGGCGACCATGTGGAGCGAGTTTGTGACTCCGGAAAACATCGACAGCCGGATATGGCCGCGCACGGCGGCGATTGCGGAACGGCTGTGGTCTCCGCAGGAAATTCGCGATGTGGATTCGATGTACGAGCGGTTGGCGGTTGTATCGCAGCAGCTTGAATACTACGGGCTCGAACACAAGCATTTTGCCGATCTTATGCTGAAGCGGATGAGCGGCGATGAGGACCCGCAGTTGCTTAAGATTCTGGCTGCCGTGGTGCAGCCGCCTGAGGGATACGAGCGCGGGCAACTGAAGGATTATGAGAGCTTTACGCCCTTGAACAGGCTGGTGGACGCGGTGCCTCCGGAGAGTGACATGGGGCGCAGGTTCAACGATCTTGCCAAGCTGATTATTCAGGGGAAAGCCACGGCTGAGCAGTTGCAACTGGCTCGGGACTGGCTGGTGGTTTGGCGCGACAACGATGCGAAGCTGCAGCCATTGCTGGGGCGCTCTGAGCTGACTGAGGAGTTGGCGCCGCTGTCGCTTAACCTGTCTCATACTGCGCAGATAGGGCTTGAGGCGCTGGATGATTTGAGCGCTCATCGGGTGACGGACGCGGGCGCGGTGAAGGAGAAGACGGCCTGGCTGAAGGACGCGGAAAAGCCGCAGGCGGTGCTGCTGGACATGGTGGTTCCGTCAGTGGAACTGCTGGTGCAGGCGGCGGGAAGCCACTAAGAAATCGGGGCCGGTTTCGTTGCGCGCAGACTGTTGAAGCGACTGCTGATAGGGGTGCGCACCATAGGGTAATAGGCCGCTCAAGTGGTTACAAAGCATGCGAAAGGGTCGAACCTGTGGTTGCGACTCGTGGAGACACGTACCTTGCGGGCAGCCTTTTCGAGATGTTTCGGTTGTAGAGAGTTTAATGAAACGAGGGACAGGGTTGCAGAGAGTTAGCCGTTTCTTTGGAAAACGCGCTGATTCTGCAGGGATTAGTGGTGCAACCTGTTGATCCTGCATGATTTATTTCGGTTTTGTTTGCAGTGCAATTGCGGACGGGATTGGTGCGGAGAGGCGTGGTCAGAACTCGCAGGCAAGGTCTGACCACACAGATGGTGGGGGCGGGAAATCGGGAGGGAGGCCGTTGGGTTCGCAGGCCTCCCCTGTCCCCAAAAGCGAGGGGCCGGGGCCACCCATAGGGTGATTTGGAAGGTCGTGGGGACCGGGAGCACCCGCCATGGATGGCCCAGGTATTCTCTCGACAGCATATGTATTTAATGTCATAGTATCTCTGTGGTCTGGGAGATCGAATTCACGGATGAATTCAGGGATTGGTGGAATGGATTGACCGCCGAAGAGCAGGACAGCGTCGCCGATAGCGTTTACGTCTTGCAGGAATCCGGGCCGGCACTCACCCGGCCACAGGCCGACACGATTCACAGCTCCAGGTATCAAAATATGCGAGAACTGCGAATTCAGCATCAGGGCCGTCCGTACCGGGTGCTGTATGCTTTTGACCCGCGCCGGGTTGGCGTCCTGCTTATTGGCGGGGACAAGACCGGAAACAACCGCTGGTACGAAGAGTTCGTGCCGAAGGCGGACGCCATCTATACCCATCACCTGAGCGAAATCGACAAGGACTAGGAGGTAATAACATGGCTCACAAGTGGTCTGAACTGGAAGCTAAAATGGGGCCGGAGCGGGTAGCCGCCTCCCGCGCCCGCGCCAAAAAGACAATTGAGGAAATGCCGCTCATGCAGCTTCGCAACGCCCGCGAAATGACGCAGACGCGTCTTGCAGAAGTGCTGAGCGTTGACCAGGGGCGTATCTCGAAGCTGGAGAAGCGCACGGATATGTACCTGAGCACCCTGCGCAGCTACATCGAAGCGATGGGCGGCACGCTGGAGATTCGCGCCGTCTTTCCCGATGGGGCTGTGAAGATCGACCTGCTCAACAAGCTGTCGGCTTAAGCGGCGCGTGATCGCCGCGTATTGACACCCATTGCGCGGCGGGGAAATCGGAGACACAGTTTCCCCGTGCCAGCCTGTTGCGTCCATCCCCTGTCCCCAAAAGCAAGGGGCCCGGGGGCACCCTCAACTTGGTCATGTACGGCATGAGACCAGGGCCACCCGCCAAACTAATTCTTGACTTAGACGTAAGTGGATGCTGGTGGACTCAATGGAGTCCCAAGTATTGTTTCAGCAACTCCGTCAAGACAGGTCCCGCGACATGTGCTCCAAGTTTGACACCACCAATTAACGCTTTAGAAGCGTTTTCTTTGATCCACGCTTGTACGCCCTTACCCATCTTGGTTGAACCATCCTGTGCAATGGCCTTCGATAGTTCACTCAAGCTTGAATCCGAAATGCCGGTTTGACGAAGCGCAGCATCAAGTTGTTCTTTATCTCCGGCAGTGATTGCAGTCGAATTCTGAGTAACAGTGCTTTTAACATTGGAATGACCGGACGCAATCACATTCACTCCACCGTAGATGTTATTCGTAACGCTGTGTTCGATCATCGCTGCCGTTTGTGGCGACACGCTGTCAAGTGTTTCATCCTTGCTTCCAATTGAGGCTCGAATTTCCAGAGCTAGTTTCAATGTGCGGTTGCGGACCGCATCAAAAAGCTGCGCGAAGGCGCTTTTTCCGACTTCTTGCGACGCTTGGGCTAAGTGACATCCGTTCTGGGTCTTGATTCTGTGCTGATATAGGAGAATCAAATCGCCAGGCCACTCCACCCGAAAAGTGTTGTGATTTGCTCGCATCAACTCTTCGTAAGTGCTAAGGGAATCGTACAGGTTAACGGTCGTCGCAAAGTGCCGATGCTGTTCATCCATGAGATAGGACGGTATAGGCATGTTGGAAATACTGGAGCCGAACGGGCCTGAAAAATAACCTTTAGCTCCCACGCTCAGCACTCGATATGAGGGTAGATCGCTGTTGGAATCGTAGCCGTTAAGTTCTTGGGTTACCCAATCGATCAACCGCTGATTTTTTAGTCGATGACCAAGTATAAGGCATTTCCGAAGAAGAACCGAGACAGATTGTGTATCACCTGTTGCAATATCGATGATTTCGTCGAGCAGCATAGTATCGATCTCCTGCACTAATCCGGCTATTGTTGATCGTTACAAAATGTGTCGAAATGCCGCGACGCGCTCTCGGTTGCTAGTTGCCTAACCTCATTTTCAAGGCTCGGAAATGCTTCTTCGAAACTTGAGTCAAACTTCACGAATCCTCTCAGGAAGCGGTCCATTGGTTCGCCCATATGAAACTCTCCATGTTGTCAACAGAAACGATTACGGCCTGCTCGCCCATGTGGTAGTTTCAGCTACGAAAACGCCAGCCACTGGGTGAATGATCTTCGCCGCGTTATCGACCCGCTCCGAAACTTGGCTTGCGTTTTCGTTCGAGTCACCGAAATACAGGCCAGTCGGCAAGTTAACAATCACAGTGTTGCCGCTGCGTGCTCCTTGTACAGTGCGCCAAAACCCAAGCGCGCCTAACGATTGATGGAGAGCTTCGTACTGTTGATATGACGGATTACCTTGAAGTTCGACACGAATAGTGAATGCAGGCATTTGATCCGATCCCTTCTATGCCGTGTTCTGCATTGTGAGACGGCTACTAGAATAGCAAATAAATAGCGAAAGTTCAATTCTCGCAGCCTTCAGGCTTGCTGCCCATTTTTAATCAAGGTTTCTCTAGTGCATTACCGAATTCCGCCCCTTAATTCGACTTTCGAAGGCTGATCTCGGACTCGATTGCAAGAATCAAGCAAACCACCAGCGCGAAAGTGATAGCCGCTAGCAAGAATGTCATTATGACCCTTGCGTATGGTTCCCCGAAGTCGTTTGGCGAAGGCTGAGAGAGCTTCACCCAGCCTAGCCAGGCGACCAGGGCTGTAACGGGAACTGAAAGCAGGTATGGCCGGTACCTTCGCAAGATGGAGAGTAGGCGCTTGATTGTCATAATGCGCTTCGTGAAATGTAAAATCATCCTAATTCAACTCGGTCATCATCCCAATTCTCGATTCACTCCTAGGATTGAAGGAGTTCGTTCAAAATCCGCTGCATGTCCTCAAATTCGCTGCTTCCCAAATCGACCGTCCAACGCTTGTACGGCTTGTTGTGCCAATGGAAGTTCCGCTCTCGGAGAGCAGCACGGAATCGCTTCGGGTCCACCCCAACCTTGTTTGCCATCTCCACAGCGTTAGTGGTTGCCATCCCCCACCTCCTTATACGTTCGTACCTACGATTGAGCAATACGATATACGGTCTCGGCTGAATCTCCAATTTGGTCTTAAGAGTCACGGAGGGACGCACAGGGATTGTGGATCGATGCACGTATCAGGCGATTCTGCCTATTGAGCGACTTTTCCAATTGAATCTTCGAAAAGGGATGGGCGATCAGCGAATTGTTTGGGGGATTTGCAGGGATCGACAACGGCTTTAGAAAGGGGTTGACGGTCAGAGAATTTTCTAAAAAGCGATACCCTGTAAAATTGCCGCAATGGAATGGTTACCGTTCAAACATGCGGGGAACGTATACGATCTTTCGCATTTGCATCCCTTTACTCTGGAGTATGAGTTCCCCGGCGATGGAAAGAGGGTTGCAACGGTATTTACGGTAGACATTACTTACGGATCACATTGTTTTACTTGCGATGCCGCAAACGCGGAGGCTGTATCTCCCGATATGGAATATGCTGATGCTCGCCACGTTCGGGTTTTCGATTTCAGAAGATACGAATTGTCGAAGCAGCTTCCAAAGATCATTGAAGGACTCGCGGAAAGAAAATGCTGGAATAGCGGCAAAGGTAATTTCTTTACCATTGAAGTGACCACCGAAGATGGGAAGGCCGCGGATTACGATGTTTTCTTTGTCGCCTCGAAATCGATTCAAAAAGGACGAATCAACCTTTTCGTTCAAAGCGCCTACATCAGGGATCGAAAGACTCTTGGAACAAGTTCCCCGATTAAGTTCCGCTACATCCTGTACAACACGCTCAATCGTATTGCAATCAAGCCCTAAATCAAAAGAGACCTCTTTAGAGAGGTCTCAGAAGGGTCTCTTTTGTGGAGTGCTAATCGGGGCCTCTTTAATCCCTACACTCAGGTGGGGACCGATCTTCTGGCGGGGTCAACGCACGGCATTTAGCCGTCCCGTTAGACGATTGACATATTAACCTTCTCACCATTCCAACCTGTTGTCAATAGTTACAAACGCTTGTCAATAGGAAACATCGACAGAAGGGAACTTCAGCGGTCTGAAAGGCTCTTGAATATCGAGCTTGTTTGGTGGGCGCTGCAGGATTCGAACCTGCGACTTCCACCGTGTGAAGGTGGCACTCTACCGCTGAGTTAAGCGCCCTGAAGAGGGGGGTGGGAAAAGCCGCGCCAATGGGGCATCCCATGGGTTAGAGTAACACCAGCGAGGCTTTACGGCCAACTGCTGCGCTGAACCCAGGCGCGCTGCCGGAACCCGCGACGACCCACGATGTTTTGGAGAGCCAGATCGACCCGCGCCGCTGCCGACTTTCCCCCCGATGGGGAGGGTGCGCTGCGACCAATTCCCGAGCTTTCGGGGGGTGAGCGGGGCGGCGGCGGGTTCGGCAAATCTCCCCATGTGGCTTACGGGCAGGCGCGGTTTGGCGACCGGGCGGATGGCCTGGGGCGGGACTCCGGACCTAAGGACCCTGTAAAAGGCGCTGTGGGGCCGGAATCCGGGGGAAAAACGGGTCCGGAAAGCACCAAGAAGACGCAACCTTCTGGCGGGGATGGGGTTGAAGAGGATATGGCAACCCTGGTCCTGGACAACTCGATGCTGGGAGCGGGCACGGCTGCGCGGCCGGACCCAAGGCCGGAAGGCTCGCGGCTGGAGAGCGGAGCGAGCGCGGTGGACGTGAACAGCGACGCGGCGGTGATGCTGCGGGTGGCGGCTGGGGATGAAGCCGGGTTTAACTACCTGGTGCAGAAATATCACCGGGCGATGATTCATTTTCTCTTCCGCATGGTGCGGAACCAGGCCGTTGCGGAAGAGCTGGCGCAGGAGGTTTTTCTGCGCGTTTACCGCTCGCGGGAGAGCTACCGGGCAGAGGCGAAGTTTACGACGTGGCTTTACCGGATTGCGACCAACCTGGCGGTGAACAATGCGCGCGATACACGGCATGAGCGGGCGGCGCAGACGTTGTACCTGGACGCTCCCGATGAAGAGACGGGCACGACGCCGGATGTGGCGGACGACGAGCCGAGCGTGGAGCAGCACCTGATGCGGGATGAGCGGATGGCGGCGATCCGCAAACACGTGATGGCGCTGCCGGAGCGGCAACGGATGGCGGTGCTGATGCATAAGTACCAGGGGATGGATTACCGGCAGATTGGGGATGTGCTGAAGCTGAGCGAGTCGGCTACGAAGTCGCTGCTGTTCAGGGCGTACCAGACGCTGCGGGATAAGTTGAAGGAATTTGTGTAAGTGGAAAGAAGCCGGGCGACACCGGCAGAAGCGGGGTGAGAGATGGAAACGATGAAGAAGAGTTGCTCCGGGATGGAAACGAAACTGGCAGAGATGCTGCTGGATCCCGAACGTGTGCCGGCCAAGGTTCAGGCTCATGTGGAGGAGTGCGCGGGGTGCCGCGAGGAGTTGGCGGAGTTGCGCGCGACGATGGAGCTGATGGATGGCTGGGAGGCGCCGGAGCCGAGCCCCTACTTTTTGACGCGGCTGGATGCGCGGATGCGCGAAGAGCGCGCGACGGCGCCGGCTGGCTGGCTGGAGCGGCTGCGCGCGCGGATTTCTTATGGGCCGTCGATGCATGTGCGGCCGCTGGCTGCGATGGCGCTGACGGTTGTGTTGCTGGTGGGTGGTGGAGCTTATCTGGATGTGGCGGACCTGGATCAGTCCGCAATGCCGCCTGGACCGACGGCCGTAGTGCATGATTTGCAGACGCTGGATAATAACGCGCAACTGCTGGACCAGTTGGAGACGATGTCGAACACGAACACTGAAAACGGGGATTGAGCAAAACGGGGAATGACCGGGCCGCTTTTTTAGAGGGCCGTAGTGGGAGTTTTAAGACGTGGGCAGCGTAAGACACAATGCGGAGCGGGTGCGGAGCGTGGCTACGGCTGCGCTGGTTGCGCTGTGGCTGTGTGCGTTGCCGGTGTGGGCGCATGGGCAGCACGGCGGCGCTCCCGCAGGTCATCCAGCTGCTGCGCCACGGGCTGCGGGAGGGGAACGGGCTCAGGCTCCCAGGCAGCAGGCGGCCAGACCGCAAGTGCAGTTGCGGGCGAATGGGCATGTACCCAATGGGCAATTTCAGGGTAGGGTGCCGGGCGGGGTTGTTCAGGGTAGCGGGGTTCAGCGGCCTGGGTATCCGGCGGCTGGCTATCCTAATGGAGCTTATGCACGGCCGGGGTATCCTGCTGGGGCTGCTCCGGGTTCTACCTACCGCGCAGTGCCGAATGGAGCGCAGGTTCGACCCTATGCCTATCCTGGGGCTGCGCCCGCGGGGCATTTGGGCGACTGGCTGAATCAGCATCGGAGTCTTCCGGCGCAGGAGCAGGAGCGGGTATTGCGCAGCGACCCGAGCTTCAGGAGGCTTCAACCTTCGGAACAGGACAGGCTGGTGCAGCAGTTGCATCATGTGAACCAGTTGCCGGAGGAACAACGGCAGAGGCGGCTGGCACGCAATGAGATTTTGGAGCACATGGCGCCGCAGGAGCAGATGCGGGTTTATAACTCGATGCGGAGATTGAATGCGTTGCCGCCTGATCGGCGGGCGATGATGGGGAACGCGTTTCGGGATTTGCGTGCGGTGCCGATGGATCAACGGGCGACGGTGCTGAGCTCAAGTCGCTATCAGAGCACGTTCACTCCGGATGAGCGGGGAATTTTGTCGGATGTGTTGCGCGCGGAGCCTTACGAACCGGCGCAGTGAAGGCGCTGGAGGCGTTTTGGGCTAAAGCCCAATCTCTTTTATTTTTAATGAGCTTTTGGCACGACTGAAGTCGTGCCCCTTCACACATCTACGCCTAGCTTAAGTTTTCAGGAAGCTGAAATATTAAAGAGGCAGCGGAGAAATTCTCCGCTGCCTCTTTGCTTGTGGGCTCAGTTTTAATTGTGATCTGAGTTTGCCGGAGCGGTTATTTGCCGACGACGAGGATTTGGAATGAGCCTGGGATCATGGGAGGGCGTGGAGCGCGGGCCCAGGCTGGGGTGCCGGGCTGCGGTGGCGTTGTGGGCGCGGCGGGGGTTGGACCGTACTCCGCGGTGATGGTGAGGATGTTGCCTGTCTTGGTATCGAGGGTGAGGACTTTGGCGCGCGCCGGTGTGGGGATGGTCTGCTCCACGGTGAAGCTGGTGGGTGAGTTCTCTTTGACCACGGTGATGGTGCCATCGCCGGCCGAAGCAAAGGCTTCCATCGTGTCCGGGTTGAAGGTGGCGCCATCTACTCCATTGCCGGTGGGCAGATCGGCGAGGATGTGGCCGTCCTTCGCCGAGAGAATGATCATGTTCTTCTTGTCGCGGCAGGCAGCGAAGAGGATGTTGTTCTTCGCGTCGAAAGCGAGGCCTGCGCAGCCGCCGCCTTTGCTCGAGACGTCGTACTTGCCGGTCATCTTCATGGTGTTGGCGTCAATGACGGCGATGGCATCCTTGTCTTCAATATCGACGTAGATTTTGCCGTTTCCGTCAGTGACTGCCTGCTCAGGCGCGCCGCCAATGTCGATGGTGCCAAGGATGGAACCGTCTTTGTCATCGAGAACCGTGATGTTGGGTGCGGAGTGGCTGAGGATGTAGAAGTGGTGATTGTAAGTGTCGTTCAGATAGCCGTCGGGATTGCCCTGGACATCGATCTTCTTCAGGATGCCGAAGTTTTTGGCGTCGAACATGACGACCGGCTTGGAGGTAGCAAATCCGTGGCCGGTTGCGGTGTCGACGGCGCCGCCGTGCGCGCTGACTCCTGGAATATCTCCGACCTGCTGAAGGGTATCAAGATTGAAGACGAAGATATGGCCGGCAGCACCGGAGCGAGCCACATAAAGATTGCGGCCGTCAGGGTCCGCGGTGACGTAATCGAAACCGCCGTCACCCCCGACGAGCTGAATCTTGAGTACCTTGTAGGGGCCGGCGTCCTGAGCGTGGGCGATGCCCGCAAACGAAACCAGCGCGGCCAATGCTGCAACGGCGAGCGGCTTGCACTTCATAGTCGTATCTCCAATAAGGGGATTCGCGAGCAAGAATCTGCCCGGAGCACTCGGAGTCAAAGATTGACTCGTGCTTAGCCCCGAAAATGAGGATACACGTTGCTACCTTAAGGTTGGGTTAACGACGCTCGGTTCAGAAGAGATTCCCTGCCACCTGCTCGGCTGCGGTGTAGATCCTGGCCTTGAGGGCGTCACGGTTGAGGATGGGATCGACTTTGAGGGTGCTGGCGATGGTGATGGTGAAGACCTGGTCGCGCACGCGGCCTACAACGCGCTCGCCTACACCGCCCTTGCGGTCGTCTGCCTGGCAAACGAGGGCTTCATTGCCGATGGCCTTGATGGGCAATACATCTGCTCCACAGACCTGGGCAACCGCAGACATGCGTGCATGGGGCTCGGGCGCAATTTCAACGATGACGCGCAGGGTACGGGTTACGCCAGTTCCTTGTTGCGTAAAGGTGCAGACGGTGGGCTGGCCGTCGGCGCCAGTCTTGATGCCGACTGCGTCGCCACCGAGGAGTCCTCCAGCCGTGGCCTCGTTGAGCCAGGGGCAGTTGTTGGTTGCGTGACTTACGGCTGGCAACATCAAACAGATGACGCCGAGGAGCAGAACGTTGAGTCTCCGCGAAACCAACACGATACGAGAAAGGACGATGGAAGGACCCGATTGCCTGCAATTAGCTTTTGTGGTCTCCCACCCATCGAGGAAAAGGCCCTCGATGGATGGGGTACGGTGCATTTGTGGGGCCGCGTTACTTGCCATTTTGCAACTCCCCTGAGTTACCTGTTAAGTCGGTATGCATGTGCCACGGAATGCTCTCTGTCGATATCTCCGGATGGTCACGAAGATAGTTCAGAGAGTAAGTGGGCGCACCCGGATCAACCTTCTTATCGACAAACATCGCCTGTTGTTTCGCTGCTTCTTCCTTCTTACCCATGCGGCGATAGAGGATTGACAGGTTGTAGTGTGCCACGAGGTCGTCAGGGTCGATTTGCTGCAGCGCTTCAAATTGTTCCAGCGCGTTGTGTTCGTCCTTTTGCTGATAGTAGGTGATGCCGAGTTCGCGCCGGGCGTCGCGGGATTGTGGAAACATCTCAACAACTTTGCGGAAGTCGGCAATCTCTTTCTCGGTGTTGCCCGCGCGTCTTTGCAGAAGCCCATCGTAATAGAGCGCACGGGCGTTGCTGGGGTCGATTGCGAGCGCCCGGTGAATGGCCCCGCGCGCCGAGTCGTATTTCTCCCACACAATCTCAGTGAGCCCGATGTTGGTGTAGCCATCGGCGTAGTCGGGACGCAACTTGACCACTTCGTGGAAGGCCTGGACCGCTTCCATGTACTGGACCTGATCGAGGAGAGCGATGCCGAGATTGTTCCAGCGCATCCAGTCCTGGTTGTCTGTGGGGTCAGCCGGTTCCGGCTTGTTCTCGCCGATCTTCAGGATGCGAGTCCGCGATGCAATTTCCACGAGCGGATAGTCTGGGTGATCGCCTTTGCCGAAGATGTTATTGAGATAACTCTGGCGAAGATGGCGGTAATTCACCTTCGCAGTGACGCTTACATCGCCACTTATATCGGCCGGCAGACGGAACTGGTAACGCACCAGGACAGAGCGGCCCGCCTGCACGGTGTTGT
>Ga0302152_10000739_pt1 | contig 14917 bp, 11 predicted proteins | sample I_Bog_N2_1_FD_192434 | JGI IMG/M metagenome (GOLD analysis project Ga0302152, IMG submission 192434) | Peat permafrost microbial communities from Stordalen Mire near Abisko, Sweden - I_Bog_N2_1 | ecosystem: Environmental > Terrestrial > Soil > Wetlands > Peat | place: Sweden: Abisko, Stordalen...
AAAAAGAGAAGAATCCAGGGCCTCAACGGCTCTTTTATTTAACCCTGATTGGTACACTTTTAACGTGCCATTTGGTACATCTTCAGTCCGGCATTGACAGAGGCTAGTGATTCAAGAAATCGAAGTCTAATTTCATCTAGTAACCCCTGACTTTAAAGCCGGTTGTTACTTAATACGGGGAGAGGTCAACTCAACGATAATTCGGAATACGTGCTCACAAAAAAAGATTTACAGCGCCGTGGATAGTGGAAACTTGCTGTTTTCTTCCTCAGTCGGTGCTCTCAGTTCAGCCTGCTTGAGCGCGTAGGAAATTTATTGTTCGGTAAATTTCCCTCTCTTCTCGGCATGACACCTTCTTTAAGATCGTTATCATGCCGATTTTTCGAATTTACAGCGGTACGGTTTTCTGGGGGAGGGTCAGTTTGCTGGCCGGTGTCCAACGCGTATTAAGAGGAGGCTAAATGCGATGGAGGTTACTAGTATCACCGGACATGAAACGCTTTAGATGTTGCACCGGTACAGGCATTTCAGTGCGGAAGATCTGACACTTAGTGTCCTCTGATACTCCCATTTATCCTGATCCCGCATTGACTGCTGTCGAATGCGTAGACGTCGTGCACTCTTTCGCCTTCATACTAGAAAGAGGGATTTCCGCTTTTGTTGAATTTATTATGCAAATCAACCAATGCTGGCGACGGGGGGAGGATATTCAAGCTCTTTTCGGTGGCAATCAGCCAGCCGCTTTTGTGCCAACCATGAATGATCTTGTCGATAGCAGTCACTGTATCTTGTTCACCCTTGCGCACCCAGACTACGGAGTTCCCTGGAATTAGCTCGGGTGACAAGATGCGGTAATCCTTCCATTCTGCGCTCTCTCTGACCAGCGGATTGATCAGAATGCCATCATGAACCGCCGCCACGCAATTGCCGCCACGCAGCGCCAGCAGGGACTCTGATGGATTTTTGAAGCCCCTCACCAAGGCACCGTAATCAGTGGTCAATGGTTTGGCGTAGTTACTACCCTGTGAGAGGCAGACCTCCTTGCCACGCAAGTCCTCCCAGCGTCGGATGGTACTGCTCTTAGGCAGGATTGCAATGCCTCCGACCTTGTAAAAAGGGGTCGGTACAAAGGATAGAATCTCACTACGTTCCTGGGTCCATTCCATGCCTGCGATCAGAATATCGACTCGGCCTTGTTGGAGCAATTGCACCCTATTGGATGCTAGTACCTGTATGGTTTCCATATCGACACCTAGCTGGCGGGCGATATCACGGGCCAGCGTGACGTTCCAGCCGACAGGCTTTTGCGTGACTGGATCGATCGAACCGAACGGACCTCCTGGCAGCGCGATACCAACCACAATACGATGGCGGCTCTTGATCTTGTCTAGCGTAGCATCTGCATGAGTAGTGCCGCACAGCAGTGTGCTCAGTAGTATCAGTGCAGTCAGTGTTGGATGCAAGGAAGATCGTGCGGTTGGGACTGCGGAAGAGATAATATTTATTTCCATAGCGTTAGCTTTTTTATCTGATGTTGTAGTGAGGGCGTTTTGAGCCTGTTACTAAGTACACACAATCTATTTAGGGATCGTCAATTGCAGCAGAGGATGAATAGAAATTATGTGTATATCTGTAGTCAGCATTTCGAATGGTTCCTGTAGCAGAACTCATTCGAATTGCAGTGCGATTTTCATAATATTCAGACGAAGTCGTCGAGCGGCCATTTGGGGCGTCGAATATTTTCAAAATTCAAAGTGCTCAAATCAGAAGTTGATGTGCCAGGCGCGCCAACATATATAACCTTGGCGGCCACTTCTACGAAAGATGCGTAGAAATGTTGCATCGACTTAACGACGATAATTTTCTTGTTAGCTAGATTGCATCTAAGCTGCGTAAACAAGTCGGTTCCAATGGCCTGATTCCGTTTGGTTGTGACGACGATTTCAATACCACCTGCATGCAACAATGCACAGTCGCCCATAGAAATAGAGGCGTTTGCCAAACCCGTCATTCTCAGGTCGATGGATAGTTTCTTGACGACACAGTCGAGATCCACCGGATCACCAGACATGGGGCCAATTTTTCCACCAATGCGTATCGGTAGGTGAGCGCCTTCCCCTGCTTCAAAGGCGGTACGCACTGCAACAGGATCCCATAATGGGCCAAGCGCAGCATCGTTCACACCCCTTTCGATCATTCTGCGTAATATGAATGTTGAATCGCTGGCAGCTCCTGCGCCTGCATTATCTGCACCATCGGCTAATACCACCGTGCCATCCTTGAATGCGAGAGCCTCATCCAGCGCTTCATCAATCGTCGGATATATGGGAGCAAGTTGCTCGCGCATGGAGATCAGTTCATTAGCCAATTGGCGTGCTAGTGTCTCGGCAAGTTGCGGATTGTTATTGGTATACACTAAAATTTTGGTACCCATTTCTGCAACGTCTCCCCAAGGAAATCCTTGCAAGACAGATATTGAAAGAACTCCGTCTTGCCCTTCCATAGTTTGGATCCGGTCGATGAAGCCACGGGCAGGTTGACGTGATGTGTGTAGCGGTACCACCATGTGACAATCAATCACGGCTGCAGTGGGTTTTATATTACCGGCGACGGTATCGGCACATATACTGACCACTTCATGTGCACGCTCCATGACATCAGTATGAGGGTATTCCTTCATCGCGATGAGAATGTCAGCATTGGAAACCATCTTGGTCGACAAATGACTGTGAGGGTCGAATTCCACGCCAATTACGACGGAGCGGCCGACAATGGCACGGGCGCGCATCAGGAGATCGCCCTCACAGTCATCGTATCCTTCTGCAACCATCGCTCCATGCAATCCCAGTACGACCATATCGACTGGCATTGCTGCCTTTAAGTCGCCGAGTAATTCATCTCGTAGTGTTTCATATGCAAGGCGTGTTGTTTTGCCACCAGGTACGGCACCAGCAACCATGCCCTCGATTAGGGTCCAGCCTTTTGATTTACTTTGGAGTCGAGCGGCTAACAGTGGCCCAGAGTAGCCAGTCAGCTTTTCTGGATGTTGGCCCGCTGGATAGTAAAACCGTTCCTTGAACGAGGCTAAACCGGTTGGCATCGGCCCGAAGGTATTGGTCTCGGTACCAAGTGCCCCGCTGAAAACGCGCATATCTTCCCTTTATTAACGAGCAGACTATTTTTAAATATAAATAAGTGGATCAAAAATTTTCACAAGGAAAGTCTTTGCCGGTTTGATGTCGGCCCAAACTTATATTTCATCCTCGTACGCCAGAAAACGTTCGACCAATCGCGCCCAGTAGGCGGCACCGATTGGCAGATTAAGATCGTTGAAGTCGTATTTTGGATTGTGTACTGGACAACCGCTCTCCCCGATACCGTTACCCAAACGCAAGAAACATCCTGGTTTTTTTTGTAGCATGTAAGCAAAATCTTCACTAGTCATCATCATGTCCGCATTCACAATTAAACTATTTTCGCCCACTAGTTCGCGCGCAACATCTATTGCAAATGCAGTTTCCTTCGCATCGTTATCAATTAGCGGATAACCTTCCTGATAGATAATCTCTGCGGTCGCACCATAGCTTTTTGCCTGTGCATGTACTAATGCCTCGATTCGCTCTCGTAACTGTGCTCTGACCTTCTCATTGAACGAGCGCACGCTCAATTCCAGAGTTGCTGATGCTGGAATCACATTATTCGCAATGCCTGAATTAAAAGAGCCAACCGTGATCACCGCCGGTTGGATAGGATCGATATTGCGCGATACGATGGTCTGCAGCGCCAATACGATGTTTGAACCGACGATTATCGGATCGATGCACAGATGCGGCCGGGCTGCATGTCCGCCATTGCCGTATATCGAGATGATCACTTTGTCACTGGCCGACATGAAGGGGCCACTACGAAACATGAAAGTGCCGGGTGCTACTCCGGGATGATTATGTATCCCGAATACTGCATCGCAGGGAAAACGCTCGAATAAGCCATCCTCGACCATACGTTTAGCGCCGCTGTCAAAGCCTCGTTCTTCAGCCGGTTGAAAATACAACTGTAAGGTTCCAGAAAAATTGCGTGTTGCCGCCAGGTAGCGCGCGGCACCCAACAACATTGTTGTATGCCCGTCATGACCACACGCATGCATAGTGCCGGGTTTAATACTGGCATAGGACAGGCCGGTGTTTTCCTGAATCGGCAATGCGTCCATGTCGGCTCGGATACCGATGCTTTTTTGATTGCTTCCTAGCTTTAGTGTGCCTACTACACCAGTTCCACCAACCCCCGTGGTCACCTGATAGCCCCACTGCGAAAGATAATCGGCGACCAGACTTGCCGTTTCAAATTCTTCATAAGCCATTTCTGGATTTTGATGGATGCGATGCCTGATGTCCTGCAGGCTATTTACAAAGGGTTCAAGATCATTTACTTCGCAGAAGTGATTTGGCTTAGTCATATTATTTCTCGTCATGATGAGTTTGAATTAGGTATTGTGCTGTGGTAGACGGATCCACAAAATCGTGAAAGCACCTAGTACCAATAGACTAGCCATCGCTAACAAACCGCTTTGTAAGGACCCGGTAAACGTGCGCAGTGCTCCAATGATGGCTGGACTGACAAAGCCGCCGAGTGCACCGATGCTATTAATAAATGCAACGCCGCCAGCCATTGCAGTGCCCTTCAAATAAGCGGTCGGACGAGGCCAGAACACCGCATACGCTGCATAGCAGGAGATGGTAGCTATAATTATTCCGCTCAATGCCAGTGTGAGAGAAGCTGTGCTCATTGCCGTCAGCGTCAATCCACTTGCTGCTGCGAAGGCTGGCAGCGCGCCATGCCAACGGCGCTCTTGATGGCGATCGGAACTGCGCGCATTCAACACCATTGCCGCAACGGCCCCTAAATAGGGGAGTGCAGAATAAAGTCCGATATGCATCACATTGTTTATTCCAGCCTCCTTGAGCATCGTTGGTAACCAGAAACTTACGGTGTATAGGCCGCAAATGAGACAAAAATACGTCAGTGACAAGATATAGATGCGTGGATCGCGCAACGCTTTAATAAAGGTATGGCTGCGCTCGTTGCTGGGCGAGTCAAGCTGGCGCAAAATAATTTCTCGCTCGCTATTAGAGAGCCAAGCAGCGTGGTTCGGCGAATCCACCAGATAGAAAAATACGAAGATGCCGATCAGGATACATGGCGCACCCTCTAGAAAAAACATCCATTTCCAGCCGGCGTAACCGTGCATGCCGTTAAGATTACTCAGAATCCAGCTCGATAAAGGGCCACCGAAAATATTTGCAACGGGACCGGCCAATAACACAATAGCCATCACACGGGCGCGGCGAGCCTGTGGATACCAGTAGGTCAAATAAAGGATCATGCCCGGAGCAAAACCAGCTTCAAACACACCCAGAAAAAAGCGGAGTGTATAAAAGCTGATGGGATCGCTGACCAGTACCATCGCGGTTGATGTCAGTCCCCACAGAACCATGATGCGACTTATAGTCTTGCGCACACCGATACGCACTAACCATAGGTTGCTTGGCACTTCGAAAATGAAATAACCGATGAAAAAGATCCCTGCGCCAAGACCATAAACGGCGTCGCTGAAGCCGATGTCTTGTTGCATACCGAGCTTGGCAAAACCGATGTTGACGCGATCAAGATAGGCAAACACATAACAGATCAGCAACAGGGGGAGTATGCGCCAACTGATCCGCTGATATATTTTGCTCAACGTTGCTTCATTGGCAGACAGCAATGTATGGTCCTGCGAGGCAAGAACTGTAGTCATGGAAATTCTCTTCATAGAGCTTACGAAATCGTCTACAACCCAAAGTGAGCGTAGCGCTGAGCTTGATATGGAGGGATTATGGTCATAATGAAATTAACAAACAATAGCAATTCTGCGTGGTGATTGTTGACTTAAAGTCAGCATTAGAATCGGCAAATATCTCGGTACAGCAAACACGAAATCCATGAGAAAGCATGAAAAATAAATTTGTTTTAGGAAAGAAGTGACTTCACCTAGCAAAAAGTATCGTGTGAACTGCTCAAGGGTTTTCCTGAAAAACTCCGGCGAATATATGAGAACTTCTTCTGGATTTCGCAAAGGTTGGAATCGGGTGTGAATTCGATGGGCTGAGGCTAGGTGGGAGCTTGATCATTGCCCTCAGATTGGGGGCTCAAATTTCGACATAAATCAATACTTCGCTATGAAGCTGATTATGTTTGGAGGCAGGGATTGATCTTCATCACTGAGAATATTCCCCATCTCCGCTGTATCTCTGTTTAAAATTTATGGCGAATCGCTAGTGAAAGTCCTAGCATCGTTGATTGATTATTTCCGATGCCGTTACCGAAGATCGGTTGTGTAATCAACGCGCCGGTGGCTTTATTGAAGTCGGCTTCGAGATAAATATCAGTGCGCTTACTCAAGAGATAATCAAGGATGCCAAAGACGGTCTGACGAGCACCATTTCGATTCGCGACGACTTGTTGTGCATGGTCGTACATGTAGCCGGAATAAACCACCCACTGCGGCGTCAATGAATAATTCATGCTAGCGGTAATCAGATCATCACGACGTGAGCCGCTAGTATTGGCATTGAGGAGGTTTTCACCTGAACCTGGGATGCCTACGTTCGATCCGCTCGGTACCCAATTAAAATTGGGACCTGTCGTTCTGCGTACCAAACCAATTGCATATTTCCCTACGGCGTTTGTATAAGCAGCACCAATACTAACTACACTGGATTGCACTTGGTTGCCGTCTTTCAGTTGCTCTGCTACTCCTGCTACTGAATAAGATCCTAGTGTGTAAGCTACGCTGGTAGCTAATGATCTACCAGCACTAATATTCCCCGCGGATTCACCTGCGCCATATTGTGCAGCGACGATAAGACCGGCGTTTCGGTATTTATAGACGATGCTGTTATCGAGGCGATCACCAACCAGAATGGTTGGCATTTGTAGCTGTGTATTGTTGTTCATTGGTGTGACGCTGTCGTAGACTTGCAGCGTGTCAAACCCGAGTGTAATGTCTCGTCCAATCTGCACAGTGCTGGTGTCACTACTTAGTCCGACGATTGCCTTGCGCCCAAATAAGCGTCCACTATAGCCAAGTACTCCATTGTCGGGAGTAAATCCATTTTCCAGAACAAAAAAGGCTGAATTACCACTACCCAAATTTTCAATGCCACTTAAACCGAGACGGCTCCCTTGGAAGGTTCCACCAGCAACTTGCCAAAGGTTTTCACCTTTCGCATTAGAATGCGACGTATAACGTATCGCAGTATCGATAATCCCATACAGGGTAATGTTGCTTGTCGGAGCGACGTCTTCTGCATAGGCATGCAACGCGTAACTAGCCATGCTGGTTAAGACCATAGCATTCAATATTTTCTTCATTTTTCTTGACTCCCCGTTTCAAATTAGTTTGGTCGGTAGTGAAAATCTGCCGATCTCCTCGTGAATCTATTTTTCTTAAACTCAATTGAACGTATCGTGGCCGCTACCTCCTTTCTTTTTGAAAAAAGCTGAAAGACAATATCGAGTGTCTTTCATCGTTCTTCAGACGAACGCATTCTGTGGTTCTCTTTTGCAGAGACCATCACCGTTGCTATTTTTTAAGTCGCGTGTCATGTATATGACACGCAGCTGATACGCGATTGTCTGAGCCTGTTTTAAACAGTCCAGTTCTGCAGATCAAGGAGGTGGCGTTTCATCTAGAAAGACCTGCACTGCACTAAAAAATTGCCAGCGATTTTTTTCCATAAATCCCGAATGTGTACCTTCGCCAATTTCTACCCAGCGTCGGTAAGGAGTCGAAGTCAGTTTTGAAAATACTGCACGTGACATATCGAGCGGACAATCTACATCCCAGTCGGCATGGACGATCAATACCGGGACCAAAATGTCGGCGGGGTTATACAGTGGCTTACCGGCTGACCAGTATTCCCGGCTGTCGAGCACCGTACCATTTGGGGCGAGCAGTTGGGCGGCGTTGATGTCGCCATTTGGTGGTGTTGTAAATGTCGCATCTGCCCAGGCCTCAAACCATGCAGGAGGAAGTAGTGTGTCTTTTTTATCGTCAGGTACGCCACTAAGCCAGCGTGTTTTGGCGGCGGAGCGCTGGACAATCCGGTAAGCTCCCAAGGTACCGCCTGCATCGGCCTTGCTTGGTGTATCACGAATCCATTGGGGGGCAACCAAGACCAGCTTATTGACGATCTGGTTGTGTTTAGCCGTATAAGACGCCATCAGCGCCGCGCCCCATGACCAGCCGATCAGGTTGAGTTTGTCGATGCCGGTTGTGGAGCGAATAAACTGTACCGTGGTTGCAATGTCGCCAACTGCAACGGGAGTGCGCACTATCGGTTGATTGTCTGATGCTGGCTGTGACATTTCAGATGGTGTATCTGAACGGCCATAACCTCTAATATCTACCAGATAAGTGTTGTAGCCGTTTTCGGCAAGTTGCTCCATCCATGAGATACCATCAAGTCGCAAGTCGAATGAAGTTGATGCGGGATACGTCGATCCGGCAACAAACAGTAGGGTATTTTCTGCCGTCGGGGCACCCAGATCCGCACGCCGTTTATTGCGTACAAATAGCGAAATACCGGGTGTGTCACTGGGGATTTTTACTTCTTCGCAGATGATTTCTGCTGGCTGATGGATTGGCATGTCAATGTCCTCGTCGTGTTTAGATAAAACGCCAGTCAAAACTGTCACCATGGCGGCGGACACGACCAGCAGAACTATTGGAGAAATGCGCGGTGAACACCGTTGTGTCGTGTTCGGCTGCATGCTCAAGGAGCCATCGCCGTGAGGCCAGTGCTAACTCAGGATTTTCGCAAAAGCGGCTATTCCAGTCCGGGCGCATGACCTGTAGCGGCTGGTGCATGATGTCGCCGCTAAAAATTCCGGATCCGTGCGGGGTTATCAGTTCAATCGCAATATGTCCAGCGCTGTGACCAGGGGTGGGATGGATGATCAGATCATCGCCTACGGTACCTGGGCCATCGATCATTTCAGCCTGATTGCTGACTACCACAGGCAACACACTGTCCTCGAAAACATTGGCATTAAAACCTTCTTCGCCAATACGACTTTGCCAATAGTCATACTCAGCCTTGGAAAAGATGTATTTGGCATTGGGAAAGGTCGGTACCCATCGTCCATCGACTAATCGGGTATTCCAGCCACAATGGTCTACGTGCAGGTGGGTACACATCACAAAGTCGACAGATTCGGGGGTAACACCTGCCTCTGCCAGGCGTTCCAGAAATGGTAGATCCATCTGGTGGAAGCGTGGCAAGCCTGGGCGTTCCTTGTGGTTACCAGCGCAACTATCGATCAGGATCGTATGGTGGCGTGTCTTTACTACCCAGGTATGAATACTGGCGATGAAGCGTTGTTCGCTTTGATCAAAGCAATCTGGCACCATGAGTGTGCGGTGTGCCTCCAGAACCGCTGGATCCCAGTCCGGATAAAGGAAGTCGGGTGCAAAACCCGGCCCATGTTGTTCTGTAACTTTACTGATCGAGATATCTCCGAAGTGATGACTGCACATAGCGTAGATTGACTTTCCTTGATGGTGTGAAAAAGAACTTCTCAGAATGATCGGCACAGGCTGCGTCAGGCATTGAGATGAACGGGCCGGCTTTCTGTGATTTCGATTGACTGCGTAGCCTTCGTGGGTAGAAAAAGCAGAGCAATGACAAATCCAAGCGCTGCCACGCCGACCGTGAACCAAAGTCCCCCGTAGATATTGCCGGTGCCGGTTTGTAATGCCACCGAAATAGCGGGCAACAAACCTCCAAACAAGCCGTTACCAACGTGATAGCTAAATGACACCGAAGTGTAGCGAATGCGTGCTGGGAAAAAGGACGTCATCGCAGAAGCCAATGGCCCGAATAGCATTCCTGCAATACTGCTCAGGGTAGCTAGAATAAGAATGATCATCGGATAGTTCATCGCCTTCGGATCTGCTCCGTCGGGATAGCCGGCCTGCTTAAGTGCCTGGACAAGGTGAGCACGAAATGCCTCACGATCGACTGGCCTAGTCGGAGTACTTAGTGGAATCTCTAGCGCGCCGACATGAACCCGTGCAACACTTCCTGCAGCTGCCTGCTTGTTGGCGTAGGGCGCACCCAGATGGAGCAGGGTATCTTTAGCAATATCGCAGCTCGACTGAAATTTTGTTGTGCCAACTGGATTGAATTGCACAGAACAATCAGCAGGATCTGCTTCCACTACGATGGGAACCACTTTTTGTGCACTATAGAGTGCCGGGTTTGCATAGAAGGTCAGGGCTTGATATAGCGGGATATAAAGCAACGTGCCGAGTATACAGGCGCCAGCAATAAATACCTTGGTGCCAAAACGATCGCTGAGTGTGCCGCAGATGATGAAGGAGGGAAGGCCTAGCAACAAACCCGCTAATACCAGTGCATTCGCCAGTTGCGGGTCGACATGCAAGGTGCCGGTCAAAAAAATCATCGAATATATTTGAGCTCCGACTAGCAATACGCTTTGCGGTGCAACCATACCAAACATGGCTATCAGCACCAGCTTGAGGTTAGACCAAGTGCCGAGCGATTCTTTGATCGGTGATTTGGATAAACTGCCTTCTTTCTTCATCTGAAGAAACATCGGTGACTCGTCCAGCTTCAGGCGGATCCAGATAGAAATGGCTAGCGGTATGATTGAGCTCAGGAAAAGCAGACGCCAGCCCCAGTCTAGATAAGTTTGCGCACTCAATGACCCACGAATACCAAGCACCACAAACACGGAGAGCGCAAAACCCAGTGTCGCAGAAATCTGTAGCCACGATGTCTGTGCCCCACGCCGTTCGAGCGGCGCATGCTCGGCAATATAGGTAGCAGCACCGCCATACTCTCCACCGAGCGCCAAGCCTTGCAGCATTCTTACCGCAATCAATAGCGATGGTGCCAGTATCCCCACCGTCGCATAGGTCGGTAAGAAGGCGATTGCTGTGGTTGAAAAACCCATGATCAGAATAGTCGCCAGAAAGGTGTGCTTTCTACCGAATAGATCACCTATACGACCAAATAGTAAGGCACCGAATGGACGTACCAAATAACCCGTAGCGAAGGTAAGTAGTGCAAATATAGTGGCTGCGGCAGGATTGGTATTTGAGAAAAAATTCTTTGAAATTGTTGATGCCGCCGCGATATACAAAAAAAAGTCGTACCACTCAAACACTGTGCCAACTGTTGCGCCTAAAATAACCTTAAGCTGATGACGGCGGTCATTGACGACTTCCCCCTCCGGCTCTTGTTTGCTGAACTGTCTCACTCTTTCTCCCTCGTTTAATGGTTGCTTTCAATCTGAAAACGATGTTAGAGGGAGTTTTTTTTCTTGTGAAATTGATTATCAATATACCGGCATAAGCATGATGAATATCACTAGGCATAATCTGGCGCTACTTACTTCGCTCAGTGCTTTGCTCGACGAGAGGAACGTGACCAAGGCGGCGGTAAGACTCGGACTCAGTCAACCTGCGCTATCGTCTCAGCTAGCCACACTGCGTGACATCTTTGGGGATCCTTTGCTGACACCGGCAATATCGGGGAAGGGTATGGTGCTGACACCTCGCGGCGCACATCTCAGAGAACCGTTGCGGCAGGCATTACAAGCGCTGGAGGATGTGGTCAACAATGATCCGGTATTTGATCCATTGACTGCACAAAGAATTTTTACGGTCGGCGGCAATGACAATGCCAGTGCCATCATGGCGCCGCGTCTGGTGCAACTGGTACGTGACAATAGCCTGTCGGGTATCCGCTTTTCGTTCCGCACAATCGACAAGAATAAACTTGCGGAACAACTTGAAAACGGCGAAATCGACGTTGCCCTGGTATCAAAGGATGGGCTCATTCACGGCCCGCAGCAGCAGCTCTTCGAAGATGAGTTCTGCATGGCGCAACGGAAGGGCCATCCACGTGGTACTGCATCTCCTTCAATACAAGAATATGCGGCGTTGGAGCATGTGATCGTTTCTAGTAGCGGTGGTGGATATCGAGGATTCATCGATGATATTCTCGAACAACACAATCTGAGTCGACGCGTGAGCGTATCGACTCAGTATTACAGCCTAGTACCGCTGATACTGCAGGCGACAGATTTGGTCTGTACCTTGCCGGCCAGATTTCTGGAACGGTATAGCGACGCGTTGGTATCGACGTCCTTACCGTTTGAAGCCAGACGCTTCAGCTTGTACGCAATCTGGCACGAGCGCTTTGACAAAGATCCGAGCCATGCATGGCTGCGCAAGCAGCTCATGTTTGTCGTACAGTCGCAAGATTGAATATGCAACTTACGTCGGCGTCTTTTTTATCGCGCCAAAGCGAAACCGATTTTGATGACGACACTTGTGCCGCAATTAAAATGGCAATGGAAGGCTATTGTCATTGACTTAAATTCAACGAATAGTTCGGTAGCATCATCCATCGGGAAATGTAAGAATCCAAAAGAGGAAACATGAAACACAACATCGTCCTCAGCGAGAGACGCCTACGTTACTTTCTGGAAACCATGCTTGCTGGTTCGTTACGAGGCGCAGCGGATCGTCTGGAAGTGGAACCGTCAGTGATCAGCCGGCAGATTCAGTTGTTGGAAAGAGACTTGGGCATCAAATTGCTGGAGCGCAAGGGACGTGGAGTGGTCCCGACTGAGGCCGCGGGCTACGTGGTCGACCATTGTCGCGAACGTCAAAACAGCGAATCCTCGTTATTAACAAAACTCGCGGAGCTCAATGGGCTGCAACGTGGAGAAATTCATATCGTCGCAGGAGAAGGCTTTGTTGACGATCTAGTGCACTGGGTACTTAGTGAGTTCTGCAGGCAATATCCCAGATTGAAAATTTCACTGGAGTTCGTCAGTGCGGCCAACGCCGTCCGAATGATAGCCCAAGATCAGGCTCATATTGGTTTGGCGTACAATCCGCCATCCGACCCCGCAATCCATGTGATCAAATCACGCACACAGCCCATGTGCGTCGTTACGCCGCCGGACCATCCGTTAACCAAGCACCAAGGCAGCCTAAATCTGTGTGACGTTTTGCCTTTTCCTGTTGGCATGTTATCGGGCGGTTTTGGCGTGACGGATCTGCTACGCATGGCCCAATACTCAGAACGGATGGAATTAGCACCGAGCTTCACCACCAATTCTATTTCTACGCTCAAGAGTTACGTAAAGGCCGGCCTCGGACTGACCTTCCTATCTGCTAATGCAATCGCGCCAGAGATCGCCTCGAAGCAACTGGTAGCACTACGCACAGAAAATCCTGTAATGGAAAACGCCAAAGCGCAACTGTTTGTTCGAGGTGACCGCCAGATGTCTATCTCTGTTAGTAGTCTTTTGTCGCTATTGCAGTCCACCAATGCCTTTGGTTTCCACTAATACACATGAGTCTAACGATAGATAAGACTTAAAACTTTGATGAATTTCACAGGTGGGACGATCAATGGGAGAGCCAGACAAAAGCTGCTTAATCTGGCGCATAAGCTGGCATAGGAGAAATCGAGCTGACCTGTTGCTGTTCGTCTGCGCGCCGAATTGACCCACAAAGATCACTTCCGCCATTGCCTGGCGAATTCCCCCGCGGTCATCAGGACCTGTGAAGCCACATTCAGCTAGATCCTCATGAAGTTGTTTCAGGCAGCGCCGCTGCTCGCGAGATTTGCTTGCATCGGCCTTGAGCCAGCCTGAGACCTGCAAAACGTATGGGTCGATGGCGATTTTCGTGGTGTGGGCGTTAGCCGGCCAACTTTGACTGGACCACTCTCCGATCTACTACTCATTCTGATAGGTAGGATTGTGTACGAAACATGGTGCATTTTTCGGTGCAAATCAACAGACACCGCAACTAAATTTTGTAATTCTGAAATATCGATGATTAATTTTTTCTAAAAATTGACATTGTCTGATTTAAGCCGTGAACCTCTTCTCTGAGCGATACCATGATTGATGAGGCATCGTCGACAAGCGCTGCATTTCTTTGCGTGATCGCGTCAAGTTGTACGATCACATCATTGACCTGATCGATTGCCGATGTCTGTCCGTCTCCTGCATTTGCAATCTCGGCAATCACACCGGTAACATGCTGTACCGATGTAACGACATCTTGCATGGTTGCACCGGTACTGACGGCAAGCGATGTTCCAGCAGAAACCTGTGCCACAGAGCTTTCAATGAGCGCCTTGATTTCTCTTGCCGCGGCACCGGAGCGTTGAGCCAGATTGCGTACTTCGCTGGCGACAACTGCAAAGCCTCGCCCCTGGTCTCCCGCACGAGCAGCTTCTACTGCGGCATTGAGAGCAAGAATATTGGTTTGAAATGCAATCCCGTCAATGACGCCGATTATGTCAACGATTTTGGCCGAAAAGTTATCAATCGCCATCATTTTCTGAACCATTTCTGAGACCATCCTGCCGCTCTGTTGCGCTACATCGGATGCAGTCTGAGCCAATTTCCGCGCTTGCTCGGCGTGAGTTGAATTTTCTCTGACGGTGGTGGTAATTTCCTGCATTGAGGCGCGCGTCTGTTCTAGTGAGGCGGCCTGCTCTTCAGTACGAGCAGAAAGCGCTGCGTTGCCTGTCGAAAGTGCTTCGGTTGAGGAGGAGATATGTCGTGCACTGGTCAGTACTTCATCCACGATGAGGACCAGACTTTCATTCATTGTTGATAATGCTTGCAGCATTTTTCCTGTTTCATCTCTGGATACATCAGGAAACCGGCGACTTAAATCCCCTCTGGAAACCGCAGTTGCCATATCAATGGCAGCCGATAATGGGTTGGTGATGACTCGCGAAATGAAGATGGATAGCATGAGGCCTACCAATAAGCTGGTGAAGAGCAGTATGCCGATACCGATCTTTGCATTTTG
>Ga0302152_10000741_pt1 | contig 14912 bp, 14 predicted proteins | sample I_Bog_N2_1_FD_192434 | JGI IMG/M metagenome (GOLD analysis project Ga0302152, IMG submission 192434) | Peat permafrost microbial communities from Stordalen Mire near Abisko, Sweden - I_Bog_N2_1 | ecosystem: Environmental > Terrestrial > Soil > Wetlands > Peat | place: Sweden: Abisko, Stordalen...
ATAGATTATCACATCCGCAAGCGGCTGTCAATATCTTTTTTTGAAACCGTTTGATGTCCGTTGCATCGAAACGCAAGTGAATCAAGGATTTCGTTTTTTGTTTTCGCCGTTGTTATTAGCGACTTGTAATATACTACACTCTTTCTGCTTTCCTGTCAATAATTTTTTCAAAAAAACCTTTTTTTGTTTGAATTTATTGAATTGAAAAGTTAAATTATATAAGTTGCATTAAATATTCTTCTATGTGGCAATCATCAGGGATGGGGTATAGGGTTGAGTAGTCGATAAGCTAGATGTAAATTTTAATGCATTATATCTAAGCTCAGACCCGCCGTTTAGCAATGGCTTGTCGCATTTTTTTCATATGATTCATATATTTTTCTGTATCATTTAAGGATATACCAGTATACAGCAAATCTACGATAGCCATATGTACCAATCGCGATGCAACAGCTTCTGAGCGATACCTCACTTCTCGACCCATACCATGCAAAACGAGATCTGCCCGTTTGGCTAGAGATGAATGAACATAACTTGTAATTGCAATGACAGGTACATTGTTTTCTTTTGCTATATCGACTGACTGTAGTAATTCAATCGTAGCCCCTGTATGCGAAACCGCAATAACAGCATCGGCTCCTGTCAAAAGCGAAGCCGAAGTAACTTGCATATGTGAATCTTCATAAGCATGAATCAACATGCCAAATCGCATGAATCGTGTTTCTATATCACGACAGACAGTTGCCGAATTACCAAAACCATAAACAGCTACACTGCGGGCCTTGCATAAAATAGCTACAGCTTTTTGGACCGCCTTAAAATCAAGTAATTTTAGTGTATCTTGTAATCCATCATTGATATTCTGAAATATTTTACCAGTCAGTGCTTCATATGAATCCGTCCGATGAATATCTTGATAAATACTTTCATCTGGTGTAAAAAGTTCTCCTGCCAATGCAATTTTCAAACTCTGCAACCCACTAAATCCCAACTTTTTACAAAATCGAGATACTGTAATTTCTGCACTTCCCGTTTTCGCTGCAATGTCGGAAATGGTTTGTTCCATAATATTTTTTTCATTTTCGATAATATAATCTGCAATCCGTCGTTCCGATTTTGTCAAATCTTGATAGCTGCTCCGTAGAATTGGCAATTGGACAAATTGTGCTTTCTCCATAACTCAAGCCACCCCGTTCTTTAATCATTCCTACATTATAACGTGATTTAGGAAAAAAACAAACAAGAGCCGCTTGTCTTCACGGCTCTTGAAAAACATTGCACTAAAATATCAGACAAAGCAAATTGTATCGCCGACCATAACCCGAGGTATTCCCTTCCCAGACATGGCAATCTGTCCCGGCTGTTCCACGGTATCTTTCCCATTAAATAACAATGTGCAGTGACCATGTTCCTTTAACGTGTTTAATGCATCAGAACCAATCGCTGTTATCGTATATTCATGATCTGCTATATGGACAGTACCACCAACTTCAAGCAAGCCTCTCACTTCATCTTTCGTATGAGCCACAACCATATCGACATATTCATACGGCACATCCCGATCGAATAAAATCATACTTTCTCGCAATTTTAATAATTGAAGAGAAAAATCGCCGATGTTCGTAACTGTTACTTCATATTTCATAAAAAATTCGCCTCCTCGTGTACAAATTATTATATCATTTTAACCGACAAACACATTAATTGCCAATACTCCAATCAGTCCAACAACCGAAATAGTTGTTTCGAGCGCACACCAAGTACGTACAGTTTCTTTAATTGTAAGCCCGAAAAATTCTTTAAACAACCAAAACCCCGGATCATTTGGCGGACTAACAATTAGACTTCCCGCACCTGTTGCCAAAACCATAAGTTCTGGACTGACACCTGACATCGCTATAAGCGGTGCTACAATCCCACCCGTTGTCAAAGCGGCTACTGTCGCTGAACCTACCGAAATACGAATAACGGCTGCAATCAACCAAGCTAAAAGCAGCGGTGAAAGATTAGAGCCCGCCATTAAGCCGCCAATATATTGCCCAACTCCACTTTCAATCAAAATTTGTTTTAAAGCGCCACCGCCCCCCACGATCAACAAAATCATCGCAATAACTAAAACAGCTTGTTCAACAATTTTCATTACTTCTGTCATACTTTTTCCCCGATTGAGTCCGAAGGTAAATATAGCAATCCCAACCGAAATAGACATTGCCATATCCGGTGTCCCTAAAAAAACCAGAACATTTTGGACAACAGAATCACCGGGCATCGTCAACTTCGCCACAGCAGAAACTGCCATTAATATAACAGGAATCAAAGCGGTTGAAATACTGATCAAAAAAGAAGGCATTTCTTCCTCTGTAAAAACTTTGGGGCTATATAGCCCTTGTGGTACTGCCGGATTAAGATCTTTTACTGTATTATAAAGCAGCGGTCCAGCAAGAATCACGGCAGGTACAGCCAAGATAGCACCATAAAGCAACGTCAAACCAATATCAGCATTATAAATTACAGCAATAGCCGTAGGTCCCGGATGTGGTGGCAAAAAACCATGTGTCGCTGATAACGCTGCCGCCATCGGAATCCCAACTTCAAGCAGGGGAATCTTTGCTTCTACTGCAATTGTAAATACCAAAGGAATTAAAAGCACAAAACCAATTTCATAAAACAATGCGATTCCTACAACAAAACCCGTTAAGCATACCGCCCATTTTACATTTTTACGACCAAACACATTAATAAGCGTCGTTGCAATGCGCTGCGCCCCACCACTTTCAGCCATGAGCTTACCAAGCATAGCACCAAAACTAATGACAATCGCTAATCCGCCCAGTGTTGCCCCAAGACCATTTTGAATAGTCGGTAAAATTTTAATAATAGGCAATCCCTCTGCATATCCTACAACCATTGCCACTAAAACCAAGGACAGAAAACTATTTAATTTCACCTTCACAATTAGGAAAAATAGCAGAAAAATACCGCAAGCTAAAATAAATAATGGCATAATTTAAATCCTCCTTTTGAATTATTACTTGAAAACCTGTTGTTTTATTTCTAGGTATATAAATAGTCCACCGGGTTATGAAGCACAAAATAGAAGTAAACATGTCTCTAACTTTGCTAATAAATGGTATATTCTTATCATTTGTTAGCAAAAAGGAAGATGTCCTAGCTACGTAAGACACCCTAAATGAAAAACACGGTCGTTGGCAAAATGATCTATATATTTATTGATGCTCCACGGCATGACCACCAAATTGATTACGCAAGGCTGCCACCACTTTCCCGCTGAACGTATCTTCTTCCATTGAACGGTAACGCATAAGCACCGACAAAGCAATCACTGGTGTACAAATTTGTTTTGACAAGGCTTCTTCTAATGTCCATTTTCCCTCACCGGTCGAATGCATAATTCCCTTTAAGCCAGACAACTGACTGCCTTCTTCGCGAAATGCATTTTCTGCGAGTTCCATAAGCCAGCTGCGAATGACCGAACCATGATTCCACATACCCGCGACTTTTTCCATATCATATTTGTATTCACTTTTCTGTAAAACTTCAAATCCTTCCGCCATCGCCTGCATCATTCCGTATTCAATACCATTATGTACCATTTTACAATAATGACCACTGCCAGAAGGACCTGTATATAGACAACCCCCAGCTATGGAGATGCTCTCAAAAAGCGGCTGACAATGCTTATAAGCGGATTCATCGCCACCAATCATCACACAAACGCCCTCCAGCGCCCCCTCTTTACCACCACTCGTTCCACAATCCAAATAACGCAACCCAAAGTCCTGTAATTCTGCACTCCGCCGAACCGTATCACCATAATACGAGTTACCGCCATCCACAATGATATCACCAGGCTGACATACTGTTTTAAGAAAATTCAGCGTTTCTTCTACCGGTTTACCAACGGGAACCATCATATATAATACGCGCGGACTTTCAAGTTGATTTACCATATCAACCAAATCTACGGCTAGTTTTGCCCCTTTTTGTTTTAGCCCATTCGTATTATCTGGCATAACATCATAAACCACTAATTCATGCCCATTCGCTAAAATGTTTTTAGCCAAATTATAGCCCATTTTCCCTATACCGATTAATCCTAATTTCATTCCATTGTACCCCTTTGTCCGTATTTTAAATTGTTTTCTGATAAGCCACAAGATCGGCAAACTCCTGCTGCACATTGCAATAAAGACGATCATAAATATCATAAAGTTTTGCATACACCGCTGCATTTTCCATCTGGGGTGTATATATTTTTTTAGGCTGAATCAAAGAAGCCGTATCTTCAATACTATGTATGATGCCCATTGAAATAAAACCCAATACCGCTGCACCAAACGCTGCGCCCTCACTGTTATCAGGCAAAGTTAACGTTTCACCAAACACATCAGCCATAATTTGAAGCCACAGTGGTGATTTTGTAAAACTACCACTGACACGTATATCTTTGACATCACCAAAATCTCGCAATGCCAGTAAAACACTATTGAGACTGTAACAAACACCTTCCATCGCGGCTCGTATCATATGCGACCGACCGTGATTCAGCGATAAACCAAAAAACATCCCACGCAATTCAGAATTCCAATAAGGAGCTCTTTCGCCGGTAAAGAACGGCAATAGCAGCAAACCATCGGCCCCTGCTGCAACCCGCCCCGCTTTCATAGTCATAAGATCATATGCATCTACATCTAGATTTTCCATTTGAGCACTACCATAATGACAGACTTTATCTCGCATCCAACGCATCACAATCCCACCATTATTGATTGCACCGCCAGCAACCCACATATCATCGGTAAGATTATAACACCATGTCCGCCCCTTTGGATCAACCTTCGGCACCGCAGTCAACATTCGCAAAGCACCACTTGTGCCGATCGTGGCACTGAGCTGCCCTTGTTTAACCGCACCGATGCCAACATTTACAAGCACCCCATCCGTTGCTCCAATAACAATCGGAATTCCATTTGGCAAATGCATCCGTTGTGCCGCTGTCGGCAAAATTGCTTGGTGATAAGTCGTTGCCACGACCTGAGGCAAAAAAGTTTCTGTTATTCCTAAATATTGAAGGATATCCGTATCCCACTGCAAATTTGCTGCATTATAAAGTCCACTGCTGCTCGCAACAGATTTATCAACGACCCACTCGCCAGTAAAATGCTCAAACACATAATCTTTAATGGAACTAACATATGACATGCGCCCAAATAAATCCGGATGATGCTTGCGCAGCCATAAAATTTTAGTCATTGGGTAGCAGGCATGAACTGGACAACAAGTTTTTTGGTAAAAACGATGGCAAAGTTCTGCATCGAGCTTCATCGTCTTTACAATATCTGAGCTGCGGCTATCTGCCCAAGTCATCATATTCGTCAGGAAATTTTTATCCGCATCCATCGCGGCAAAACTATGCATAACTGTACTCAAGGCCACGCCAGCAAGTATTTTACCTTTATAACGTAACGCATCCGCTGTATCTTTCACAACGCTTTCCACCGCACTATAAATCTGTGCGGGATTCTGCTCCGCCCAGTCAGGATGCGGTGTATCCAATGGATATAGAACTTCAGCCGCACTCAGCTTCTGTCCATCTGGCTGATAAGCAATTGCCCGAACCCCGGTAGTACCAATGTCAACACCAATCCAAACACAATCTCCCCACCGTTCTTTTTGCATGCAATCAACCTCCAAATTTATTTTAAGCATTGCTTATGAATTGATTGTAGTCTAACACAATCCACAACAAAATGCAATATACCATTCATTTATTTAATCAATAAATGATATGCCTATTTCATTTTGTCTTAAATAAAAATGCCCGCTTCAGTTTATACCAAAACGGACATTTTTTATTCACTTAGGCTGGATAACCAGTATCTTCCCACTGCTGTCTTCCAGCGTTTTCACCACACTTTTAACTTTATCTGCCATATTTGTCAATACAACAATCGTTGTCAGCTTTTTATCTTGCGATAAAATATAATTTCGATCAAACGTAATCAATTTATCGCCTTGTTTGACAGAATCATTTTCTTTGATATGAACCTGAAACCCCTCTCCATTTAACTCCACGGTATCGAGTCCAATATGAATCAGAATCTGCACGCCATCTTTTTCGATTGCCACCGCATGTTTTGTCCCTGCCAGCAAAACGATCTGACCATCGCACGGTGCCAAAATACAATCGGATTCAGGCTCCACCGCAAAGCCATCGCCCATCATTTTCGATGAAAAAACGGCATCTTCCACTGCTGTAATATCAATCACCTTACCTGGAACTGGTGTGTAAATTTCTATTTTTTTCTTATTAAATAAACCAAACATACTGTCACTCCTTCTATTATATATATGGCATTAACCATTTTATATGGCAATCACTTTTTATTTTAATCTTGCTGATAAACCACGCTGCCTTCTACAATTGTGTGCGAAATAAGGATATCATTATCAAAAATTGTCAAATTCGCTTCTTTCCCAACAGCAATTGACCCCATTTTATCATAAACCAAAAGTTCTTTTGCCGGATTTATGGTTACGAGTCTTATTACATCTTGCAGTGGCACTCCCGTATTTAGCCAAAAGCGTCGAATCGCTTCATTCATTGTCAATACACTCCCAGCAATTGTACCATCACGAAGTGTTGCAATCTGATCTTTGACAATTACAACCTGCCCACCCAGCTCTGATTCCCCATCCGGTAGCATACAAGCACGCATGGAATCCGTAACTAAAATAAGATGGTTTTTTCCTTTGATTTTATAGACAAGTCGCTGCATTGCTGGATGCACATGCACATTATCCGCAATGAGTTCACAATTCACCTCTGTATCGAGGGCTGCTCCCACCACACTCGGTCTACGATGATGAAGCGGCTGCAAACCATTGAATAGATGGGTAACTTGACCAACGCCAGCCGCAATCGCTGCCATTGCTTCCTCATAGGTTGCCGAGCTATGCCCCATTGAGACCACAATATTATTTTTTTTGCATTCGTTTATAAAACAATCGTCGACTAATTTTTCTGGGGCAATCGTAACGATTTTGATAATATCTTTATAAGGTTCTAAATAGGAAAAATCCGGTGCAATAATATACTTTGAGCTCTGCGCTCCTTTGTACACTTCACTAATAAAAGGTCCTTCGACATGACACCCCAGAATTTGCACCCCTGTTTTTTTTCCCATTGCAGCTCTAATTTGATCAAAACTGCGATAAATCGTTGGAAAGTCATAGGTCATGGTCGTTGGCAAAAATGCCGTCACACCACTTTGCGCCATACCTTCCCGAATTGTATCCAGTGCTTCTGGAGTATCATCCATCGTATCAAACCCGCGGCAGCCATGAATATGCAAATTAATAAATCCCGGAGCTACATATTTACCATCTGCATCGATTACCAAATCAACTGAATCTGCTGTAAAAATTTTCTCGGATATTATTTTTTCTATGGTTTCATTATATAAAAGAACCTGTCCTGTTAAAATTTGATCGGCTACTATTATTTTTCCATTGATAATTGCCTTCATATGATTCATCTCCTAAGGTTTATTTTACCATAGAAAAAAGGAATGGCACTATGACAAACTTTTGCCGCAGCTCCATTCCTCTCTAAAAAGTATTACATTGCTGCTAGTAGGAAAGCAATGTGTCTATTTTTTTTCTTGTTTGACTAAAGCATTCATTTCATTGGCAATGAGTTCAGCCCTTGTACCGACAACAACCTGTACGCTGAGACCTTTTTTGATAACTCCCGCTACACCAAGTGTTTTAAGAGCTACTTCATCTACCCGTGCTGCATCTTTGACAGTTAAACGCAAACGCGTAATACACGAACTCACTGCTTCAAGATTTTCCGTACCACCTAAATTAACTACGATTTGTTTCGTATATTCATCAATATTCGTGCTATCAACTACTTTATTATCCTCTTCATTATCATACCTACCAATTGTCGGAATATCAAAACGACGGATCGCCCAACTGAAGATAACATAATATATCACGGCAAATACCAGACCAATTGGAATAATCAGTGCCGGTTTCGTCGCCAACCCCCAATTTAGTAAATAATCGATGAGACCTGCTGAAAAACCAAATCCATGCAAAATACCAAAACTATATACGACTGACAGTGCGAGCCCTGTCAAAATTGCATGGACTACATAAAGCCCTGGTGCCAAAAACATGAACATAAATTCGATTGGTTCCGTAATCCCCGTTAAAAAAGCAGTAAAAGCAACGGAAATCAAAACTCCGGCAACTTTACTACGATTTTCCGGTTTAGCTGCCCGATACATGGCCAATGCCACCGCTGGCATACCAAACATAAAGATAACATAAAACCCCGCCATAAACATTCCAGCGTGGGGGTCACCTGCAAAGAAACGATTCAAATCGCCAGTTGCTACTTTACCAGCTGCATCTGTATAATTACCGAACACAAACCAAATAAAACTATTCAAAATATGATGCAGACCAATTGGAATCAACAAACGATTCAAAACACCATAAACGAAAGTCCCCACTACACCAGCACCAATAATCCATTCACCCAAAGAATGAATAAACACTTGAATTGGTGCCCAAATCACGCCAAAAATCCCCGCCAAAACAATCGAAACCAATGCGGTAATAATCGGTACAAATCGCCGCCCGCCAAAAAAACCGAGAAATTCCGGTAACTTGATATCATAAAACCGATTATATAAAATACCCGCTTCAATCCCACTGATAATCCCCGCTAAAACACTCATATTAAGTTCGGGATTAATTGCCTTCAGCCCTTCCGTTAAAATAAGATAACCAATTGCACCAGCCAGACCTGCCGCACCATTATTATCTTTTGCCAAGCCTACTGCGATACCAATGGCAAATAAAAGTGCTAAATTACCAAATACAGCAGCCCCTGCTTTTTCAATAAAAGGAATATTCAATAAATCCGGTGCACCAAAGCGTAATAATAACGCCGCCGCTGGCAAGACGGCAATCGGCAGCATCAAAGCTTTACCGATGCTTTGCAATTTTAAAAACCAGTTTCCCATAAATATAGACCTCCTCCTAAATATAGTATAATTGAATTGCAACTCATCTATTATAACTCTATCCCACCGTGCTAAGCAATGTACACACTGCACGATAAAGAAAACGATATCTTGCAATCATTCTAGAAGCGAATTCTATTATCCTGCAAAATCATATAAGAGTAAAATTTTCCCATCAAATATTTACAGGACACATTTTTTCTTTGGTAAAAGAGCAGCTGCTTCTTTATCGACAATAACGATAACATCTTGATGTAGCTGCAAGATGGATGCTGGTGCGTCAGGGCGAACACCACCATAAATAGCTTTATAGATTGCTTCGGCTTTATTTTTTCCATTAGCTAACAAAATCACTTTTTTCGCCAGCATAATGGTCTTGATTCCCATACTGATTGCATAACGTGGCACATCTTTAGGTGTAGTAAAAAATCTTGCATTTGCCTCAATTGTTTCCTCATCAAGTTTCACTTTATGTGTTGTCGCTTCAAATTTAATATCCGGTTCATTAAAACCAATGTGAGCATTTTGCCCAATCCCCAATATTTGTAAATCCATACCACCTTTACCTGCAATGAGTTTATCATAATGTTTGCATTCTTTTGTTAAATTATCGGGATTGCCATTGGGAATATAAATATTTTCCGGCTTAATATTGATTTTATCAAAAAAATGTTCATGCATAAAGTAATGATAACTTTGTGGATTTTTTGGCTCTAAGCCCAAATATTCATCCAAATTAAAACTGATCGCCTCGGAAAAATCCAAACCAATTTGTTCATGGACCTGCACTAGCTTCTGATACATCAAAAGCGGTGTACTTCCCGTCGCCAAACCAAGTACACTGTTCGGCTTCAAATACAATTGTCCCGCCACGATCCTCGCAGCAGCCGTACTCATTTCTTCATAAGATTCCGTAATAATAATACGCATAATAATCTCCTCTCACACCTATACAATTTGAAATATTTTAAAGCAATCCATCAATTCATTATAAATGAAATTTTCATCTTAATAATTCAATGGCCTGCGTTGTCAGGCATTTCTTTTTTTCAGCGACAGTCGGCATTTGTTTCACGACTTGTGTATAAACAAGATCCATCAAAAACAACTGTGCTAATTTCGCGGAAATTGATCCAGTTTCCAACAAGGTTTCACGGGCTGCATAAGCGAGATGCAGATCAGCTATGGCTCGAAGCTGCGAATGTTGATTCGACGTAATGGCAATAATTTTAGCCCCATTTGCTTTAGCTAACTCCACCGTTTTTATAACTTCAAACGTATCCCCCGAATGAGAAATCGCCACAAGAATATCTTGCGCCTGCACTAGCGATGCCATCATAATCATTTGATGACTATTGTCATAACTGGTACAATCAAGACCAATCCGAAAGAATTTATAGGCTGAATCTTGTGCCATAAAGCCTGAATTTCCAATACCAATAAAATAAATGCGTCGTGCTGTCATCAGCAGTTCAGCACTAGCCTGAATATCCTCATTTTTTAATGAATTCAAGGTTTTTTCCAATGTCCCAATATTTGCATCCAATAATTTACGCGCGGTAACCAGAGCCGTTTCATCACTTTCAATATTGCGATTGATAATATAACGCTGATTGACAAACATTAACTCCTGCGCCAAGACCACTTTAAAATCTGGCAAGGTGGCAAAACCCATTTTTTTCACAAAGCGCGTGATCGTTGATTCCCCGATGCCACACTCCTTAGCCAATTGTGAAATCGCCGTATGAGAAACCCTTTCGATATTTTGTTTTATATATTCCATTAAAATTCTATCGGACTTCGATACCTTAAATTTAGGTTTTGCTAACTGTTTAATAATATTCATTCAAAAAATCTCCTAGTTATATAAAACATCCTGACAAAATAATTTTTATTTTGCCGCTTATTCGTTGCACGCCTACAAAATTCCTTCATTTTTCACTTCAAATTAAATCAATTTTGTAGGACAGCCGCAAATTTTTTTGTAATCAGTTGCGGTCTAGTGATGGCTGATCCAACAATTGCCGCATAAGCTCCCGCCGCAAAAACATTGGCCAGATCCTCGGGCGTATTGATTTTCCCCTCAGCTAATACAGGTATCGCTAAACTAACTACTAATTTTTTTATTAAAGCAAAATCAGGTCCTAACGATAAATTTGAATAATCCGTGTAGCCAACCATCGTGGTCGATACTGCATTTACACCATATTGTGCCGCCTGCACGGCTTCTTCATATGTCGATATATCGCCTAGAACCTCTACGTTTTCTTTCTTAATTCGATCAACTAAAGATTGCATAGTCTCCCCGTTTGGTCTTTGTCGATTTGTCATATCAAGTGCAATCATCTCACACTCCGTTGCTAAAAGTTCATCAACTTCCCGCATCGTCGGGGTAATATAAATAGCTGAATCAACATAATTGCGTTTAATTAAACCAATGATTGGCAGACCTGTTACTTTTTTAATTTCCTGAATGTCTGCCACGCCCTGTGCTCGTATACCAAAAGCACCACCTTCTTGCGCCGCTTTTGCCATACGCCCCATAATGAATGGACTATGCAGTGGTTCATTCGGCAATGCCTGACACGATACCACTAATTTTCCTTTTATTTGTTTTAACAACGAACCAGCCCCCTGTACTAAATGTTATCAATAATTTTTAGATTAATTTGATAATAACACACGATTCTGTTTTTTGCAATATTTTTTCATTTTAAAGATTATGTTTATTTTAATCAATAAAAAATCATATTTTTGGTATTATATTTCATTTTATTGAAAGGCAAACTACTTACAGACTTACCAACTTGAGCGAACTCTGCGGAACTCGATGGAGATGAGAGGAGATGTACGGAGCAGCATGCCTATCCCGATTGGTGCAGGATTGGGCTGTATAGTGCAGGATTGGCATGAATAGCGTCATTCGCCAGAACAGTATCATCAATGATACAATATATATATAAAGAATATATGCTTTATAAAATAAATGACCGGACAGTTTGGTTACAGTAAGGGGATAGATATTATGCTACAGTGGTGCGCTTTATTTTTAGCAGTCATTACTGAAGTAATAGCAACGACGCTAATCAAAATAAATATCGTCGATCAAAATGAACCTATTTTAGGGTATGTTATATGGTTAGCAATGATGGCTTTATCGTATTTCTTTTTGTCAAAAGCAATTGTTAAGATTTCCTTGAGTCTTTCCTATGCAGTATGGGAAGGTGCCGGACTTATTGCGATTACGTTCATTGGTTTCTTTTTATTCCATGAACATTTACCAATCACAAAAATAATTGGCATTTCAACAATCGTTGCTGGTATTCTTCTATTGAAAAATGGTAGTAACGAAAGAAGCAGGTGATTGACATGAATAACGAAATGCTTTTCCTCAGTCTCTCTATTTTATTAGATGTTGCTGCAAATATTTTTTTAAAAAAATCAAATGGGTTTCGCCAAAAGCTCTGGGGTCTAGGCGCAATTGCATCGATTCTCTTAGCTTTTATTGCATTTTCCCAAGTCATCAAAACAATGGATCTTAGTATCGCCTATGCTTTTTGGGGTGCAGCCGGATTAATTTTAACGACTTTTGTCGATATGACATTTTACGGTCTACATCTGAAAAATAGTGCGATCGCAGGCATTGCCTGCATGATTACAGGCATCGTCTTAATAAAATACGTAGCATAAACAGTTGTATTTCACTTTCGTGAAATACAACTGTTTTTTATTAGACCAAAAATGAAGTATTAACCAAAAATTAACCAAAAATTAGCCTAATTACCTATAAAATTTGTTATAGTAATGAAAGGAGACTAGAAATAAATTTTTAGGAGGCAATGTTTTGTCTTTTTCACATCAACATGAATTATTGCGCATCATTGAAGGGGAACTCATTACACCAGTATATCAACCCATTGTAAATTTACATGATGGTACCATTCTTGGCTATGAGGCGCTCAGCCGCGGTCCTAAAAACAGCACTTTGGCCAACCCCGAAGATTTATTTAAAATTGCTTCTCAATATGATAAATTATGGAAACTCGATTATCTATGTCGTAAAAAAGCAATCAAAAATGCGAAACCCATGTTAACGAATCAATTATTATTCTTAAATGTCGACCCTAAAATATTGTATGACAAAGATTTTCATCAAGGAACAACCAAAAAGCTATTAGCAGAATCAAATATCAACAGCAAGCATATTATTTTTGAAATCACCGAAAAAACGATTATTGATGATTATGCAAATTTTCGTGCGGTTTTAAATAACTATCAAACCCAAGGCTATTCGATTGCCTTAGATGATGTTGGATCTGGTTATTCGGGTCTAACTTTATTGACCAAAGTCACCCCTCAATTTATAAAGATCGATCTTGAATTAATTCAAGGTGTACATAATGATAAAATTAAACAAGCCATTGTAAAATCATTAGTTGAAATTTCTGCGATAAAATCAATGGAAATAATTGCCGAAGGCATTGAAACGAAAGAAGATTTGCTCACATTAATGTCGCTGGGTATCCATTATGGGCAAGGTTTTTACTTGTGTAGACCTGCACCAACCTTAAATGACATTTCGATTGAATTAATCGAACTTATAAAAAAAAACGAATGTTACAAAAAAGAGCAGGCTAGTAATATTTTCTTAAGTACACCAATTGGCACAATTGCCAAAAAAAAGACACCTTTTTCCTCGGCAACACTTGGTAAAGAAATATTATCCCATTTGCAGCTCGATCAACAAGAATCAGATATCATCATCGTCGATAATGAATATCCAATTGGGCTTATTAGCAAGGATACATTTCTGAGCCACTTAGCAACGAATTATGGTTTATCAATCTATAGTAACCGACCGATAAAGCTATTACTAAGCTCATCTCCCCTGCATTTAGACTATAACACTCCCATCAATGAAGCCACCAAGTTTTCTATGCAGCGATCCCCTAACCATATTTATGATTCTATCATCATTACAAAAGAAGAAAAATATTTTGGCATAGCTACCATTAAAGATCTCTTAGAAATCTCAACGAAAATAGAATTAAATCGTGCCAAAGATGCAAATCCATTAACGGATTTGCCTGGCAATAAAATGATTGATTCAGAACTAAAATATTATTTACGTAACCAAATCCCTTTCACAGCCATTTATATAGACTTAGATAATTTTAAAATTTATAATGATGTATATGGTTTTGATGCTGGTGATACCGTGTTAATTACGACCGCTTCGATATTAAGTCAATGTATCAATCGACTTTACAAAAATTTTTTTCTCGGTCATATTGGTGGTGATGATTTTATTATGTTTTTACCGGGAACCGAAACCACCAAAATATGTCAGCACATCATTGATGTATTTGCCAAAGAATCAAAATTATTTTATTCGACCGAACATCGTCAGTCAGGTTATATTGTAGCCAAAAACCGCAGTGATCAAATTGGTAAATACCCGCTTATGACAATATCTTTAGCTGTAATCATTGTTCAAAATAATCATAATATCGATATAAAAACCCTATCAAAAAAAGCAGCTAGCATCAAAAAGTTATGCAAAAAAACCTGGGAAAATAATTTTATCATGGAAGTTTTGCAATAGGATCACCAATTTATGGTGGTCCTATAACAATATCTGACGACCACACATTTTTTATAAAAGCAAATTGAAAATTTTTCCATACGAAAAAAGCACCCACATATATGAGTGCTTTTAATTTAACTGGCAGTTTTCTATCCTCCCAGGGCGTTTCCACCCAAGTACTTTCGACGTTCAAGTGCTTAACTACTGTGTTCGGTATGGGAACAGGTGGGTCCACTTGGCTATCACAACCAGATATTCTT
>Ga0302152_10000754_pt1 | contig 14796 bp, 10 predicted proteins | sample I_Bog_N2_1_FD_192434 | JGI IMG/M metagenome (GOLD analysis project Ga0302152, IMG submission 192434) | Peat permafrost microbial communities from Stordalen Mire near Abisko, Sweden - I_Bog_N2_1 | ecosystem: Environmental > Terrestrial > Soil > Wetlands > Peat | place: Sweden: Abisko, Stordalen...
CTGGAACACAGACCCGATGGTCGGAAACAAATTCTCAATCGCGATGTTTGCAGGTGCTCGGCCTTCCATCACCAAGAATTGTACGTTGGAGTACGAAAGATGAGAGTAACCAGCGACAGGAAGATTCAGGTCTCGCAAGGCGAGATTCTTAAGCTGCAAAGCGACACCGCGAACTTGAGCCTGCTGGGAGGGAATGCATCCGCGGGCCAGGTACTCCACATTCAATTTCCATCCGAGGATGGCACCCATCCCCTTCAGGCGACTTCATTCGGCGCGGGCAATCTCACCATTGCCTCAAGTTCGGGAGAACAATGGACCACGGCACTCTCTCCGGGCTCGAACCTCTTCCAATTCGTGGTCGAGCCGGAGCCTGACGATTGGTATTGCGAAAACGACAAGGGCATACCGCCTCCTCACCCAGTTTCGAAGGGGGATTCGATCTGTGAGTATTGCGGTGGAAAGGTAATTCATCGAGGTAACTGACTATGTTCAGCACGCTCTTGTCGTCGCTCCAGACTTCGCTGGGTAAAGTCTTCTCTAAATCCCTTGTGGTCGGCAGTGTGATGCCCATCCTGCTGTTCCTGGGAGCATCGATGGGACTTGCGGCCAAGCTCGGCGGACGCGCTGGAAATTGGGCCGCAGCGACGGGTCCGCTATTCGGCGCATCGGCTCCTTTGGCCTGGATACTCGCCGTATGGCTGCTGGCCATCCTCGCCATCTCCATGATTTGGTCTGGTCTGAGCAGCTTCCTGCTCGAACTCCTCGAAGGAAGGCATTTGGGATTCCTGGCGCCGATTCTCTACGCCGGTCAGGTGCGCCAGCAAGCTGACATCGATAGTAAGATTCAACGCTATACAAGAAACCTGAGGGAATTCACGGACCCCTTGCCGGGTGCGTCAGCACTTAATGCTGCCCATTATCAATTGAAAAGTGACTTGCGTGATGCCAGGGCTCAAGGCATGGCCCATCCCCACCCCTGCTATCCCCAGAATTGGATTGGCAGGCTGTCGGCCCGTTGGCAAAACAAGCATGGAATGCGGGCTCTTTGGCGAGTTCGATGGCTGCGTCTCACGGGGCAAGTGAACACGTTGGAAACTATTAAACCGGCTGTGGAAGCGCTCGCAAACGAACTGCGCGTTGGGACTTCCGAGTCGTTGGCATTGGATCACGTTGAATTACTGAACGCCATCAATGACTCGCGGGAGCGGCTTAGTTTTGAACGACTCCGTCTGACAAACCTCCGTCAGTTCACCTATCCTACGGTCTCAAATGTCGGCCGCGGTGAGACGACTGGGCTCAGAGTTTTGGCGCCCACACGGCTCGGCAATTTGACCCGAACGATGCGAAGTTATGCGCTCGATCGATATGGAATGGATCTGGACATATTCTGGACCCGGCTGCAGAGAGAGTTGCAGAAAGAAGATTCATTCAATTCCACAATCTCTGACTCGAAGATACAGGTCGATTTTCTGGTTAGCTTGTTTGTCTTGACTGTGATCTTCACTGTCTTCTGGTCCGCCTATTGCCTGTGGGTGCAGCCTGCGCCGATAGAGTTCTTGCTGGTTGCGGCGCTGGGACCGGTCGCCGCGAGATTGCTCTATCTCGCTACTTGCCAGAATTACCTCGTTTTTGCCGATCTCATGCGGAGTTCGGTCGATCATTTCCGCTTTGCTCTGCTGGACGACTTGCACATTCGAAAACCGTCCGGCAATCGGGAAGAAGTCTTTCTTTGGCGCCTGTTGGGTGGTTGGATGGGCTACGGAAACGACGTGAATGTGACGTTTAAGGATCAATCATGAGGGTATTTGCTTGGATTGCATTGTTGGCCTGGGCTGCCTTCCTGTACTGGGGTGTCAAGGCATCCACCGGCTGGGCCTCCCCCTGCACATTGGCCGGCCCTTTGCCGCTGAATCACCTGCTGTCGGCCGCAGATTTCAACCCCGCGAGTTCTGGCGGCGCAGTTTTGTACAACGGCCTCTATTTGAAACGGGCACTGCCCAAAGACAGCCCCCTCAGGCCAGAAGATGTCAGTGATAGTCCATTGCTGCGTATCGCTCCCGATAGCACGATATTTCCTGTGGTCCTTTCCAACGATGACGCGAACAAGCGCGACGCTGACCAGCAGTTCGACCTTGGAACAGGTTCGACTGTCATTGCGAAACAGAGCCGGGTAGTCGCAGTCCTGTGCCCATCTAGAGCCGTTGGAAAGTGCGAAGCCATGTTCGAGGTTCCGCAGTCTGCGTTGAAACAATTGGTTGAGGCGCCAGGGCAGGTTGGGATCGTCGACAGTCCGAAGGTGGTGCCTCAGCAGAGCGATGCCAATGCGCCACAAGATCCCGCGAAGACGGAAAAGCAAAAGACAAACGAGGCCGTAAAACAGCCCGGCCAGAGATGAGGCTTCGATGATTACACAACCGAATTGGCAATCGCTGGCGAGCGGGGTAGTTGTCCTCGCACGACCGGCTGCTCTGTGGACGAGAGCGGTCGATTATATTGCCGGGCCGAGAAAGCTCAAAATTGTCACAGATCCGGCCTCAAAATGGACCCTCAGTGCGGGTAACATTCTGGGGCCGGACGGCGATCCCGCACAGTCTCAAAACAGCGCCGCACCTCCCCTTCTCCCGTCGGCTTTGATCGGCGCCTTGATTTGCAAGATTGGTGGCAGCGCAGCGGATAATCCCGCTCCCGTTTTGACCGCTGGTGGGACCGCGCCAGTCGCGCCCATTGGGATTCCGGTTCCCATTTCAATCGGAAGTTTCTGCATCGTCGAGCTGGCGGCTACTCAACAAAAGGGTTCGCTCTTTCTCACAATGAATGATGCACCGGCAGCATTCTCTCAGCACGCAGGACAGTTGAGTGTCGAAATCTTCGAGGCCCTCTAGCAGCGTTTGACGTGGCCGCCGAATGAGCGGCGAGCTTAGGCAGCAGCGTGTCTCCCCTTGGACTCAAGAGCATCACACAAAATCGCTTGGAGAGAACATGGGAATGGCGTGCCCGGCGATTTCGGTACCAGCAGCAATGAGAGAAAATTGTGCTTTAGTTCGTCGTTCGATGGAATTTCGCGATACTAGGAAGAAATTTTCGAAGACCGATCAACTCGCCAGTCTTTCCGGGCTGGGCGGCCATTTGAATTCTTATTCATTGATAGCTTCACCTTGGGGGCCATCATGACCTACTGCGCTAGCACCTCCGCTTCGGGTCTGTACTTTGCGCGTTTTCTCTTCTTTCTCGTGGTAACGCCTGCCCTTGCCCAAACGCCCTCAAGTCTCTCTGCTTCTACTCAGACGACCGCCACCAGCAAAACGCAGGTCATGTCGTTAGGCGACGAACTTCGGCGCAATGGAAACGAGCCGCTTCACCTTCTTTACATGCATGGGATCGGAGCGACCGGCCCGAACGACTCACAGGAACTTCGCCAGAGCATCTGTCAGCACGTTAGGAGGTACTTAAAGCAAGAGTGCACTACGAAAGCCGGCGAGTGGCAGAGCCGGGAGTATGCCGACGAAGGCATCTTCGATATCAACAGCGGGTCTCCCGATTTGGCCTATATGGGAACCCGCATTTGGGGTTCGCCAGAAGAATGGCATGCCTCCGCTCCCTTCGTCGATCATTACCTGATCAAGCTTTCGAGCGGCAAGAGCATCCTGTTGGACGAGATCAACTGGTGGCCCATGGTTGTCGCGGTGAAGTGCCAACACATGATGCCCAACGAAACCAATCTCGCCGGCAGACTCAGCGGGAAAGACGACAACTATTTGAGTATCTGCAGCCAGCAGGAGCCGCACCAAGGCATCACGGGGCGGTTTGACTCCTACGACTGGCTTACGGCCGCCCACCTTAAGCTGAACACATTGGATGCCACGCCAAACCGCGCGGTGCTCCTCAACCGCTGGGCTAAGGTCAACACCATGGATTGGCGTTTTTCCGATGCTTTGCTAGGGGTCGGGCCGCTGGAAGGATATCTGGTCGAAGGCATTCGCCAGCTTCTCATGAAGTGTGTCAAGTCCATGCCGCCTCTTGACACAAATCTGCATTTCATCACCGTCTCACATAGCCTCGGGAGCTTCCTGATGTTTTCCGCGCTGCATGCGGAATACAGCCCGGACGGCCAGAAATTCAATTCCGACGACGCCGAGAGAACTAAAGTCTTCGATTACCTGCTCGGACACCTCTCGCTAGCATATTTCTTCGCCAACCAAATTCCGCTGCTTGAGCTGGCCAAGCTTGGAGCTGTAAACTCCAAGTCGTTTCTCGATCTTGAAACATGGAGCGCTCAGAGAAAGCTTTTCGCAGGCGCAGGGGCTGCGGACGGCTCAAAACCTCTCGGGCAGATTGTGGCATGGAGCGATCCCAACGACCTGCTGACGTGGTATCTCGGCGCAGACTTTCAAACGTGGCAGGCAACGCCCGCAAGCCGCATCCTCGTAGTGAACAATGTCGTCAAGAACGCCACTACCTGGAATTGGATAGGATTGTTCGAGAATCCCGAGCACGCCCACGACGACTACGCGAAGAATCCGAACGTCATCCGCTCGATTTTGAAGCCGCTTGAATAGCATCTCATGCCACAGCGCATTCAGGAAGCTAACCTCTGCGTCGTCAAAACTCCATCCGGGCGCAAATTGCGCTTGGCTCCCAGGCCCTCTGGTGGCTTCGAAAGCAGCTCCGGCCTCGAGGGCGCTGTCCGTTGTGAAAATTCCGACCGGGCGCCCAATAGGCATGCATGTTTCGACAGCGGGCAGAAATTTTTGCGACGCACAGCCTATTTCTATGCAATGATGTGAAAATTCCGCAAGGGCCTTCCAAAAAAATGAGCAAAAAAACACTTAGCCTAGTCTCTGGTCCCCCCAAGGTTCCTAAGAATGGATTCTTGCTCCTCAACCGACTCGAATCCATTCTAGGCAACAAGGACGAGGAAGCGGCGGCAAGCCACGTCGCTTCGCAAAAGTTCATCCAATTAATGCTCGATGAAATCCAGAAATTTGGATACGGCTTTGTACCCTTTGTTGGAGCCGGATTTTCTGTGTCGTCAGGCATCCCGATCCTGAATCAATTTCACCATTACCTCCAGCGATGTATCTGTGTCGCAGTCGGAGCGGAAGCGGACTAGGACACACCCCATCTCTGGAATCCCAGAACAGATCGTTGGCCCCCATTCATTGATCTCTCTCGTCCGGAGCCTCCGGACCGCCCATGGGCTGAATTGGTGGAAACTCGTTGGAAAAAAGAGATTAGCAGCGGCAGTTTCAAGAGCGCCATCTACCAGGAGGCGCTCGGAGCAATGGCGGAATGGCGGTCATCGCTGTACTTTTTGTCTCGTCTCGATCTCGATCCTCCAAGGAAACGCCCTACTTCTCCGAGTAAGGACTTCGAGCCCGGTTCTTCTGTAAGGCAGGATGAGGCGCCCGAACCAGTCTTGCGAGTCCCCAGCCAAGATGTAATTGACGAGTGTTTGCGTCAGGTATTGCGCGCCAATGTTCCTTCCCTCAATCACATCATGTTAGCCACCCTGTCTCAGCTGTTGAGAATCGATATAATCCTGACCACAAATTTCGATGACTTGACCGAGAAAGCGTTTGAGCAGTCTCGAAATAAGTTGGAAGTATTCGATGTCCACCTCGGCGATAAGCTCCCAGACTTCAATGCAGTGTCGCGGGTTCGCTCCATTGTGAAAATCAACGGAAGCCAGAACTCCCTCCGCGCCGATTTCAGCCTCGACGGCCCCCCGCCTATCGAAGATAGGATGACATTCACTTCTTACGTCGCAGGGCGAGATTGTTCGAAAGATACGGGCAGGGAGAAGGACACCGACAAAGACAAGCATAACGGCGGAGTAAAGAGCCGCAATCACCTGCTGATCTTTGGCGTAAGCGTTAACGAGCGCAGAACAAAAGAATTTTTGGCCTATGCTCTCGACAAGTTGCATGACCTTAAGCTCTTTTTTGTTTGCTATCAGCACTCCGATATAAGAGCCGTAGAGACCTTTGCGTCTAGCTATTTTAACGACTCTAGGTTTGGCGCACAGCGTAGGCGATGGCGTTTGGACAACGAGCAGCGAATAGACAACGCGGCGGTTTTCGTGGTCTTGCGACACACCGAGGCTGGTCTTCTTCTTCTTCACACATATCAGTGGTTCCGCAAGTCCCTTCCGCAAAACGACGCTGTCTCCCCTCCATCACTCGGCTCTCTTTGCCGCGTCTTCCAACTTCTGACTTTTCTGAGAAGACAAAGCACGCAGAGTTTCGGAGGTTTTTCAACGACTTTAGTTGCGCAATAGACAACGCTCTCAAATCTGGACCCAAGCTGGTCGTAGCAACCTCTCCAAGCATGGTTCATGGGGTCACTTCGGCGGCAGCCGCTTTATTCCGCAAGCATGAAGCGCGCAATCTTTGTCTCTGGCTTGAAATGCATGATGTACATGACGCGGACGATCTATTCGAAGCGTTTCAGGAGGCGGCGTATAGGAAACTAGGTGAATCTGACTGGACCCCTCTATACAGTGCGGCGGACGGGCGTCCGCGCGAGAAGGAAATCGAGCGAATCGCTAATTCTTCTTCCAAACCTTTGATGCTTTTCATCGATGCCAGGGAAACGCCTGGCGGTAATCGGGAACGAAAACCTGAACCGGGCCATCAGAGTCTCGACAACGGCTGGCTGGACGAAGACAAGCGAGGCCAGGCATTCGTCGATCTCGCAATGCAATTGATGGCTAAACGGAAAAACGACGAAAGCATCCGCGACGGCATCACCGTCGTCGTTCTCTGCCGCACGAAGGACTCTCCTATAGTAAAGAAGTTGAAATGGCAATGTGCCGGTCACGGGCCGGTTGATCTGGACAACGGAATTGAATGGCCAGAACCCGAACTAGTTCACGGAACGATAGAGTGGGCAGAAAGCAAGGAGCGTTGTGCATTTCTCCAAATGTTGCTTTCCCTTCAGCGAACCCGTCATTTGGCGGTGGCCTGGGATCAATGCGCTAATTTCAAAGGTGCTTCATACGACGAGGATCAAGATGGCGAGAAAAACCTTTGGTTGGAAAAGCTGGAAGATCTTAAGCTGTTAAAGCGAAAGGACGGCGGGTTCATCTGGCTGAACTCCGGCCTTCGCCAAAAACTCAGGAAATGTTTACGGCTAGGCATCGAAGATATCACAGAAGCGAATATTGCGAAGGTTCTCGAACTGGGCAGTCGAAGGCCCTCTGAAACCTTCATGAAGAATCTGCGTGCATGGGTAAACACGCGGCTTTCGAACATTGGCCAAAGCCAAAAGGACGTTCACCTCAGAGTTGCGGTGTGGTACCTCAAAGTCTTTGACTCAACTGGGACGTCGCGAGCGGTGATTGAATCCATCGACCATCGGATGTTTGCTGTAGATAGCCTCATACGCACCGTCAATGCGTCCACGCCCGCCGATGAATGCAAGGCCGCTCTCGAAGAGGCATGTGGGATATTGGATAGCGCTCGTCATCTGCTGCGGGAGCATCTCTTTAAGATTCAGACTGAGGGCAATCCTCAAGCAAGCCGAAGAAGATTGGATTATATCCGTGACTATGCAGTCGAATCGTACGAATACGATAGCTCCCTGGCCTTGTATATCGATCAAGTTAGAGACCGACGTGCAAACAGATCTAAGAAAGAGTCTGATGCGTGGGGATCGTTGGAAAAGGCAATTGCCAAGTTGCAGTGCGCTGCCGTGGAGGTCGTGCGCGCCATATGCAGAGAGATTGGGGAGGATAAACAAGCGTACGAACGGCATCGTGAAGTTGGGGTGAGAACCATATGCGACAAGCCCCTCGGTTCGAAAATTGTTGAGGAGAAACCTAAGGTAAGAGAAGGAATCGGCAATGAGAGGAAGAAAGATTTATCCAAAGCATCTTTATCAAACGTAGTTGCTACCGCCTTCCGATATGGGCCAAAGCATAGCAGAAAAGAACATTGGATTCGCTGGTGGCGATGGTGCGGAATGCTCGGACTTGCTTCTCGATCGCTCCAAAAGGCGGATCGATCCTTGTCGCGCGCCCTCCAGGCCGCCATAGAAACAACGTCTCGGTTCCAGGTAAGGCTACGGCACGAGACTCTCGAAGACTGGGACGTGAACACGGAAATTCAACTCAGCTCTATTGTGAGCAAAAAGCACGGAGAACAGGACGTGAATGGCAGATACCAATGCCTCTTGGAGGCGCTTCACAGCATGGATCTAGCGGCATTCACGCTGGCAACAAAAGCGACCATATGGCAAAGAAAAATTGATCTTCGAATCGAACAGCAGGAGAGTACCGAGCAAGAGAGAAGGCGCGCCGAGCTATTGGAGAAAGCCGAACAAATCGCGGTCAGAGGGCTTCAATTGATCGATGAAGCTCAACGCAGCAAGATACCTCAGGAATCGCACGACTTCGATTTGCAGTGGTGCAAGAGCCGACTCTTGATCAGTGCCGGACTAGCATCGATGCGGAATCCGAACCGAAAGCATGACAGCCCACATGCGATGAGCCTTTTTGGCGGCGCGGCGGCTTGTTTGCGGTCGACAACTCCTGAGCGGACCCGAGCGGACATCGCGTTAATTGAGTTGCGAAGGGCGGACGTCAGACTCCAGGAGGCCAGTGAGATGAAGATTGGCGAGGAGCATTTCGACAGATGGACTTACGACCGTTTGCTTGGCGATTCGATTGAGCAGAAACTTCCTCAGCAGCCTGGGGAATCGCCAACTCCAACAATGAGCCAGCTCGGCATCGTCACCGAACTGCGAAGAAGCTGGAGAGACAGCCACCAACAGGTCAACGACAATAAGAGTGTTCAATCCGTGTTGCACAATATAACGGCGCGTGCCACGGATGCTCTGCGTTTCTTGGACCGTGCATTCCCTACTTTGCGGGAGCGTCGCCGGAACGTTTGGTGGACAACGTGGTATTTTGAGCGGCGCATGAAGGCTATTTCCTTCCTGCTGTGGACATCGGTCGTCGAATCTGGCCAACCCATTCCTTTCCTCGGTTTAGAGGCTGTCATGCGAAGAACAGATTCAGAGCCAGACACATTGATGATCGATGCAATGCGCATGATTCGCGTCGACGCCTATCGGCTCGCCACAGTGCTTCTTTTTTATGCGTCCTGTGCGCGAGCGCTTCAATTGCGGCTGGCCCTGGATGATACCACCGTGATTCTTAACCAGCGACGTATGAGGATGAAGCAGATACTGAATGAAGGAAGAGATGCCCTGCGCGATACAATCCTGCGTCGCGAAAAGGGGTCAACTGACTTACCGGAAGGGGAGGCGCTGCCTCGGGCGCCAAGAGCTCGGAACGCAGACATGGGTACCGATGTCAAAGCGGTTATCGATCAGATTGAGATACTAGTGAATGGCGTAATCCGCAGTCTTTGACAATGGCTGCTCAAAGACGATGAAATGCCCGAACTCGAGTCTGGTCCGAACTGGGTTCTCCCCCGCAAATCTCATTAACCTCTCCGCGTGTAAAGTCCTAACAACGCCCACCTGGGAACGGGTCTTGCATCAATGACAAAGCAAAGTGGCATGACCGCGAAGGGGGAGGCGGTGCGACGGTACATAATCTTCCCGCGTCGGTCCTCTGTGACATCTCGTGATCTCTCCCGCAATTGATCGACGAGTTTCCTCAATCTGCCAGATCGTAACGATGATGTGCTCAGACGAAGAAGAATTAGAGCACATCGAAATTGAGCGTGGGTAGGACCGCCAGGCGCGTCTGTCCGTCTACTTGGAGCTCGTTGGGATTTGGCGGAAGCTTCACTTCAAGCGATCAAGGCGAAGCGACAAAGCTCTTTGCCAGGCATTTCCCCGACGAAACGCGTGCCTCAACCAGTGAAGGCGCAAGCGCGCAGCTCCCGATCAAATCTGAATTACGCGCTTGGACCGTAACCTCAAATGGCTTTGTTCAATTTGCCGTGCTACTTTTTTGCGGGCTAAACGAGACCGCAAGATGGAAACCGCTAAGCTTTGTTTGCGTACCTGTGGTTGCGGTGCCAGTGGTCGTTGAAGCGCAGGTTGATGCTCCCGACACCCGGCAGAACTGGGGTGTTGAATAAATGTACTGCATTGAAATGCGGAACTTTTGCGCAAACTCGACGCCCGCAGATGCTTGAAGTATGGGAAAGAAAGTTGAACCAGACAAATTGATCTTCTGTGCAAGCTGCGGGGAAATCCACTCTCCCGCTGCCTTGAAATCCATGAAAGCGATGGCCGCAGCCGAACCGCCGGTGGGGTCTTTGACCGATCCAATCTGGCCGTAAAGCTCCACCGGAAAGTTCCCGCTGTATTGAGTCGACTCAGTGATGGTCTGCTGCGACCCAAAGCCGTTGAGTGTGAAGCCGACGTTGGGCAGGAAGTAAGCGTAAATACTTCCATTGTCCGACTGACGGTTATACAGCGGAACCGGCACCCGCACATTGAAGTCGCCCCCATTCTGAAGCTTGGTGAGGGCCGTTTGCACCGAGTCAGTGGTGCTGGTTGTCGACGTATCCGTACCGCTGTCAAACGGCCTCGCCCTCCCGGTGCGAAAGGACGTGCCCATTGTGTTCGTGGTTGGAGCATTCGTCGAGCCGTTGCCCGCTGTTGCCGTGCCCGCCAGCACAACCTGGATCCCAGGGAAGAAGGTTGTGGTGAGCAAGTCGCCGCTCACGGAGCTCGCCGACTGCTGCGCGTTGTAAAGATACTGCACCTGGCTCCCGCCGTCGAAGGTCTTGCCCTCGGTGAAGAAGTTCAGAATCTGGTCATCGCTTTGGCAACCATTGTGAAAGAGCGGAAACGCATTCGGGTAATGATAGGAAGTTGTAGTCGAGGACTTTCCGTCAGTTGGGTCTACAGTTGCTTTTGCAGTCACCCAGCACTTGGAGTCTCCGAGCCCTTCCCGGATGGCATTTATTCCAAGTTCCATGGCTGAATAGTCGTCCTTTGATGTTTTTGCAGCGGTTTCCGCATTCGCGACGAGGGTCTGCGCCCAATCCAGCCCGACACCGTCGGTGATTAAACAAGCCAAGTTTCTCGCCGCATTCAAGGACTTGGCGCCTGGGGTCGGTACCGTACCATCCAGGGCGACCACCGCATTCCATGCAGCCTTCGCGGCCGAACCAAGTGCGTTGGTCGCCATGTTTGCGTCCGTATCCGGAGCGCAGCTAGTTTGAGCATTGGCGCCTGCCGCAGGTGAAGGGATATTCACCCTTTCAGAGAGCGAGTTAACCAACGCGTCGAAGTTTACGTTGCCCGATCGGCTGAGATTCTGTGGGTTGGCCGCGGCTTGGCTCGGAGGTTTAGCACTGGTCAGGCTGGTGAGGTCAATGGATGGTTGTCGCAGTTGCTTGCTGGCGTTCGCGCCAGAGGCAGACCGCGCGCGGCCAGTCACCTGGCCGGCGGGCATGGACTGAGCAGCGGAATCCATGGTGAAGGCGGAGAGCAGCACGAGAGCTGCCATGACGGGGAGCAATGAAATCGATGAGATTCGCATGGTGGGCCTCCTGAGTTAGAGCGCTCAGGATGAGCGCTCAATCAGTAAGGCGAGAGGAGGGTGGAAAAGGGGACACTTAGAGTTCCTGAATTGTTGCGTCTTCTATGGCCTGGACGTTTGCGCCCAGGGCGCCATAGACTCAATGCTTAGCGGCTCTGCGTGCGGCGGGATGTTCGCTTTGGAATTTGAGGTTGAGTAAAGTTCGGGCCGTGCTCATCGCACTTTGGTCCTGGCTATCTGCGATGCTCCATATAAATGCGGTCTGCACTGAGCCCCTGAAGTAGTCCTGCTCGGCGGCCTGGATATCCGACGGAAAGAATTTGTACTGCTCACCATATGCGACGCCGGCACCCTGCTTTGAACCACTTGGGCTGTAGGCGGCGAAAGTGTGACAGTTTAGGCAATTTGCGGTCAAGCCGTTTGGCTGCGCGGTACCTTCAAGATATGGGCTATAGGCAACATTGTGGGGAGTGTCAAGCGAAAGGGTATCGTTTCTAATTGCCGACGTCGTCATCATGTGGAAGTGTGTCCAAGGGGCATACCAGCCTTGCTGCTGATTGTTCTCTGCTGTCCAGTAATAAGTGCTCCACACCCAATTAGGGTGATTGGCTGTGAGCCTCATCATATGCACGCCAACAAGAATTACATAGCTGTTCGTGTTCGGGAGATCGCCAATAACGTTCTTGCCGTCATTATTCAGCTCGTCGATCTCCTGCTCCGCGAGAGGGTCATCATAGCCTCCAATGTGGTAGTAGAAAAAGCAAGAAATTGGAAAGCTCGTGGCGTTGGGGTCCAGTTTGTCCGGGCAATCCCGCTGGGGATCACTGGTATCGAGCTTTACCGGCGGATTCCATTCTGCAACGGGATTGAGGCTCATTCCGCCGGGACTTATCGGCTTGTTCGTCGAGTTGAAAATGCGAGCCTTCTGCAGAGAAGGGGCGGATCCAGCATCCGGAACCACCTCCCAGATCAACTTGATTGCCGTCGAGTCCGGGGCGAACGTACCCTCCATCAGAGTCCGGTCGGTCCCCGTTGCCGGCGGTGTCATGCCATCCAATTGGGAGATTCTGGTCGTCAAACTCGCAGGCGTTTTGAGATTTAGCTTGAGAAGGCTCCCCGTTGCAAGAGGATCGAAAAGTACTGATGCCATCTGCGGAGCCTGTACAAACTCGGTGACGAGTCTGTTTCTCTGGCTTAGCAACTTCCCCCCGGGGCCGAGTGCAGCCTCGATCCGGGCCAAAGCTTGTGTCGGATATGCCATAGCTCTCAGATCCGATGGCAGAATGTGAGTCTTCGCATTGCTCTCCAAGAGACAGTCGCTTTGGATACCGGCGTTGCACTTGTTGGACCAGCAAATCCAGGCCGGCGCGGGCTTTTGGTTCTTGAATTTCTGCGTTCCGTGCACCAAATCGCCAAAGGCTTTCCAGCCATCAGCATCTTCAGGGTCTGGCGCGGGTTGATTCGACTCGATCGGCGACGGCGCTTTATGCTCCAGGTGAATGAAGAGGAAGGCACAAAACCCGACGACGAGCAGTGCAGCAAACGAGCTAAGCAGCAGGATGCTTTTCTGAGATGGCATTGTGCCCCTTCTTTCCTTCTGTTTTTCAGCTTGAGCTACGCGTTAGGAACGAACACCCCGTCGAGTTCGGCGAGCTCGGGGTGTGTGGACCCGGAGCCCCAGGGGTTCGTAACGCCATCCCGTGGTCTGGCTGACGAAAGACTCGGAGTATCTCTCAGCGTTTCGGCCACGAGCCTGAACGCAGCTCGCTGGGCAAGCGCGTCGTCCTCGTCAAGCCCTGATCCTCGGATCGCCTGGACAAAATACATCAGGTCGGTAGCGTTAGGAGCTACGCAGTGTGGGTCTTTTGAAGCCAAAGTTGTAACCTTGTTGACCGCGTCCTGGTCGGAGGTAGCCTTTTGAACGCACACGAGATGAGCTACCGAGGCTGTGAGCCATACATACAGATTGTTGCGGACTGCCAGAATGTCCTGTTGGGACAGAGGGTCAAGGGAAGCTTCAGCGCAGGGATCTTTGCTGATACGCGGTGACTTCTTTGTGCCGGTTGTCATGGGTCTCTCCTTAACGGTTGTGGGTTGTCAGTTCGGTGTTTGATTTGCGCTCCTGCAGAAACTCTAGTTCCGCCAGCGCATGGGAATGAGCGACAGAATCATCGTGTAAAGCGGCGGCAAGGGCGACGTAGGACGAGAGCTGGTTGCGGTAGTAGCCCGGCGGATAGTTCATTGCATCGCAGAGTACGATTGCTGGGTGGAGGGCAATGTTTCCGTAGGCGCCCTCCGCCTTACGGATCAAATCTTTGGAACCGGCAGACTTGCCCTTCGTTGCGGCGACGGCAATGAAGGCGCGTGCTAGGTATTCGCGGTCTCCCGCCGGCGCATCTTGGGCCGCGAGCCCCTCGAAGGTGTGAAGGGCGGCAGCCGAGTGGCCTTCGGCCAATTCGAGTTCTCCCCGGGTGCGAAGCTCCAGAAGTCGTGAGACGGTGCCGAACTGCGTGGGCGGAAGTGAACGTTCGACGTGTTCCAGCTCACGGTGGACCTGCGCGCGAAAGCGCGGTGTGGCCGCGCTGTATGCGAGGCCGAGAACTGTATCCGCAATTAATGCGTGTTCAGGCGAAGGATTGAGCTTGAATCCAGCGCTCTCGTCGCGAAGGCAGCTTTCGAAACTGACCGCATTGCATTCCAGGTAAGCGCGATCAAGGAGTTTTGACGACTGTTGTTCAACATTGTGGTTCGCAACATCGTCAGCGATACCGGCGTCAAGAGTTTGAATCGCCTCAGCAATTCGCCCAGTATCTGCGTAAAGTGCAGCGAGATTCTGGTAGCTGTAGCTACGCATCATTGGCGTGTGGGACGAGGACTCTCTAGTACGAAATAACTGGGCAGCCTGCTCGTAGCGGTGAGAAAGGAAGAGGAGAATCGCCTCATCCTCTGAGGCGCTGCCCGGATGATCGTGCTTCTTGAGGTACTCGATCCAGACGGGGACCTCATCGAATTGTTCTCGGATCATTAATTCCTGAGCGAGGGCATAAGGTGCATATGCGCCGCTAGGATCGATGGATATTGCTCGCCTCAGGTTCGCGATTGCCTCGTCATTGCGGTTCAACAGCCTGAGCGGAACAGTTGGATAAGTCCAAGCTGATGGATCGTTGGGGTAGTTGACGGCAAGATCGTGAAACGCGTCGACAGCAAGCTCAAAGTCCGAGGCGTCGACCGCGCGCATACCGCGGATGCGATCCTGTTCCCTGCGGGTTAGCCGATTTTGCAATCCAAGGTCAAGGGCATTGTCATATGCCTGAAAACTCTGGATG
>Ga0302152_10000766_pt1 | contig 14697 bp, 16 predicted proteins | sample I_Bog_N2_1_FD_192434 | JGI IMG/M metagenome (GOLD analysis project Ga0302152, IMG submission 192434) | Peat permafrost microbial communities from Stordalen Mire near Abisko, Sweden - I_Bog_N2_1 | ecosystem: Environmental > Terrestrial > Soil > Wetlands > Peat | place: Sweden: Abisko, Stordalen...
TCAGGCCTGGATTTATCGGTAGCTGGTAACACCGGGGCAGCCGTTCTGGCTCACTACGATCGAGGTAGTGTCGATGACTTCAATTCGGCTGTTGAGCGGCTGACACTGGCAGGTCAGTCGACCAAGGCGCAGAAGGTGCATGCTGATCAGGTGGACGCCTTGGACCGATCAGCGCTGGCGCTCGAACAATCCCTGAACGCCTTCGTGACAAAAGCGAAAAGGCAAATCGACGAGACGCCCGGTGCCATCTCTTACTTCACTCGAGCGAGTAAAAACGTCGGTGAGGGCCTTCAACGAGCTCAGCGTATGGCTTCAGGCGGTAATGATGATAGACGACGTTTTCAAGCCGACGCCATCTTGAATCAAGTACTTGCCTCCGAGCTTTCCGTGCGCAACAAAAGCGACTCGATTGATCAGAGCATTGAGGACATGCGCCGCGAAGAGGCATCGCTCAACGTGCGTATAACCGCTTTCACAGGTAACTGTCTTGGCCAGGTGTCCACAGTCAAACCCGGTGACGCGATACCCGACATGGGACCTTGTCGGGGGTTGGAAGCGGCTGCCGCTCGTTTCTCTGAGGTGAAGGGACCTGTCCATGCGGCGCATGACCAGCTTCAGCATCAAAAAGTTGAAGAGATACGTAAGCTGGAAGGGATGTGGCAGGCCGCTAACCGTGGGCGCTAATTAGGTGGTGAAATGGTTAGATGGTTTTTACTATTTATGATTGTGTCGGCTCTGCTTATGTCCGTTGCTATGGCTTTCTTTCCGGAGCGGGTACTCGGATATGTGAGGCGAAGTCGGGTGTGGGGCTGGTATTTAAGGGCGGTATTTGGGTTCACCACCGAGATGCTGAATGGTAAATGGGCTGTGAAGTGGGTGCGTGTTCAGGGAGCTATAGGCCTGGTCGTGGCGCTGATAGCTCAATGGGTTTGGTTCACTAATCCCACTCTGAATTTATAGTCATGATGTCTATCGCGTGAGTGGGGATATAGCTCAGTGCTGGTTATGGCTATGGCCCGCGAGCAGGCGGGGCTGTGCCCCTAGGCCTGATCATTGCCTACCGTAAGGGCGGAAATTCCGCGCTTTTCATCAATCCGTTGCGCCATGGCTATCGCAGCATCCAGCTCTGTGATGCCCCACGCCTTCATCAGTGCGAACCGCTCGGCTTTTTCCTCCGGCTCCGTCATGGCTGTGGCCAGGTAGAGACTCGGCGGTATGGCCCGAAACAATACCTCCATCGATTTGGACAAGATCACCCCTTCGGTGAATTTCCCGGACTCCTTCCTCGCCGATAGCATCAGAGCTTTCTGCGCCTCAGTGAGCGCCCGAAACCGCGCGATCTTGTTCACTTCATCCGGCGGCATGTTCAGGCAGATCCACCACTCGATCATGTTGAGCATGGGCTCGGCGGCCTTGGGCAGGTCATCGATGTTCTGGGTGGCGAGCCAAAACCAGGCCCCGAGCTTGCGCCACATCTTGGTGATCTTGACCACGTAGGGAGAGAGCAGCGGGTTCTTGGTGATGACGTGGCCTTCGTCCGTGACGTTGATGATGGGCCGGCCCAGCATCTGATCTCGCTCGGCAATGTTGTTCACGGTGTTGATCAGCGAGATGTAGGCGATGGAGAGCTGGGCGTTGTAGCCCTCACGGGCATAGGTGGCCAGGTCCACCAGGGTGATATCGGCCTCGGGCCAGGGCGTGCCATCGCGGTTGAACAGCTCACCCTCGGAGCCCTGACAGAACATATCCAGGGCATCGGCCATTTCCAGCAACCGCAGACGCCGCGGCTCCGGCAGATGGGGATCATTGCCCATGTCCCGCAAGGCGTCGCGCACGTCCTGGGTCAGTACCGTTCTCTTTTGGCTTACACAGGTATGAGCGGCATTGATGATGCACTGACGAATCTGGCTGCGATCGGCACGGGTCAGGCGCTGCTCTTCCTTGTCTTCGCCACCGGTGATCATCAGGCGGGCGGTGATCTCCAGTTCGCCCAGGACATCGCGCTCATCGTCTTCCGTGGATTCAGCTTCATCCAGATCTTCGGTATCCAGGGTCATGACACGGTCGGGTGTCGCCACCAGTCGGTAGGCATCGGCGAAGGGCGCCAGGCTTACTCCAGAACCAGGCGCCAGCTTGACCCGATTGACCGTCAACCCCAGGCGCTTGGCGAAGTCCGCAAACAACCCGAAGCTGTTGCCGGCCTCGGCAATGAACAAGCGTGGCCGGTACAGGGCCATGACCTGATTGAGCAGGTTGTTGAGGGTGGCCGACTTACCGGCGCCCGTCGGCCCGAACAGAAACAGGTGCGCGTTCATCTGCCGGTCCAGGCGGTTGAGGGGATCGAAAGTGAGTGGGCCGCCACCCCGGTTGAAGAACGTGAATCCAGGATGCCCTGTACCTTCACTGCGACCCCAGATCGGCGCCAGATTGGCCACATGCTGCGCGAACATGAGCTGGGTGTACCACTCACTCTGACGCATCCCTGGGTCGAACACCCCGGGCAACCAGCGCAGGTAGCTGTTGAGCGGCGCCACTTCGTGCTCATCGCGCACGGGCTGCAGTCCGGCGTTGAGCATCACGTTGTGAAGCTGCAAGGTACGGCGGTCGAGCTCCTCGACATCCTGGCCTCGCAGGTAAAACGCCACCGCGCCCCGGTATAGCTTGTGGGCGCTGCCCAGGTGCTTGCGCGCTTGATGCACATCCGCGCGGGTCTGCTCGGAGGCCAGGGTGTCCCCAACTGACTTTTGCGCGAGGTGGTTGAGATGGGCTTCCAGTTGGTCCTGCGGGCAGATCACCAGGGTGATACAGAGCACAGTCTCTTCCGGCATCTGATCGAAGAGGGCGTTGATGGCATCGCCGCCCTTGGGTGTTTCCCCGGTCAGATGGCCAATTACCGGCGGCGTGCGCAGGCGATCAAGGACCACCACGCGGTGGGGCTGTTCGTCGAAATACCAGAGCCCCTGGTCCAGGTCCGAGCGTGGTTGCTCGAAGAACAGGAGCTGGGCGAAGTCGGTACCGCTGGCCAGTTCCAGCTCATCGCCTGCTGGGCCATCGGGGTAGGACGTCAACTGATAGAACCGCTCCCGGTCAGCCTGGGTATCACCCAGCAGACGCGGGTGCGGGTTGAACCAACGCAGCAGCCAGGCATGGATCTGCGCACCGGTCATACGCCGGGTTTTAACACCGGCATTGCCCAGGCCTCCCAGTAGGCGGTCGCAGACGCTGTTGAGGGCTTGCTCATGGGTTTGGCCGCGACGCCCATCAGCGCCCTTGCTGCGCCGGTAAACCACCAGCCGCACTTTGCGACGCTGGCCGCGCCAGGGCAGCTGGGTGACCACGGTGTCTTCAAACAATCCGCCAGATTTGGACAGCGCTTTCAGGTGCTGGCCAAACATCGTCAGGTAGCACTCGGTAAAGGCTGTCCCTTGAGCGCGCGCTTGCACGTAATCCCTGAGGGTTTTCAGGTAGCTGTCCCAGTCGGTCTCATCCTGGGCGTAGAGTTGCACCACCCAAGGCTGTTCCTCTCGCTCGTCGAAGCTGTCTTGCAGGGCATTTTCCAGGGCGTCGCGCACGGTGCACAGCCAACTCGCTTCCCGACCTTCGGTGCCGATCGGCGTCAACTCAAAAAACGCCGCTACCGATTCGCCGTCCTCCAGTAGCAGGCACTGGGTGTCGGGTAAATATTCCACCCAGGGCAACAGGTCGACAAAGCTGGGCGTTACGTCGTAGAGAGCCTGTTCATCAGCCTTTGTGGCGGGGCGCTTTCGTGTTCTGCGCCAGGCACCGGGTTCCGGAATGCCGTGGGCCTTAAGCTGTTCAACGTGCATTTCCCAGGGATCGGTCGCGTCCGTCTCCATCAGTAGGCCTCCGTGCGTTCGCCGGGCAGGGCGTACTGCACCCGCTGGTAGAAGGGGAAGACTGTGCTGTAGCCCGGCACTGGCACCGGGTCAGACCCCGCCAGATGCGGGAAGACGTACATCACGATGTCCGGATTGGGCAGGCGCTTGAACTGACTGTGGATCTCGTTGCGGGCCGTGCGGGTGTAGGCGGGCTGATCAGAACCGGTATCGTCGAGGGGGCGACGCAAGGCCAGGCGGGCCTCTTGAAGTGGCTGGCTCAGGGCGCCTTGAGGGGCAGGCCCCGCGTGGCGATCCCAGATATCGGTCATGGTCTGCGAGCCGTGGGGGAGCAGGTCGTCCTTGTCAGTGGTGCAGCCACCGACCAGGAACATGACCAGCCACAGGCAGGCCAGGGGATTAATCGAGGGTTGATGCATGGTGACCTCCTGTCACATGCCGCACCTGGCGGCCGAGGGTTTCGTAGTCAATCTCCAGTTGCCGGTCCAGGTGCACGGCCACGGATGCGCCGGGCTGCACATAGACGGCGGCGAAGGCCTGGCCGTAGAGCTTGTTCACCCAGTCGCCAATGTCTTTCACACCACCGGACAGAATGCTGTTCAGCGCCGAGGGGCCGGCCCCGACGGCGGCACCGCCAGGCGTGAGCAAGGTGCTGGCATCGGCCTTATCGGCTTCGAGCAGCTTGGCCATCCCGGCGCCGGCCGCGGTGAGCAGGCTTTTGGTGCCCAGGTACTGCTGGGCGTTGGAGCGTCGCTCACCAGCAATGCACGGCACGCCATACGGATCGCTGAGCCAGCCGATGCCGCCCTGGATCTTGTTCAGTTGCGACTGGCCGGTCTGGCCGCTGTTTTGGCGGCTGGTCAGTTTTTGCGGTGCGGGGAGCGTGCGGATGCGCCCGTCGTTGAACACGAAGGTCAGGCTGACGATCTGCCCGCGCACGCAGGAGAGCGTCCAGTCCCCGGCGGCAGTGCCGCTGATCACCGCACCCGCCACATCCGGTAAATCAATGCCATTGGCAGTGAGGTTGTCCGGGCCGATCAGCACCTTGAAGGGGTAGGGATCGTTCACCACCCCGTCCACCGGCACCCGACCGATCAACGCGGTCATAGCGATGGATCCGGTGAGGGTGCTGTTCTCCGGCAGGGTATAGACGGGCTTGGCCGGGGCTTTGTCGTCAGTGGTTTTGATGTGTCGGCCGACGGCACCGGTATTGGCTTTGAGCGCTTTCTGGCCTTGATGGATTGTGTCCTCAAAGGCCGTCGGGAAACTGAAGCCCTTCGCCGGTTTGCCGGGGCCGGCCGGCAGTGGCTGGCCCTTGCCATCGACGGCGGTACCGTCCTGAGGCTCAGTCCAGACCAGGTCTGTGTGAGTGCCGGAGAACGATGCCTCGTCACCGGGCTCCAGGCCCAGGCCGATGGGCAGATCGGCACCGCCCTTGCTCAAAAATGAGGTCGAGAGCTGTTGCTTGAGGTCTTCCAGCAGGTTCTGGGTGTCCTGTGGGCTCAGGCGCTGCTGACCGGTGGGCTGTGCTTTCTCGAGCTCCGTGTTCAGGGCTTTCTGGATGCGCTGGTCGATGTCGCTATCCCTCTGGCGCAGGCGGGCGTTCTCTTTCTGCTGGTCTTTGTTTTCCGTGAGCAAGGCCTTCAGTTCAGTGCGCATGGCCTTGGTCTGGGCGACCAGAGTGGCGACGGTGTCATGAGGGGTATCGCCATCGATGCCGAGCAGTTTCATGTCCTCTGGAGTCAGGGGCTGTCCGGTACTGGCGTGTTTGGCTGCGGGAGCATCCTTGGGGGAGCAGGCTTTGATCACCCCGAACACCACCAGCAGAATCAGGGGCAGGAGCAACCACTTGAGCAGGCCATTACTGGTCATGGTCACCTCCGGGCGCGGAGGAGACGGTGAGGGCCGTGCTGGCGTCAACCGGACTGAGAACCGATGGCAGTGCCTGCGCCTGCGCCAAGCTTCGGCCCCGGGTGACGAGATAGACCACTGTGGTGTCACTCGCGAACCCGGTGGGCCCCAGGTGCGGGTGCTGAAAGGCGGCGCTGATAAAGTCGCCCCGCAGTTCACGTGGGTCCAGTGCAATGGGCGTGGCGGCGCGGTTCTGCAGTTTTACGGCGCTGACGGTGTGGTCTTCCAACTGCCAGGCTCCCAACCACTGCGCTGTGACCGGTTGCGTGGGCATCAGGTCCGTCAGGTCCAGGTCACGTCGCGATTTGACCGGCAATACGCCGGGCAGGGGTTCTACCGTACGCAAAGGGGCATAGAGGTTTTGCGCCGCGTAGCGGATCAGGACCACCGGGATTGGCGTTTGCCTTGAAGCGGGAGGGCTGTCCGAAGCGGTGAGGGACGAGTCAGCGTCGCTGCCTGATGCGTCGGTTTCGGGCGTATAGCTATAGCCCATGGATGTGCCCGGACCTTTCACGATCTTGGCGGGTTCGAGTGCTGGCTGGCCCTGGCCATCCGTGGCCGTGATGTCGATCAGGATGATTTCACCGGTGCGCACGTCTTGCAGGTGTAGGCGAGTGGGGCCGATCGGTGCATTGGCCCGCAGGTACAGCGCGCCGCCGGTGCTTTGGATACGCAGCGTCTCACCCAGGGAGCGCGGTGCACCGACCCTGACGTTCTGATCGATAAATACGATGCGTTCCTGGTCGACGTGCAGCTGCACCGCGAGGGGTAATCGCTCCCACGGCATGAGTTCGATGGCTTGGACCGCAGCGCAGCCCAGCCAGAGAGGGATAAAGAGGTTCAATCGACGCATGGCTAGCTTCCTTGCGTAGCAGTGGCAGGATTGTTTGTGGAGGCGGGCGATGGGGGGATGCGTTGCGGTGTGCCGTCGTAGCAGTCCAGGGCCAGGCCGAAGGGGTTTTTCTCCGGGTCGACGTCCCAGCGCACCACCTGGAGGGGGTAGTGCACGAAGGCCTGCTTGACCCGTTCCGAGCCGTAAAACTCCTCGGTCACCAAGTCCAGGTTCACCACCCAGTTGTCCCGCCCCAGGACCCTGACTCGCTGTTCTGGATCATCGCTGTAGCCCCGGTCGGGCATCTCGAACACGCCTCGGGTCCGGCCACGCAGTTCGCCGGCGGTCTGGCGTTTCTGGGCGTCGCCTTCGAGCTGGGATTTGCAGTTGGGCGTCAGGTAGGCCGAAAGCTTTTGAATGGCGTACGGGTAGTTTTTCTCACCGTCGGCGGGCCAGCGGTTGAGCTGCTGGAAGATATAGAAGCCAAAGGCGTAGACCGACTCTGGTCCCACCTCCCACCACTTGCGGGTGCTGCCGGAGCGTAGGTCTGGTGGGAGGTGGATGGTCATATTTCGGGGGGCATCCCACCATCCCAGGCCCATGACCAGGGCCACCACGAAGAGCAGCCCACAGCCGATGCGCAGCGAGAGGAGGTGAGACTCCAGTCGGGCCACCTCATTCTTGAAGCGGCTCATGGGCGCCGACTCCGGCGGGTGCTCCAGCGCCCAGAGCGCCTCACCAGGTCAGCGCCGCCGACCCAGGCCGTCAGCACCGGCCAGCGTCTGGCGAGGGCGTATTGCAGGTAGCGGTACAACCAGGTTTCCGGTTTGCCGCGCTTGTGGCGGCGCAACAGTTTGCCGCCCACCAACAGGCCCAGAGTGGTGCACAGCATCAGCGTCGTGGGCGCCAGGGCGAGGCTCTGAAACAACGCTGCAATGCCAACCCCCAGGCCAGCGCCGGTCACCGCGCTGACGGCGACGGAGATCCACATTTCATCGGCCGTGAGCCCCAGTACAATGACCGGCTGGCGGTTGAGGCGTGACGGCAGAAAACGAAGGGTGCCGTCGGGCAGTAGGTGATCTGTGTAGTGTGTCATCGCCAGATCTCCTCACAAGATGCCCGTGGCCTTGGTCAGCAGCCAGATGCTGATCACCAGCAAAATGGCGCCCACGCCGCAGGTCAGCCCGAACTGGCCCCAGGTCTTCTTGCCGTTTTGCACCTCGGAGTAGGTGGTGTAGGCGTGGTAGGCCACCCCACAGAACGAGGCGGCAGAGATGAGCAAGGCGATCAGAGAGAGGATGTCGAAGGCATGGTTCTGCAGCGTCTGGATCGTGCTGTCCGATTCGCCACGGCTTGGGGCTTCCATTTCCGGGAGTGCCGCGAGCGCCCAGTACGACCAGGCGGCCAAACAAGCCACGCTGCAGCGCGAGAAGAGGTGAGTGACGCGGTTTAAACCCATACGGTTTTTCATGAGGTGCCTCCATGGCAGGGGTAATCCAAAAAAACAGGTCAGTGCAGCAACAGAAAAGTGAGCAGCAGGTAAATCAACATCACCTTCACGGTCAGTCCGACGAACTTCCCTTGGGACAGCTGGCCGGTGGCCCAACCCCGGTAACCGGTGACGAGGGCCCAGGCGGCGAAGATCAGCGCGCCGGCCAGAGCCAGGCCGATCAGCAAGGTGGTGCTTTGTTGCGGGGTAAAACCGCCCATGGCCTGAAAGGCGTTGAGCTGTGACGCACTCATGCTCATGGGGATCTCCCCACTGATCGGGTGTAGTGACCGGTCAGCTCCGGCGGCGTGCGGGGCTGGGCGCGCGACGGTGTGAGGTAGCCCTCAATGCCGCCGCGAACCTGTTCCAGGTCGGCAGAGAGGCGGGCGTAGTCGAAGGTGAAGCGCGCGTGCTCATCGGCAGGTACGGCGGCATGGGCCTTCACCTGCCGGGTGACGGCCTCCAGTTGGCGCAGTACCAAACTCAGTTGGGCACGCTCATGAGCCGTTGGCTCAGCCATCGCCAAGGGGACGGTGAGGCTTGCCACGAAGGCGATACATCGAAGAGGTTGGGGGTAGGGCATGGGGTAGATCCGCTCGAAGATGGGTCAACGAGCGTGCCAAAAGACGAGGCGCATGACAGCCAGAAAACAGGATTTGGTCCGTTTCGTTTTTTACGTCTGAAAGCCCTAGGGCGACTCTGGGCGGGCAATCACCGAAGTAATGGCGGATTGCCCACACGTCGGGGTCGTGAGATTCTGATCTGACTTTATGATCAAGGCTGCAGGCATGGACGAAAACTATGAAGGCCGGCTTGAGAGCCGCCCAAGCCTCACGGAAGACCAAAGCCACCCTAATCACTGGCGAAATCGCCCAGCCGATTTGAAGGCGTCCGCTGGCGCCTTGTGGCATGCCATGGGGTCGCAGGACACCGCAGACTGGCATTGCTATTCAGAAGTATGGCAGTTATATGCGGATCTGTTTGAGAGCTATAGATGAATCTGTGGTTAATGCTCTCTCCTGTGTCTGAAGCCCCATTGCTGACTGAGGTGAGTCGTCCTTGGGACGTAGTACGAATTTATGGGTTAATAACCTCGACTTTGAAAAGAGCTACTATTGCAGGTGCGAAATGGCGCTAGAAGATTTTATTAATGATACGCATAATCAGCACTTTGTTGCTCGCACTGAACAGAGGTTGAACTCTTGTTCGGATGATCCGTCTTCAAAAAAGGCAAGTATATACTGCTTTAATGTTATTGATGCCGATGCTCATGAGGTACAATTTCAAGGAAAAAAAACAATAGAAAATAATTTGTCATTTCGCGACCTCTTTACGCTCTCCAGGCTGACTGAAAAAGAAAGGGTTAATCTGGAAAATCTGTTTAAACGTTACGAAAGTGTTTACTCAGAGCACGTAGCCAACGTGCTTGGTTGGGTGGCCAAGGCTCGCGAGGTGTTCAGCAATGAGTGTCAGTCGATAAGTTTTGAAAAAATTGAAGGCTGTAATGCTTCGGAGCTGATTTCCTCGATTAAGCTGATTTATACTTATAATGTTATGAATTGGCTTAGAAATCCTTACAAGGTTAAGGAGGTGTTGAGAAGCTTTGGTGAACAGTCTCATATGTGCGTTGCCCAGCCTGATGCCTTGGAACTCTATTTTTCATTGATAAATAAAAACGTCTCCGAGGAAGAATATATATGCTCTACGTATAAATTATCTGCTGAAGAGTATAGGGCCTGGATGCGCGTAATTATATTGTTTCTATATTCGCAGAATGGAGGAGCTACGATTTTAGATGGATTTGTGGAGGAGTTCTTCCTGGCTGATGAGTATACAACGGCGGTTTTGGTTCAAGCGTACGACGAAAAGTGCGCGCTGCTTTCGGATATTGGATTGGTGAGGGACTCTAGGGGAGTGGATCTCATTCGATACATGAATATTTCCAAGAATTGCATTGTTGCTCTACAGCACACGGCAATTGAAGACTCTAGGCTTGAAGAATTACTAGATGCTGGTGCCGTTCCGGCTGAGCATCGAGGTGCGGCGCGTGAGCAATTAAAATCAGCCCTGGGTCGTAAGGTGTTTGGCACGATCTCTTTGAATAATGCTGAAGTTCTCGCAGGTTATAATAAAATATGTGTCAAGGCTGCGGCGTTTAAGGTTTTTTCGGCTTCGACTGAGGTAGATGGAGTAAAGGTTATACCGAAAAGTACTTCTAAGGCTTTGGATCAGGATACGGTGAAGGCATCTCTTTAGATCGTAGCCGTCTGGCAGTCGCTATTTAGCCTTAAGTCTTGCAGATTGGCTCATATAGACAAATCGCTCGACGCGTTGCGATCTATTCTTTGAGTTCAACAGTGTGATGCGAATTCAAAGCTCGGGAGTAGTTATCAATATTGAGTACCCTGTGCAGATTGTTTGTTGCGAGAAGGATGATTAATGTATATATCAAATAATTTGTTGAGGCTGGTCTATCCGCCCATTTCAAATCAGTTTGCACAGTGGTTGTGGGAAGATGAAGGTGAAGAGGTAAGAAAGTATGTAAATAAAAGCAAGTTGTATATGCTTGCTCAGCGACAAGAAATTAGGTTCGATAATTATAGGGTTGAGGATGAGGTGGGGCGGTTATATTTTGATTTGGTCTGCGGCGAGATCAAAAAAAAGAATTTGAGTGTGCGAATTTTCGATCTGATAGGTGACTACAAAGAACCCATAATCATAGGCTTGGGGCCTCAGTCTATAAAAATAAGTAGCGAAAGTGATGAAGGTCGTGAGGATGAGACTCTATACTGGGCTACCACGGAAAAAATACTATACGATTTCTGGCGCGGTAGGATTAGCATAAAGGGATTAGAGAGTGTTTCGCAATTCACTGTATATAATTTGTATTATGTGGGTATATCTAAGGAAGGTGACAGTTTTTCTAGGTTGTTCAGCAATGGGCACAAAAATAGAGCCAAGATACTGTCAAATGAGACTCAATTTTCCCCTGCTGCTAGATTGACGGATGAGATATATATTTTCCTATTTGATATCGATGATTTTGCCATTAAGGAATTGACGGAGGATGACTTTGAACTTCCAGGATTTATAGATAAAAAAGTTCTGGCCGCCGATGCAGAAAAAGCGTTTGTAAAAATTTTACAGTCTAAGTACAACGCCGTCAAATATCAATCGTATCCGAAAGGAAAAGATGGATTGTATGATTTTGGGCTGACATCTTACTCCTATCAAATTGATGAGGATCTTACCTTCGTTACGCCGACTCAAAAAATAAGAGGCTGTCATGGTTTTCCGTGGCGGAATGAGGGGGTAATTGACGTTATACATGTCGAGGGGGAACAAGTAAGAGTGCTTGCAGTGGAGAGTGGAGATGGCTTTTGAGAGGGGGGCTAGGGCTCGCTATAAACAGCAAATGCATCACCCGGCAGATGAGTGGAGGTCGCGAGCGGACTTGTAGAATCAAGCCCTTAAGGCTAATAAAATTTCTGAGGGGCGATAATGCCTTTTGTATTACCAATGCCTTTGTAGTTCTTGGTGCTTGTACTTCATGGAGAAAATTGTTCTTCCATACGCGAGAGATATTTTGAGTTTCGGGTGGTGGCAACATGATATCTTTTATAGGTATTTTTTAAAACTGCCAGCCGAAATACTCACGACCACGCCCAACGCCGCCGCGCTGGGCAGCAACACCAGCAGAGGGCTCACGGTCATCGGCAACGCGGGGTAAATGATCCAGGGCGCGACCCACATCGGGATGATCATCCGCTTCGCCCGATGGTAGATGAACCCGGACTCTCTCCCCGCACCAAAGCGCCGCAAATCCCGACGCACCAGTCCATCGATCAGCCCCGTAAAGATCGCCATCAGGAACAACGGCAGCGTCAGTACTAAAATCAGGATTCGCGCGAGAAAGGTCAGCGCTGCATACACCGCCGCCAGCCCATAGTCTTCGAGGTGCACATAGGCCAGCCCCAGGTAGTACTGAAACCCTGCCCCTCGGTTACTGTTCAATCGTGCCTGCTCGGCTGATTGGGTAATCCAGCGGATCAAACCGGTTTTCTCGAAACCCCATTCATACGCCAGGCCAATGATCCAACGCGCAGTTTGCCCAGGCTGCTCAACCAGCAGGCTCTGGACAAAGGCTGCCGACAACCACTCCAGCTCGCTGTTCAGCATGTCGCGCGAGTGATGCCAGCCTTCCTCCGGCCAGAAGAAATACAACCCGATCCACTCGGTCACCACACTGAAAAACAACGACACCAACAAAATGCCGAGGAGGGTGAAAGGCAGCCCCAAGACCTTGCTGATCAGGCTCTTATCACGGTGTGGTTGTTGGCTTTTTGCGGTGTCGGTGCTGGTGGCCATAGTTCTCTCCTGCTCAGGACTCCGTGACGATCACGGGCTCGAAGCAGACCAACAGTGGACCAGCAACCGGGTCCACTACCCGAATCTGGAGGACGTTGATCCAGCGTGGAGACAGACCGTTTTTGCTAAACCGGTCAAACAGATCATTCCCCTCATGAGCCCCCCATCGAGCAGCGATCAGTAGCTGATGCAAGACGTGGGAGACTGTCTGAGTCGTCGACGCCGGTTGCTGAAGCTGCCTGACGCGTTCCGGGCAGCCCTTGCAGTGAGTGCTGACAAACACCGCCAACCGCACCGATGAAGAAACAGGGGATACCTGGGGCGTGCTCTCAGTGCCGATCAGGTTCACCGGCAGTTGCCCGGGGTACAAACGCTGATAGGCATCGTTGTAGGCGTTCTGGTAAGTCAGCAGCTTCTGCACGCGGACGAACTCCGCCTGCACCTGCTGTTCGGCATAGCGCTGCTGTTCCTGCGGATCTCGCGCCTCAATACCCAATGCCGTCAGCGGATCGAGGTTGGGCGAGTACACACCGAGCGGTCCTTGCATCAAGCGGCGATAGCGTTGCCACTCTTCTGGCTTGAGGCCCCATTCGGTGGCCAGCGCTTGCTCAAATGCTTGAGTCGGGTGTTCCTGGTGCTGGGTGTGTGGCGTGCTTTCAATCGTTAGAGGGATGAGCGTTTCGGCCTGTACCACCGAAGGCAGTAACAGACAGGCACCGCTCAATAACAGACCAAGAGGGGATACGTTCATGGCGCAACCCTCACGGGATCGAGACGGTGAGCGAACCACCGTCAGGCCGAATCCATTGGGCTTTTCCTGGCTCCAGCGCTTCCAAACGCCAGCCCAAGAACACCCGGCCCGGCCGAAGCAGTTCGATGTCCTCCAGTTGCTGAACACCGGCAAGCGCCACCGCCAAAAACAACTCACCGCCGCGTGATTCCAGATCCACGACGGTGAAGGGTGGTTGTACATTGGTTTTGCGTGGGCGCACGGCCTTGGGCACGGTCGATGAAGAACCCCGCGCAGCAGCAGAGGACGGAGCCGACACAGTGGCTGGGGAAGGAGGGGAGGCCACGGTGGCTTTGAGCGCCAGCAACGCACCCTCTGCGTATTCCACCTGAGTAGTCAGCGCAGCGAGGCCTGAGATGACGGTCGCTTGGGAACGATCCGCGGCCAGCGTCTCAAGGCGTTGAAGAAGCGTCTTTTGCGCGACTTGAAAGTCGGCCTCTGTCACGCATGACTGCAAACCATCGAGCTCGGTATCCACCCTTTTCAGGTGCAACTGGATGCTTTCCAGACCTTCGTGGGATGGCATCGACTCCACTGCGTTGGAAAGCGTCGAGAGCTTGCTTCCCAGGTAGACGGCTGTGCCGGCTAGTAGAATCAGCGTGACACCTTGAATGGCCGAAAATAGCGCGGGACGCTTCATCACTCACCTCCCAGCGGCAGTGTCACAGGCGAGGCGACGGCTCCCGTTGTACTCGCCACCGAGCCAACCACCATGTTTGTCGGCAACCGATCTGATCCCCCGTCTCGCGCTACGAAGCAGACGCTCCGGGCTTTTTCGTCAACCTCCACTCGCCAAGCGGGGCCTGCCAGCGTCAGCAGTGCATTGCGCACGGTGATAGGCCCAAGTCGGTAGTGCGCTGCCGGCAGCGAATGTCGATCAGATGAAGACGTGGGCAAGAGTCCGTCTGGTCGCAGGCAGCTTCCAGCCACGGGGCCGAAAGGCGCCCGGGGAGGGCGCCTTGATAAGGGTTACATCAGCCCATGTTGGGTCATGGACAATGGATCACCGGCACCGACAATGATGTGGTCCAGCAACACCACATCAATTAGCGCCAGGGCTTTACTTAATCGTTGGGTCAGTATGCGATCAGCCTGACTGGGTGTGGTGCACCCCGAAGGATGATTGTGAGCTGCGATGACCGCTGAGGCGTTGTGGGCAATTGCACGCTTGACCACCTGCCTGGGATGAACACTGGTTTGATCAATGTCTCCTTGAAACAGTATTTCAAACGCGAGGACTTGGTGTTTGGTGTCCAGGAAAAGGATGGAAAAGACCTCGCGATCCATCCCGGCCAGTTTCAGCTTGAGGAAGCGGCCGACCTCTGGTGGGTTCTCGAGCTTAGGGCCCCGAGTAAATAGCCGCCGATCCAGAATCCGCATGGCCTTTTCGATCAACACATCTTCCTGGGCTGGGCTTAGTGCAGCTAGAGCCCGCATGTCGCCTGGGGCG
>Ga0302152_10000793_pt1 | contig 14374 bp, 11 predicted proteins | sample I_Bog_N2_1_FD_192434 | JGI IMG/M metagenome (GOLD analysis project Ga0302152, IMG submission 192434) | Peat permafrost microbial communities from Stordalen Mire near Abisko, Sweden - I_Bog_N2_1 | ecosystem: Environmental > Terrestrial > Soil > Wetlands > Peat | place: Sweden: Abisko, Stordalen...
GCCGCGCGATGATGCGCGCTTCCGGCTTGTCGTCGAAGCGGAGGAAGTCGCTATTCGGGTTGATCGTCTTGCGCTGATGATGAAGCAGATAGCCTTGGCGCACGATGTCGATAATTTGGGGCTTAGACGCCACCAGTGCCGACTCGATGAAGTCGCCGGGGATCACGCTGAAGGTGGGCGGGTGATCATGCATATTCGGCATCCTCGGAAATCGACGCGAAGACTTCTTACCAGGCGAGGCCATAGGTTGCGCTACACCAGGCGTCGTTGTAGACCGTGTCGAGATACGCATGGCCGAGGTCGGGTGAAATGGCCACGACGCGCGCGAGGGGCGGAATTGTCGCTTGCATCCGCCGTATGGCCGCAAGCACGGTGCCGGTCGATGCGCCGCCGAGAGTCACCTCGACGGCCGGCTGGGCATTCATGGCGCTCTTGACGCATGTTGAATGCCAGCGCGCGGCATTTCGCGCCGACGCGCAACGCCTGTCACGACATTGGTACGATCTGGCCATGCTGGCTGAAATGCATATTGGTCGTCAGGCTTTGGTTGAACGCTCGCTCGATCGAGCGTGACGGGGGGTCAAGGCGCCGGTTTGAACAAGCTCAAATACACATGGCGCAGGTGCGACTGCATCGCCTTGCGCGCGGCTTTGACGTCGCGCGCGCTGATGGCGGCGACGATCTTGTGATGGTCGTTGGCCATGTCGACCGAGATCTCGCGTCCGGCGTAGTAGGTTTCAAAGTGGATGAACAGTGGGCTGTAGCGTTTGTTCCACAGTGATTCCGCCATGTCACTCAATACCGAGTTGCCGGTCATTTCGCCGATCAGCAGGTGAAAGCGCTTGTCGAGGGCGTGGAATTCAATGTTGTCGGCGGTTTCGCGCTGCATGTCGGTCATCACGCGCGCCAGCTCTTGCAGTTGCTCGTCGCTGGCGTTTTTGGCCGCCAGCGCGGCGATTTCGCCTTCGATCAGTTCGCGCGCCAGTAATAATTCTTCCACCCCGGCGTCGTCGCTGCGGATGTTTTCTTCGGCGGGTAGGCTATCGTTGACGAATACGCCGTTGCCAGTGCGAATTTCCACCCATCCTGAAATTTCGAGCACGATCAGCGCTTCGCGCACCGATGAGCGGCTGACGCCCATCTGCTTGGCCAGGTCGCGTTCGGAGGGCAGGGCCTGGCCGCAGGCAAATTGCCCGGCCCGGATGCGCTCGATCAACAGGTTGGAAATTTTTTGATAAAGACGTTCTGATTTCAACGTCGGTAGATTCATTGCAAACTCCAGGTTCACCAGCACATTGCCGCACTTCGTGCCTAGAGTATGCCAAAGATCCGGCGTTCTGGCCCGTTCCCTTTGTTATTTTTCATTGCACAGCTGATTTGCAATTCGCATGAAACAGGTATTGATCTCTGATCGGGATAGGAATACCATCGCTTCATTCACTGGTCAGACCACTGGGCCGCTGCACCACTGGGCCAATAGGAGAGGGTCATGAGTATATTGGGATTAGGCGAGATTTTATTGCGTCTGAGTCCGCCCGGACTAGGGCCGCTCAATTGCGCGCAAGCGCTGGAAGTGCATGTCGGTGGGGGCGAGGCCAATGCCTTGGCGACCTTGAGTGGGCTTGGCGCGAAGACGCGCTTGTTGTCGGCGGTTCCCGATCATGCGCTGGGTGAGCTGGCGATCAACGCCCTGCAATCCAGTGGCATGGACTGTGGCTGGATTGCGCGCTTGCCGCATCGTTTGGGCACCTATTACTGCGAAAACGGGTTTGCCGCCCGGCCCAGTCGCGTGGTTTACGACCGCGCCGACAGTGCCATCAATTATCTGCGCCTGGATGCACTCGATCTGGATGCGCTATTCGCCGATCAGCAATGGTTCTATGTTTCGGGCATCACCCTGGCCTTGTCGCCTCAAACCCGCCAACTGGCTTTTGATCTGGTGGATGAGGCCAAGCGCCGTGGTGTGCGCATCGCCTTTGATGTGAATTACCGCTCCAAGCTGTGGGACTACGATACCGCGCGTCCGGTGTTGGCCGGCATGGCGGCAAAAGCGGATTTGCTGTTGGCCGCCAGCGCCGATATGGCCGGTCTGTTTGGTCTGGCGCCGCGCGAAGACAGCCCGGCGGCATTATGCGACAGCTGGCGCCAATTGTTTGACCGCATCGGTCCGCGCCATATCGCCGCCACGCGTCGCCTGGTGTTCGACCATAACCATCATCTGTACCAGGGGTGTTGTCTGGCCCCCAATGGCGAGGTGGGTGTCTCGCGCGAATACGATTTACGCATTCTGGAGCGTGTGGGCGGTGGCGATGCCTTTGGCGCCGGAATGCTGTTTTCCATCATCCAGGGCTCGGGGGCGCAGCAGTGCGCTGATTTCGCCACCGCCTGCGCGGTGCTGAAACATTCATTGCCTGGCGATCATGCCTTGATGAATGCCGAGGATATACGCCAGTTGGCCAGTCATAACAGCGCGGTGATGCAGCGTTAACTCAATGATTCGAAACTCGGGTCGACCCCGGGTTTCACCCTACAGGAGTTGTTCGATGAAAATGACGTTTCGCTGGTATGGAGAAAGCGACCCGGTGAGTCTGGCCCATATTCGCCAGATTCCAGGCATGACCGGTATCGTGTCGGCCCTCTACGATGTGCCGGTCGGTGAAGTGTGGCCGGTGGACAAGATCCAGGTGCTCAAGGACCAAGTCAATGCCCATGGGCTGGCGCTAGAGGTGATTGAAAGCGTGCCGGTGCATGAAGACATCAAACTGGGCAAGCCGGACAGCGCCCGCCTGATCGCCAATTATTGCCAAAGCATTCGCAACCTGGCGGTCTGCGGCATCAAAGTGATTTGCTACAACTTCATGCCGGTATTCGATTGGACGCGCACCACACTGGCGATGGAGCTGCCGGATGGTTCCACCACGCTGGCCTTCAGCGCTGAAGAAGTCGAGAACATCGATTTGTCACAGGGGATTTCGTTGCCGGGTTGGGATGCGAGCTATCGCCCGGATGAGCTGAAAGCCTTGCTGGCTGAATACGCCAGTGTTGGCGAAGAGCAATTGTGGGCGCATCTGACGACTTTTCTGCGGGCCGTGATTCCGGTGGCGGCCGAGGTTGGCATTCGGATGGCGATTCATCCCGACGATCCACCGCGTCCGATTTTCGGTTTGCCGCGCATCGTCAAGAACCATGATGACCTGGCGCGCCTGCTGGCCATCGTCGATAGCCCGGCCAATGGGCTGACCCTGTGCTCGGGTTCGCTCGGCGCAGACTGCAATAACGATATTGTGGCGCTGGTGCGTGAATTCGCCGGTCAGGGCCGCATCCACTTTGCGCACTTGCGCAATGTCAAAAACAGCCCGAATGGCGACTTTTACGAAACCGGTCATCGCTCGCAAGACGGATCACTCGATATGGCGGAAATCATTCGCGCCTATTACGAGGCGGGTTTTGATGGTTATGCGCGGCCCGATCATGGGCGCATGATCTGGGGCGAAACCGGTAAGCCCGGCTATGGCCTGTATGACCGCGCGCTCGGCGCGGTGTATTTGAACGGATTATGGGAAGGCATTGCGAATGCCGAAGCCCGCCAAGGAGATCAAGCATGAAGCTGCCTTTTAATATTGACCTGAACGGCCGTGTCGCGGTGATTACCGGCGCGGGCGGTGTTCTGTGCGCCGAGTTGGCCGAGGCGCTGGCGCAGTGCGGCGCTGGGGTTGCGCTGCTGGATCTGAATGGCGCGGCGGCTGAAACTGTCGCCGCCCGATTGCGCGCTCAAGGCCTCAAGGCCATCGGCATCGCCGCCAATGTGCTGGAACGCGACTCTCTGGAAGCCGCGGCGGTGCGCGTGCTGGCTGAACTCGGTCCCTGCGATCTATTGCTCAATGGCGCCGGTGGCAATCATCCCAAGGGCACCACCAGCAAAGAGTGGCTAGAAGTGGAAGATCTGGCCGACGAATCGTTGACCAGCTTTTTCGATCTGGACCCCAAGGGTGTGGAGTTCGTGTTTAACCTTAATTTCCTCGGCACCTTATTGCCGACTCAGGTGTTTGCCAAGCAAATGCTGGGGCGCAAGGGGGCGAGCATTATCAATATCTCGTCGATGAATGCTTTTTGCCCGCTGACCAAGATTCCGGCCTATAGCGGCGCCAAGGCGGCGGTCAGCAACTTTACCCAATGGCTGGCGGTGCATTTCTCGCGCGTCGGCATCCGCGTCAATGCGCTGGCGCCCGGTTTCTTTTTGACCAATCAAAACCACAAGCTGCTGATTGATGAGGTCAGCGGCGAGTTTACCGCGCGCGCCCACAAAATCATCGAGCATACCCCGATGCAGCGTTTCGGCGAGTCGCGCGAACTGATTGGAACTTTGCTATGGCTGGCGTCGGAAGAGGCCTCCAGTTTCGTCAATGGAATTGTGGTTCCGATTGACGGCGGCTTCTCGGCTTATTCCGGCGTGTAAGGCAGTGCTATCGGGTTCCGGTTCGCCGGGGCCATCCGTTACGCAGTACAGGGAGCTTTATCCTGATGAAAAACTTCATGGACAATGATTTTCTGCTCGACACCCCGGTAGCGCGTCAGCTCTACCACGATCTCGCCGCTGATCTACCGATCATCGATTATCACTCACATCTGCAACCTGGCGAAATTGCCGCGAAGAAGCGCTTTGCCAATATTTCCGAGTTGTGGCTGGGTGGCGATCATTACAAGTGGCGCTTGATGCGTTCCGCTGGTGTCAGCGAACAGCTGATCACCGGCGACGCCAGCCCGCAAGACAAGTTTGCGGCGTTCTGCCGTGTATTGCCGCAGGCCATCGGCAATCCCATCTACTCCTGGTCCCACCTTGAACTGCGCCGCATCTTTGGTCTCGACGCCATCATTAACGCCGACACCGCGCCGCTTCTGTGGACTCAGTTGAATGAACGTCTGGCCGATATGGACTGCTGGTCGTTTCTCGAGCAAGCGCGGGTTGAAGTTGCCTGTACCACTGACGACCCGGCCGACGATTTGGCCGAGCATGCGCGCATTGCCGGCATGGAACTTAAAACTCGTGTGCTGCCGGCTTATCGTCCGGATCGCGCCATGCGTATCAATGACGCCGCCTTTCCCGACTATTTGCTGCGTCTTGGCGCGGTCGCCGGTGTCGAGATCGGCTCGTTCGCCACGCTGGTGCAAGCCCTGGCGCGCCGGGTCGAATTTTTTCACGCACATGGCGCGCGCATCAGTGATCACGCGGTGGATGTCGCGCTGCCAAACCGGGTTCCTTCCGATGCTGAACTTGAACGTCTGTTCGGCGCCCGTCTGGCGGGCGGCGCGCTTACTGCCGCTGAGCTTGGTGATTATCTGGCCGGCCTGCTTGCTCATCTCGGGCGCCACTATGCGCGCCACCACTGGGCCATGTGCCTGCATATCGGCGCGCAACGCAATAACAACCGCCGCCAACTGGCAACCCTGGGCGCCGATACCGGCTACGACTCGATTTCCGACATGAGCTGCAGCGCGGGCATTGCCGCCTTGCTGGACCAGCTCGACAGCGAAGGGTGTTTGCCCAAAACCATGCTGTTCTGCCTCAACCCGGGCATGAGCACCATTCTATCGACCATGCTGGGGAATTTTCAGGATGGTTCGATCGCCGGCAAATTGCAGTTCGGCCCGGCCTGGTGGTTCAACGATCACCGTGACGGCAATCTGGAACAAATTCGCACCCTGGCCAGCCATGGCGTACTGGGCTCTTTCGTCGGCATGGTGACCGATTCGCGCAGCTTTGCCTCCTATCCCCGTCACGATTACTTCCGTCGTTTGCTGTGCCGGCAATTGGGGCAGTGGGTCGAGGGAGGGGAATATCCCGCTTCAGAGCATTCGTTGTCAGAAATTGTGCAAGGTATTTGCTACACCAATGCGAAAAACTACTTCGCGCTATAAAACCGGCGCGCCGCCGACCACGCGGCGGGGCAGCCGGTAACACACAACGCACTATTATCGAGGCGGACTCTGGCCAGCGGCCGGATCCGTGGATGGGACAAAATGAAGATCAAACGACTTCGTTGGTGGATGATCGGGCTGGTTACCTGCGGCACGGTGCTCAACTATCTGGCGCGTAACTCGTTGGCGGTTGCCGCGCCAACTCTGATGCATACGTTGCACTTCTCGACCCAGCAGTATGCCTACATCGTCGCCGCTTTCCAGGGCTGCTACATGCTGATGCAGCCGGTAGCGGGCTATCTGCTGGATTTCTTTGGTACCAAAATCGGTTTCGCCATGTTCGCCATTGCCTGGTCGGCCGCCAACCTATTGCATGGTTTTGCGTCGGGCTGGTTGTCGCTGGCGCTGTTCCGCGGTCTTCTGGGGATGTCCGAAGCTTCGGTGATCCCCGCTGGCCTCAAGGCTTCATCTGAATGGTTTCCGGCCAAAGAGCGCTCGATCGCGACCGGCTGGTTCAATATCGGTTCGTCGATTGGCGGGCTGGTGGCGCCTCCCCTGGTGGTCTGGTGCATTATGCATTCCGGCTGGCAATCCGCTTTCATGGTGACCGGGGGCATCGGCTTTGTCTGGGCCGCGGCCTGGTTGAAGTTCTACAAGCATCCTAAAGACCATCCGGCGCTGACCGATGGAGAGCGCGATTACATCCTGTCCGGCCAGGAAGACCAGCACAAGGTGGATTATGCCAAACCGTCGTGGAAATCCATCGTTGCCTGCCGCCAGTTCTGGGGTATCGCCATCCCGCGCTTTCTGGCTGAACCGGCCTGGCAGACCTTCAATTTCTGGATTCCGCTGTATATGGTGACCGTGCATCACATGAACCTGAAGCAAATCGCCATGTTTGCCTGGATGCCGTTTCTGGCCGCCGATCTGGGTTGTATCGTTGGGGGTTACCTGCCGCCATTTTTCATGAAGTATTTCAAAGCCAACCTGATTACCTCGCGCAAACTGGTGGTGGTCATGGGTGGCGTATTGATGATCGGCCCGGGTTGTATCGGCCTGATCGCGAGTCCTTATACCGCCATTGCGCTGTTCTGTGTCGGTGGCTTCGCCCACCAGGCGCTGTCCGGTTCGCTGATTACCTTGTCGTCCGATGTGTTTGGCAAAAAAGAAGTTGCCACCGCCAATGGCATGACCGGCATGGCCGCCTATCTTGGCGCCACGATTTTTACCCTGATGATCGGCGCCCTGGTCAAGACGGTCGGCTATACCCCAATGTTTGCCTGCCTGGCCGTATTTGATCTGATTGGCGCGCTGGTGGTGTGGAACGTGTTGCAAAACCGTCCGGCGCTGCTCGGCGTCAATACCCCGGAATCCGTGGCGCAAGTCGCCACGCATCCCTTGTGAATTTTACCTGGGCCGGGCGCAGCCCGGCCCGACTTGAACGGGAATCATCATGCTGCAACTTGAACATTATTCGATGGGGGTGGGCGACCGGTTTGCCCATCAGGCCGAGGCGCAACTGAGCGCGCTGATCGCGGGCCGCAAACTGGGAATCAATGTGGTTCCGGTCTGGAACAAATCTTTCCGCGAACACGATATCGTGCATTCACAGCCGGCCAGCGTGCGCAAAGCCGCCGATGCCGCCGTGAGCGCGCTCAACTGGCCGCATCCTTACCATGTCGATGCCGATCATATACGCCTCAGTACCGTGGATGGCTTTATCGACAGTAGCGATTTCTTCACGCTGGACGTGGCCGAAGCCATTGGTCAGCCGGCGGATGCCGGGCGGGTGGCCGATTTTGTCGGCCGTCACCCTGAATTGCAGGCGCCACTGACCATTGCCGGTATAGCGGCACCACTGGCGCTCAGCCCTGAAGCGCTGTCGGCCATCGTGGCCCAGTATCTGGCGCCGGTGGAAGAGGCCGCCGCCATCTTTCGCCGTATCTGCGCGCGTCGCAGTCCGGATTTGTTCATCGTTGAAGTGTCGATGGACGAGGTGGATACCCCGCAAAGTCCGCTCGAACTGCTGGTGATTCTGGCGCTGATCGCCGACTTGGGCATTCCGGCGCAAACCATCGCGCCGCGTTTCTCCGGACGCTTCAATAAAGGTGTCGATTACGTGGGCAACCCCGCCGAATTCGAGCGTGAATTCCGTGACGACATCGCGGTGATCGCCTACGCCGTCAAGCATTACCAGTTGCCGGCCAACCTGAAACTATCGGTTCACTCCGGCAGTGACAAATTCTCGATTTATGGCCCGATTCAGCGCGTGCTGGCCGAGACCGGCGCCGGGCTGCATCTGAAAACCGCTGGCACCACTTGGCTGGAAGAGCTGATTGGTCTGGCCGAAGCCGGCGGCGAAGGGCTGGAGGTGGCCAAAGAGGTCTATCGCCAGGCCTGGCAGCGCAGCGATGCTTTGTGCGCGCCATACGCCAGCGTGATTGATATTCACCCCGACCGTCTGCCGGCGCCTGAGGTGGTTGCTGGCTGGTCTTCCGAGGATTTTGTGGCCGCTCTGCGCCACGTGCCGCAAGACCCGCGCTATAACCTGGATCTGCGTCAGTTGCTGCACGTCGGCTACAAAGTGGCCGCTGAACTGGGCGATCGCTATCTGAACGCGCTGGTCAGCAATCAAGCCATCATTGCGCGCAATGTGACCGAAAACTTGCTGGAACGTCATCTGAAGCGCGTGTTTCCCGCTGTGAAATAACCCTCGGCTGGTTTGTCCGACGCCGCGGTCCCCGATCGTTGTCTCTCGAGGGGCCGTGGCGGGCGGTGTTAACCGCTTACCGCGCTTGAGCGTGCGGGGGGGCCCCGTGCGCGCGTTCCACGGGTGGTGGTTCAAACAATTCAGGAATCTATCCATGACTATCCGTCTGGCAATTAATGGTTACGGCCGCATTGGCCGCAATGTTTTGCGCGCAATTTTTGAAAGTGGTCGTAGCGCCGAATTTACCCTGGTCGCCATCAACGACTTGGGTGACGCCGAGATCAATGCCTACCTGACACGCTACGATTCGGTGCATGGCCCGTTTCCCGGCACCGTTCGAGTTGATGGCAACGACATGATCGTCAACGGTCAGTGCATCAAGGTCTACTCGGAACGCGACCCGGCCAAACTGCCGTGGACACAACTCGGCGTCGATATCGTGCTGGAATGCACCGGACGCTTTAACAGCAAGGACTTGGCCTCGTCTCATCTGGTTGCCGGCGCGAAAAAAGTGTTGCTGTCCGCCCCGGGTGGACGTGATGTCGACGCCACGATTGTGTACGGCGTCAATCACCAGACGCTCAAGTCCAGCGACACGGTGGTGTCCAATGCCTCCTGTACCACCAACTGCCTGGCGCCGCTGGTGCAACCATTGCATCAGGCGATTGGCCTGGTGTCCGGCCTGATGACCACGATTCATTCTTATACCAACGATCAGGTGCTGACCGACGTGTATCACAGCGATCGGCGTCGCGCCCGTTCCGCCACCCAATCGATGATTCCGACCAAGACCGGCGCCGCCGCCGCGGTGGGGCTGGTGTTGCCCGAACTGGCCGGCAAGCTGGATGGCTTTTCGATTCGGGTGCCAACCATCAATGTTTCGGTGGTCGACCTGACTTTTGTCGCCGCGCGCCCGACCAGCGTGGCTGAAATCAACCAGATTTTGCGCGGCGCCTCGGAAGGCCCTCTCAAGGGGGTGCTGAATGTCAACGAAGAGGCGTTGGTGTCGATCGACTTCAACCACAACCCCGCGTCGTCGACCTATGACGCCACCCAGACTCGCGTCGATGCTAATGGCACGCTGGTCAAGGTACTGTCGTGGTACGACAACGAATGGGGCTTTTCCAACCGCATGCTGGATACCGCTCAGGCTATGTGGCAGGCCTAGCTCGCCTGTCGACTCGGGATGCCTCCGCGCCAGTTGGCCTGCAAGCCAGAACATGCATTTAGAGGGAATACCATGCATCGCAATCGTAAAGCCAAGATCGTCGCCACCCTCGGCCCGGCCACGCCGGAGCGCGCCGGCATCGAAGCCCTGTTCAATGCCGGGGTGGATGTGTTTCGCCTGAATTTCAGCCACGGCAGCCACGCCGACCACCAGGCGCGCGCGCAGATCATCCGCGACCTGGAACGCACCAGCGGCCGTCCGATCGGTATTTTGCTCGATCTGCAGGGGCCGAAACTGCGGGTGGGGACCTTCGCCAACGGATCGGTACAGCTGGAGGCCGGGCAAAGTTTTGAACTGGATCTGCTACGCGACCTGGCGGGCGACGCCACGCGCGTGGCGCTGCCGCACCCTGAAATTTTCGCGGCGCTCAAAGTCGGCAGCGAGCTGTTGCTCGACGACGGCCGCCTGCGTCTGTGCGTGGAGCGTTGCGACAAACAGAGCGCCACCACCCGGGTGATCAACGGCGGCCCGCTGTCGGATCGTAAAGGGGTCAACGTGCCGGATGTGTTGTTGCCCTTGTCGGCGCTGACCGAGAAAGACCGCGCCGACCTGGAGTTCGGTCTCAAGCTGGATATCGACTGGGTGGCCCTGTCGTTTGTGCAACGGCCGGAAGATATCGAAGAGGTCAAGGCGATTGTCGCGGGGCGCGCCGGCATTATCGCCAAACTGGAAAAACCGTCGGCGATTCTGCATCTGGACGCGATTGTCGCCGCATCCGACGCGATTATGGTGGCGCGTGGCGATTTGGGAGTGGAAATGCCGGCCGAGCAGGTGCCGTCGATTCAAAAGCGGATTGTGCGTCAATGCCGGCTGCTCGGTCGCCCGGTGATTGTGGCGACGCAAATGCTGGATTCGATGGTGGCCGCGCCAGTACCGACCCGCGCCGAAGCCTCGGATGTCGCTACCGCGATCTACGATGGCGCCGATGCGGTGATGCTGTCTGCCGAGTCGGCGTCGGGCCACTATCCGGTGGAAGCGGTGCAGATGATGGATCGCATCATCTGCCAGACCGAAGCCGATCCGTTTTACCGCGAAGCCATCGAAGCCTCGCGCGCCGAGCCGGGGCGCGATGAGGCCGACGCCATTGGCTGCGCCATGAGTTTGGTGACCGGCATCATGCGCGCGCGCGCGACCGTGGCGTATACCACCACCGGGCACTCGGCGTTATCGATGGCGCGCGAACGTCCGCTGGCGCCGATCATCGGCATGACACCACGGTTGAGTACCGCGCGCCGTCTGGCGCTGGTCTGGGGCGTACATGCCTTGTTGATTCATGAAGTGGCCGACGTCAACGAAATGACCGACTACGCCTGCCGCGCCGCGCAGAGCGAGGGCTTTGTCACGACCGGCGACACCGTGGTGATCTCCGCTGGCTTGCCGTTCGGCACCCCGGGCGCGATCAATCTGCTACGGATTGCCAAAGTTTAAATTGCCAATGTCTGATCAGAAAGGAAACGATAAGTCCCGATTAAACACTGTTTGGAACCACCCAGCGGGTCCGTTCGGGGGGGCGTGGGAGAGCGCCGAGCCGAATCCCCAATATTCTCTGCGGTATTTAAATTTTTAGAGTGAATTGAATTTATTAAAACCACGATCTTGGGCTGATCCACATCACAGATGATGCGTCGCCAGCACTGTAATTTCACGATGGAATTCAGTATCAGTGATTGGTGAAAAATTTTAAAACTGAACCCGATAATTTGCGTTTTAAACTCAAATTGACTTAGTCAATATAATAGATAGGTCTGGAGCTCTATATGAATAAGAAGATTATCGCTATCGCACTGGCCGGCGCCTTTGTTCCCCCGCTGGCAATGGCCGACGTGACCATCTACGGTTTTGTTAGTGCCGCAATACAAAGCATGAGCGCCACCGGCGGGACTAATTCGGCCTACAACGTGCCAAATCGTGGCGGTGTGGACGATCAAAACTCGCGGATTGGCTTCAAGGGCACGGAAGACCTGGGTAATGGTCTGACGTCGATTTGGCAAGTTGAAAACAGTCTGAAGAACATGGCCCAAGGCGGCGTATCCGATAATGGCGCGGGCGCCACTTTTGCGACCCGCAATACCTTTGTTGGCCTGCAAGACGCTAGCTATGGCACGGTACGTCTGGGTTACTACGACAGCGCTTACAAGCGCTACACCAATATGGGTCCTGATTTCATGCCGGACACCGTGGCTGACACTGAAGCCGGCAGCCAAACCAAGGGCACCAGCTACTCGATTCAGAGTCGTGGCGACGCGCGCCTGAAGAACTCGGTGCATTACGACTCCCCGGTCTTGGCGGGCTTTCAAGCCGGTGCGTCCTACGGCTTTGGCGAAAACAACACCCAAACTTCCGGCGCGACCTCGCAGTGGGATTTGGGCGGGACCTATACTCAGGGTGGCCTAAAGTTGGGCGTGGGGTATAACCATCTGGACAACACCGCCGCCACCGCTACCCCAACCACCTCGACCACAGCGTCGAGCACCAGCACCATGTTTTATACCAGTCAAGCCAATGGCGAAGACACCACGTTCTATAAACTGGCGGCCAGCTACAAATTTGCTTTTGGCACGCTGCTGGCCGCTTCGTTTGAACATGCGTCCTATGGCAACACCGCTGGCGGCAACATGACCCAGAACGACTGGACGGTTGGCGCGGCGCAAGACATCGGCAATGGCAATATCAATCTGTCATACAGCAAGCTGGATAACCTGAATAACGCCGGTAGCAATAACTGGGGCGCTAATCAATGGGTTCTGGGCGCGACCTATAATTTGTCGAAGAAAACCGAGTTGCTGGCTTACGCTACTCGCATCAGCAACGAAGCCAACCAGGACGTGAACTTCGGTATCGATCCGTTGTACCAGGCTAACTCCAGTACCATTGGCGTTGGTGGCACTCAGGTATCGGCTGGTTCGGTGCTTAAGGCCATTGGCGTGGGCATGAAGTACAGCTTCTAAGGCTTGGGTGAGGTCATCTAGCCGATCAACAGCGGACCGTCCAATGGGTGGTCCGCTGTTTGTGCGTGTGGGTCTGCCGGGTGACGACCACTGAGGTAACCCCCGTTCCAACCGCTGGTCTTTCAGTGCGCCGGACACCATGAATAACGAAACCTTGGGGTTTGAAGCCATATAGTCGGGAAGGATGGGCGCAAGATAGCTTGGCGCCAACAACGACATGCTGCCGGTGCTGCCGCAGAAATCCATGGGTTTTGCCTGGCAAACCGTCGGTGAATTTCAGACCCTGGGACTGTCATCCGCGCTGGTCGCCTGGTTTGTCATGGCGTTGACGCATGCCGCGGGCTCGCCGCATCGCTGTTGGGCCAGCCACTGAGCCCGCAGGCGACCTTGCTGGCCAGTCTCGATTATTTTTCGATCATCGTTATTTTTAGGCTGTTTGCGGGTGTTTGCATGCTGGCGCAGCGGGTGATGAAATGAACGCCCCCCTGGGCGGGTTCCTGAGGGGCGAGGCGTTTCAGGCCAGCCGGTAGTGCGACAAGCTCGCTTCAATTTCACGGGTTTGCGCTTGCAGCGTGCCGGCGGTTGCCGCCGCCCGATCGGCGTCGTGGGCGTTCTGCTCGGTCATGCTGGCAATGCCCTCTACCCGGCGCGCCATATCATAGCTGGTCTTGCTTTGTTCGCTGATGGCGGCGGAGATATCCGACATCTGAGCCATGACACTCTGATTTCCCTGGCGGATATCCATAATCGATTGTCCCGCCTGTTCGGCCTCGGCCCCTTGCGTGTCAACCCGTTCGATCAGGCGCGCCATGCCGGCGACGACTTCGAGGGTGGCGGTTTCAATATTGGCAATCATGTCGGCGATCTGCCCCGTGGATTGCTGGGTGCGCTCCGCCAGTTTGCGGACTTCATCGGCCACCACGGCAAATCCGCGTCCGGCTTCGCCAGCGCGCGCCGCCTCGATGGCGGCATTTAGCGCCAGCAGGTTAGTTTGCTCGGCGACGTCGCGGATCACGCCGACCACGCTGGCGATATGTGTGCCATGACCGCGCAACGAATCCACCAGCGCGGAGGATTGCTTGACGTCTTGCGCGATCAGGCGGATGCCCTCAACCGTATGCTGCAATATGATATTGCCGCCTTGTTCCGCCTGGCTTGCCGCTTCTTGCGCCTGTTGCCGGGCGTCCTGAGCGCGCTCCGAGATATGGCCGATACTGACGGTCATCTGTTCGATGGCGGCCGCCAGGCTCGAGGTGTCTTCACTTTGGCGCCGGCTGGCTACGGCGATTTGGTGCGCGTCCCCGGTGACTTCGCCCGCCGCCTGATGGATGCGTCCCGCGACGTCGTTTACTGAAACCAGGCTTTGCTGCAAGCGTGTCAGCAGGCGGTTCAGCGCCCCGAGTAGTTCGCCCATTTCATCGTGACGCAAAATCGGCGTGCGGATGCTGAAATCAAGATCGCGCTCGATGGCGATCATCGAGCGGCGCGCCGCATCCACCGAACCCACCACAGTGCGCCAAATGATCAAGGCGTTAATCACCAAGAGCACGATAAACAGCACGGCGACGGTGG
>Ga0302152_10000811_pt1 | contig 14163 bp, 8 predicted proteins | sample I_Bog_N2_1_FD_192434 | JGI IMG/M metagenome (GOLD analysis project Ga0302152, IMG submission 192434) | Peat permafrost microbial communities from Stordalen Mire near Abisko, Sweden - I_Bog_N2_1 | ecosystem: Environmental > Terrestrial > Soil > Wetlands > Peat | place: Sweden: Abisko, Stordalen...
AGGTTGGCGAGTAGAGAATTCCGGGGCTGAAGCCCGAGTCTTTCTTGCTGGATTTATACGGGGGTTGAAACCCCCGCCTCCTTCCGGAAAACCTGCAGGGGGCTGAAGCCCTTGTTGATTTAATTGGCTTTATACCGGGGATAAATCCCCGGCCTACCGCCCGAACGAATTTTTCCGCAAGCTGTGAAGTCGTGCCCCTTCGCCCATCTACGTCAAGGTGGAGTTTTTCCACAAGCTCTAAAGTCGTGCCCTTTCAAAGCGGGCTGGATGTTGTTTGTACATTCCCAGGTCTCAAAGGCGGGACCTCCGCCCAAGGGACCACCCAGAGGGTGCCCAGCTGTCCCTGGGGGCCCCGGATCTGGGGCACGCGGCACCCGGCGTGGAGTTTTGCGAAATGGGCGCGGGCGTGGACGCCCACGCTACTGCCGGTCGGGAGACCGGCGCTACCTGGGCAGAGCGAATGGTATGCTCAACCCATGAACGAGGACGTTTCCCCAACGCCCGGTCGTGTTGCGCCCGCACACGCCAACCTGCTGGAACAGGCTGCATCTTCTTATCTGCGCTCCGCACGGCATCAGCCGGTTGAGTGGCATCCGTGGGGCGAGGAGGCGTTTCAGCGCGCGCAGGCCGAGGACAAGCCCATCCTGCTGGACATAGGCGCGGTGTGGTGCCACTGGTGCCACGTGATGGACCGCGAATCGTACGAAGATGCGGAGATGGCTGCGCTCATCAATGAGCATTTTGTGGCCATGAAGGTGGACCGCGACGAGCGGCCCGATGTGGATGCTCGTTACCAGGCCGCGGTTTCGGCGATCAGCGGACAGGGCGGATGGCCGCTGACTGCGTTTCTGACGCCGGAGGGAAAACCGTATTTTGGCGGGACATATTTTCCGCGTGACGATCGCTATGGGCGTCCGGGATTTGGGCGGGTGCTGCTGACGATGGCGCAGGTGTGGCGCGAGCGGCGCGACGAGGCGCTGGAATCGGCCGCGAGCGTGATGGCGGCGATTGAACAGAACGAGGCTTTTTCAGGACGAGATGGTTCCGGGCCGGAGGGCTCAGGGCGGGGCGGGGAACTGACGGTGGGGCTGGTGGACAGGATTGCCGAATCGGCGATCAAGCAGTTCGACGCGCGCAACGGAGGCTTTGGTGCGCAGCCCAAGTTTCCGCATCCGGCGGTGCTGGATCTGCTGCTGGAAGTGGCCATGAATCGCGGCAATGAGGCGGCCAGGGAAGTATTTATCACGACGCTTGAAAAGATGGCGCGGGGCGGCGTGTACGACCAACTGGCGGGTGGCTTTCATCGCTACAGCGTGGACGAGCACTGGGTGGTTCCGCACTTCGAGAAGATGCTTTACGACAACACGGAGCTGCTGCGCAATTATGTGCACGGGTTTCAGAGCTTTGTCCGGGCGGATTTTCTTGAGATCGCGGTGGAGATTGTGCACTGGCTCGACGATTGGATGACGGACCGCGAACTGGGCGGGTTTTACGCATCGCAGGACGCCGACATTAACCTCGACGACGACGGCGACTACTTTACGTGGACGCTGGACGAGGCGCGTGCGGCGCTGGACGATGCGGAGCTTGCGGTTGCGGCGAGCTATTGGGACATTGGCGAGTTGGGCGATATGCACCACAATCCGGCCAAGAACGTGCTGCATGTGAAGAAGACTCTTGCCGAGGTTGCTTCCGCATGCGGCAAGACGGAAGATGAGTTTCGTCCGCTGCTTGATTCCGCGCGGCGCAAAATGCTGGCTGCGCGCCGTCTGCGTCCGACGCCGTTCATTGATCAGACGCTCTATACGGGCTGGAATGCGATGGCGATTCGAGCGTATCTGGAAACGGCGCGGGTGCTGCGCATGGATTCAACTCGGGAGTTTGGGCTGCGCACACTGAATCGTCTGCTAGCGGAAGCCTGGGATGGGGCGGAGACGCTGCATCACGTGATTGCGTATCCGCGCGGAGTTGAGCCGGCGGAAAAGGTTCAGGGCACGCTCGACGACTACGCGTTCACGGTACACGCGTGCATTGACGGGTGGATGGCCAGCGGCGAGATGCGCTACTACCACGCGGCGGTGAAGCTGGCCGATGCGATGATTGCGCGCTTCTACGACCGCGCGGCGGGAGCGTTTTACGATACGGCCCAGCCGGAAGAGGGAGAGACGCCGCTGGGCGCATTGGCTGCGCGGCGCAAGCCACTGCAGGATTCGCCGACACCGGCGGGCAATCCCACGGCGGCATCCGCGCTGTTGCGGCTTGAAGCGCTGAATGGGCGGGTGGAGTATCGCGAGATTGCAGAGGATACGCTGGGATCGTTCACGGGGATCGTGGAGCATTTTGGCCTGTACGCAGGCACGTACGGCGTGGCTCTGGAGCGAATGCTGCTGGATCCGGTGCAGGTGGTGGTGGTGGGTTCGGGCCTGGAGGCCGCGCGGCTTGAGGCGTTGGCGGTTACGCGCTTTGCGATCAATAAGACGGTGATGCGCATTGCACCGTTCCGGCTTGTTCCCGGCGGCGTGCCGGAGGTTTTGGCTGAAACGCTGTTGAAAGTGCAGCCACCGGCGGGAGCCGAGGCCTGGGCGCTGGTGTGCCTGGGGCGCAGTTGCCTGCCGCCCATCGCCAGCACGGAAGCCCTGCTGGAAGCGCTGGAGCCTGCCGTTTAGAGCGGACTTCGAAGCCAGCGGCAGGGTCTGGAGCGTATCCAATTAGGGTCGCACGGGATCACGTACAACAGAGTAGGTATAGGTACGCTTCCATTTTGCCGCTAGAATCGTTGCGAGATCATTGCAATTGTCCACTTTGGCGGAGCCGTCTGGATTGCTGCGAAACGGTCCAATTCGAGTCCTGGCATGTTGCCTGGCGCTTTGTGCCGGCATTCAGGCGCAGGAGTATGTGTTTCATCCCTATCGACAGTTTGAGGGGCTGGGAAACATGTCGATCAAGGGCGTGACGACAGACCGCTCCGGATTCCTGTGGATCGGAACCGAGAACGGCGCGTACCGGTTCCTCGGTTCCCGCTTTGAAAAGTACGGGCAGCAGCAGGGAATTCTGGACCGCGACATTCAGGATATATACGCCGATCCCAACGGCACGGTTTGGGCGGGAACGGAGGAGGATCTGTACCGCTGGGATGGAGAGCGATTTCTCCCCGCGGGAAAGAACCCGATTCACGTTGAAGATGCGCGGCACATGATGGCGCTGGACGCGCATAACCTGCTGGTGATCGATGGGTCGCAGCTCTATAAGCTGGAGCACGATGCGCAGGGCGCGATGGTTTCCTACAGAGCGGTCTTTTCGGCGGCGCAGATTGCGTCGATGCCCGAGCTTGGCAACCTGGACAGCGTAACGGTGGTGGGCGGCGAGCCCGGCAATCAGTTTGTTTGGGCGGGCTGCGGCAACAGGCTGTGTTCGTGGCCGGTTGGGCACCCTGAGGCGGTAGCGCAATGGGGAAGCGGCAGGGGAGTGGTGGAAACCCACTGGCATTCTGTGCTACTGGACCATGCGGGCACGGTCTGGGCGGTGGGCGATCACGAGGTGGTGGCGCTTTTACGCGGAGCTTCACGCTTTGTCGAACGGGATCTGCCAGACCCGGATACGGAAAGCGTTTCGCGGCAGATGCCGTTGATCGAGGACCGGCAGGGACGCGTGTTGATCCCATCGAGAGACGGAATCGCGCGTTGGCAGGGAACCCACTGGCGCTTGATTGGCGCTGCCAACGGGCTGCGCAGCAACCACATTACGGGAATGGCGATCGACTCCGCCGGCGACCTGTGGTTTGGCAGCCTGGGACGCGGCCTCTACCACTGGATTGGCTACGAAGACTGGGAGGGATGGGGGGATGGACAGGGCCTGCCATCCCCGGTTGTCTGGGCTGTGCTTCCGTACCGCGAAGACCGCGTGTTTGTGGGAACGGAAGAGGGGGCGGGATGGATTGATCCGCGCAGCGGCGCGGCAGGCCCGTTGTTTCAAGGACATTCGTGGACTTTTGGCCAGGTGAGCACGATGGGCGCCGATCGCGACGGATCTCTGTGGGCAGGAGGCTTCTCGGGCTACATTCTGCGCATCGATCCGAAGAGCGGGCAGACACAAATGACGGCCCACATCGCGGCGTTCATTCTGACGAGCTTCCAGGATTCGAAGGGGCGGATTTTCTTTCCCACCAAGTCGGGTTTGTATATGACTCCCAAGAACGTTCCTGGGAGCACGCCCCAGCGGGTGACAGGGCTGGACCCTCTGCTGGGAAAAGCCGCACGGGTGGAGAAGGGCTGCGAGGCATCGAACGGGGACTTATGGTTTCTGGGCGCAAACCGGCTGGTGCGGTTGCGGGGCGAATCCTGGTCAGCGCCGCCGATTGACGGATTGCCCAGCCTGCGCGGATCGCTGCTTTCGCTTTCCTGCGCCGCGAACGGCGTCTTCTGGGTTACCGGCGACGATGGAACCTGGCGGCTGACGCCGAACGGCGACCGATTGCAGGCATGGACGCTGGAAGTGCCCGCGGACCTGCGCGCCTTGGCGCCGCTGGCGGTGGAGGTGGACAAGCGCGGCTGGGTGTGGCTGGGAACCGACTCCGGCCTGGTGGTGTGGAACGGCAGCCAATGGCGTCATCTCAACCAGGAGAGCGGGCTGATCTGGAACGATGTGGACCAGGGGGGGCTAAGCATTAGCCCGGATGGGTCAATGTGGGTTGGCACCAGCGGCGGAGTGACCCATTTGCTGCATCCGGAGCACATTTTCCAGCCGTCGCCGGTGACCGCATCCATCACCGCGGTGCGCCGAGGAGACGCCAGTTTTGCCGACGCCAAGGAGATCACGCTGCCGTGGGCGTCTATTCCGCTGCGGTTCCAGATTTCGAGCCCGGCGATGCGCAACCGCAGCGAACTGGTCTTCCGCTATCGCATGGAAGGCCTGCAGCCGGAATGGATTGAAGCGCCGGACGGGGTAGCCGTGTTTGCCGCACTGCCGCCGGGCGAGTACACGTTTGAGGCCATGGCGCAGAATGCGGCGCTGGATGCTTCATCGAGGCCGGTTTTCCTGCGCGTCAAGATTCTTCCACCGTGGTGGAGAAACGATTGGTTCTATCTTCTCTGCGGCATCGGCTTTCTAGGGGTGCTGATGCTGGGCGACCGGGTGCGCGCGCGCCACCTGCGCGCGCGGAGCAGGGAACTGGAAAACCTGGTGGGCAAACGCACCCAGGAACTGGAAGACAGCCGCGAGCAGTTACGCATCCAGGCCACGCACGATGGGCTGACGGGTTTATTCAACCGCGTGGCCGTGCTGCGGGCCCTGTCCGCGGAAATTGACCGCGCGCGCCGCAAGGGCTCTTCCATGGTGGTTGCGCTGGTGGACCTGGATCACTTCAAGCGGGTCAACGACGCCTATGGGCACCTGGCAGGCGATGACGCATTGCGCTGGTTTGCTGCCGCAGTGGCCGCCGCCATTCGTCCCTATGACCACGCCGGGCGCTACGGAGGAGAAGAGTTCCTGCTGGTTCTGAACGACATTCCGCCGGAGATTGTCGAACACAGACTGGCCACGCTGCATGCCTCCATCTCGAACCTGCAGGTGCGAGCGCGCGATTCCGAGTTCAAGGTCAACTGCAGCCTGGGCGCGACGGTCTTCGACTCGTCCAAGGGGCCGGCTGCGGCCGAGGCCCTGCTGGCGGTTGCCGATCATGCCCTCTACGCGGCCAAGAAGATGGGCCGAAACCGTGTTGTTCTGCTGGAGTCGAACTGCCTGGACGACGGCAATGGGGACGTGGTTACAACATAGCAACCCGTGGTAAAGGTCAAAACGGCCGAAAACCACGCATCAGGGCTGAACAGGATGCGGAAAAAGGGCTCGGAATCAAGCGGAACAGGAGAGAAAATGGGGCGGGGGCTAAAGCCCCCTCTCTCATCTCAAGCAACTTATGGCACGACTGAACAGGCTGCGGAAAAAGGCATGGTTTCGGGTTGAATTCGAGGGAGATGGTGCGCGGGCTAAAGCCCGTTCTCTCATTTCAAACAGCTTATGGCACGAGTAAACTCGTGCCCCTTCGCACATCTACGTCTCATCGGACTTTTTCCGCAGGCTGTAAAGTCGTGCCCCTTCGCACATCTACGTCTCATCGGACTTTTTCCGCAGGCTGTAAAGTCGTGCCCCTTCGCACATCTACGTCAAGGTGGAGTTTTTCCGCAAGCTGTGAAGCGTTGCCTTTTCAAGACCTGACTTTCACGGCAGACTGTTGTGGCCTGAGTCAGCTCGACATTTCCTCTCTCAGGTTCCGGCGAAGGGGTTGCTCTCCTGGGGCTTGATGGTGGTGGGGTCGCGCGGGGGCGGCGCTTCGTGTTCTGCTGAGGGATTCCTTGTTGCCGCGGCGGTCTCCGATTCCTTGGCGAAGAATGAATTGAAGACACGGTTGGGATCGCCGGGCAGCAGGTGGTTGGCTTCAAGCGCCAGGCGCACGCGGCGCTGAAACTCACGCACCGGGGCGTATTGCTGCGTGGCCCTGGTTCTGAAGACCACCGGGAAGATCAACTGCGAGCCCTTCATTGAATCGACGCCTAGAATCTGCGGATCGGCAAGGAAGACGTTCTTATAGGCCTCGCTGTTGCGTACGTCGAGGGCAATCTCCTTCAGAATTGCCAGAACCTTGTCGGGATTCGCCGAGAAGTCGACGCTCACGCCGACGGTGGCTACCGAATAGCCGATGCTCAGGTTGGCCACGGTGGTGATCTGCGAGTTGGGAATGACGTAGAGGGTGCCGTCTGCGTCGCGCACGGTGGTCTTGCGCAGGGTCATCGCTTCGACGGTCCCAGAAACGCCGGCTACGCGGATCGTGTCGCCCACGTTGAACTGGTCTTCGATGAGGATGAGGACGCCGTTGAGCATGTCTTTGACGATGTTCTGCGCCGCGAGGCCGATGGCGATGCCGGCGACACCGGCTGAGGCCAGCAGCGGGGCGAGATTGACTCCGAAAGCATCGAGAAACTGGAGGCCGCAGATGAGCCCGATGACGGCAAGGCCGGTGGCGCGGAAGATGCCGGCGAGGGTCTTGACCTGGCCGACACGCTCCGGACTGGCCGCATGTTGCTCGGCCACGCGGGTCATGTGGAAGGTGATGGCGCGCAAGAGCCGGTTGAGCAGCACCGCGATGGCTAGAATCACGATCAGGTGCGGCAGCTTGATGTGGACGAATTCCTGGGCGTCGGCGACCCACTCGTCCAGCACCTTGCCGAGGAAGCGTCCCTCGGCAAACAGTCCGGTGCGCATGGCGGCCAGAAACAGAAAAGGATGCATCCAAATCTCCTGGTACTAGACTATTACTGTGCGCGGGCAGCCCGGGTAGCGACCCCACCTTTGTTTGGTGAGCGAGCCGGCGTCTCAAACGAATTCCGGTCAAGCGCAGGAGGTTCCTCCATGGGTATGAAGCGCGTCCGCAAGACCGATGGTGCACACCTGCCGCTGGGCAATGCGCAGGGAGCGGCCGTTGTTGCAGCATTGGTTGCCATTCTGCTGGCTCCGGTTGTCTGCCGCGGGCTGCTGCGCGGGGACGATCCTCATCCGGCTCGGACGGGGAACGGGCAGGCCGGCGCGTCTGTGGTGAACGACGCAAACTCTCCTTCGTCGAAGAGGAAGGATTCTGGGGCGCAACCGGGCGAGAGGCGGAAGCAGATTGCCGAAGACAGCGCGCAACTGTTGAAGATGGCGACCGATCTGAAGGCCGAAGTGGATAAGACCAACAAGGACACGCTTTCAGTCTCGGTGGTTCGCAAGGCCGGCGCGATTGAAAGGCTGGCTCACGACGTGAGGGGAAAGATGAAAACCTCAATGGGGATGGACTGATGCGCGCTGAGCGGCGCCGGGCACAGGGCTGGAGAGCGAGGGCCGGCCGCACGAGGCTGGCTTTGTGGATTGCTCTCTTGCTGGTGTTGCCGGGCGGAGCGCAGAGCGGCCTGCAGACGCCGCGCGCAGCCGGTTCTATTGGTCAGCAGATAGGCGTGGGGCCTGGGGATAACTCGGACAACGATCCGGTGGAACAGGAAAAGCGGCTGAAGGCGCTGAATGCCGAACGCCAGAAGTCGCTGATTGCCGACACCAACAAGCTGCTGAAGCTGGCCAGGGAACTGAATGACGAGCTGAATGGCGCGCACCCTGACGCGCTCAATCCCGACCAGTTGCGCAAAGTTGCCGAGATCGAAAAGCTGGCCCATAGCGTGAAAGAAAAGATGAGCCTGTCAGTGAAGGGGATTCCGGTGTTCGAGCCGCTTCCGTCTCCAATCCATTAACCACCTGCGGGCACTTGCAGTGCGGCAGACGCTCGGCACTTGCAGTGCGGCAGACGCTCGGCACTTGCAGTGCGGCAGACGCTCGGCACTTGCAGTGCGGCAGACGCTCGGCACTTGCAGTGCGGCAGACGCTCGGCACTTGCAGTGCGGCAGACGCTCGCGGGAGGCTCGCACGGGCTTGGTTGCGTCCCACCCTTGCGCCGGGAAAAGGGCGCAAGGATGGGGCACGGAGCTGGAATAGCGCAGGTGTGGCTGGGATGAATTGACTTGGATTGGTACAGAATTCCCACAGTGCGAACCTTGCTGCTGGAAATTGGAATTGATTGTTACAATCAGGTTTGGCTATAACTGTTCTGGCAAGTTTTCGGATGGGATGTTTTTGGGAGTGACAGGAATGGATCTGGCAGTTTCCAGAGCTTGCGAGTCCGAGTCGGTTGCCGCAGGCGGCATTAGCCGCGAGCAACTGGTTGAGATGTACCGTTTGATGTTCCTCTCGCGCCGGGTGGACGATCGCGAGATCATGCTGAAGCGGCAGCAGAAGATCTACTTCCAGATTTCAGCGGCCGGGCATGAAGCGTTGCAGGTGGGCGCGGCGCTGGCGATGCGTCCGGGTTACGACTGGTTTTTTCCGTACTATCGCGATCGCGCGCTGGTTTTAGCACTGGGCGTGACGCCGACCGAGATGCTGCTGCAGGCGGTGGGCGCGGCGACGGACCCGGCCAGCGGCGGGCGGCAGATGCCGACGCACTGGAGCAGCAAGCCGCATCACATCGTGAGCACCTCTTCCTCGACCACCACACAACTGCTGCATGCCGTGGGCTGCGCGGAGGCGGGACGCTACTTCAGCCGGCATCCTGAAACGGCCGTGAAGCCGGACGCGTCGGTTGCAGCGGACTATCGCGCGTATCATGACGTCGAGTTTCATGGCGACGAAGTGGTGTTTACTTCGCTGGGTGAGGGATCCACGTCGCAGGGCGAGTTCTGGGAAGCGCTCAATACCGCTTCAAACCAGAAGCTGCCGGTGATTTTCTGCGTGGAAGACAACGGCTACGCGATCAGCGTGCCGGTGGAAATCAATACGCCTGGCGGAAATATTTCGAGGCTGGTGGCCAACTTTCCCAACTTCTATTTTTCTGAGTTCGACGGCACGGACGCCGAGGCCAGCCTGCTCGCGTTTCAAGCTGCGGTGGCGCACTGCCGCGCGGGACTGGGGCCGGCGTTCATGCACGGGCACTGCGTGCGACCGTACTCGCATTCTCTGTCGGACGACGACAAGCTTTATCGCTCTGCCGCCGAGCGCGAAGCGGACGCGATGCGCGATCCGCTGGCCAAGCTGCAGATGCGGCTGCTGCGCGAAGGCATTCTGACGGAAGAACAGATCAACGAACTGGAGCAGCGGCTGGACCGTGAGGCCGCCGAGGCCGCGGAGCGCGCGCTGGACGCGCCGCTGCCGGCGATTGAGAGCATTCCCCAGTTTGTGTATTCAGAAGAGCTTGACCCGACCAGTTCGATCTTCGCCACTGAACACGCCGGAGTTCCCGGTGTTGCCGGAGGAGGAACGGCCGGCGAGTCCAAGGGCAGCGGGCCGCGCACCATGGCCGACCTGATCAACGCCTGCCTGCACGACGAGATGCGGCGCGACAAGCGGATTGTTGTGTACGGCGAGGATGTGGCCGATGCCAGCCGCGTTGAGGCGCTGAATGAAGTGAAGGGCAAGGGCGGCGTCTTCAAACTGACGGCAGGATTGCAGACGGAGTTCGGGTCGGAGCGGGTGTTCAACTCGCCGCTGGCCGAGGCGAATATTGTGGGGCGCGCGGTGGGGTACGCAACGCGCGGGATGAAGCCGGTGGTGGAGATTCAGTTCTTCGACTACATCTGGCCGGCCATGCACCAGATTCATAATGAGCTGGCGCTGATGCGCTGGCGGTCGAATGGCGCGTGGGCTTCTCCGGCTGTGATCCGCGTGGCGATCGGCGGGTATCTCACGGGCGGCGCAATCTACCACTCGCAATGTGGCGAGAGCATCTTCACGCACATTCCAGGGCTGCGGGTGGTGTTCCCTTCGAGCGCACTGGACGCCAACGGACTGCTGCGCACGGCGATCCGCTGCGACGATCCGGTGTTGTTCCTGGAGCACAAGCGGCTTTATCGCGAGACCTACGGACGTGCACCTTATCCGGGGCCGGAGTTTGCGATTCCTTTTGGGAAGGCCAAGATCGTTCGACCCGGCTCGGACATCACGCTGATCACGTACGGCGCGGTTGTGCCGCGCGCATTGCAGGCCGCGCAAAAGGCGCAGCGGCAGCACGGCATCGAAGTGGAGGTGCTTGATCTGCGCTGTCTGAACCCGTACGACTGGGAGGCCATCGCGACCTCTGTCCGCAAGACCAGCCGCGTGCTGGTGGCGCATGAGGACATGCTCAGCTGGGGCTACGGGGCTGAGTTGGCGGCGCGCATTGGCGACGAGCTGTTCGACTGTCTGGATGCGCCAGTGCGCAGGATTGGTTCGATGGATACATTTGTCGCGTACCAGCCGGTGCTGGAAGACGCGATTCTGCCGCAGCCGGAGACGATCCTCAAGGCGATTGTGGATTTGAAGGCGTTTTAAGATCTTGCTCGGCGGATAGGTCTTAAAGCAATGCTTCAACAGCTTCAACTAGAGAAGCGACCCGCATGTCGGCCATTGCCGCAGCTGCTTCCGCGCCGGTTTTGCTGCGTTCCGGATCGCCTTCGACAAAAACGGTGAGCATGCCCAGGCTTCGTCCGAATTCGATGTCGGAGAGGGAATCGCCGACCATGGCGCTGGTGGCTGCGAGAATGTCGGGAAAATCGGCGACGGCTTGATCAAACAGGCCCGGGAGCGGCTTGCGGCAGTTGCATTGGGCCTTGTCATGTGGGCAATAGTAGAAGCCATCGATCTTTGCGCCGTGCGCTTGGAGATGGCTTTGCAGCTGGGAGTGGATCGCGTCGACATCGGCGGCGGTGTAAAGACCGCGGGCGATGCCGCGCTGGTTGGAGACGACGATGACCCGCAATCCAGCATGATTCAGCCGCGCGATGGATTCGGCGACGCGGGGGAGCAAGCGGAATTCGTCAGGGGAAGTGACGTAACGGCCTTCCGGCATTTTCTGGTTGAGGACGCCGTCGCGGTCGAGGAAGACCGTGTGCAGGACGCGGCGCACAGCGCTGTTACCGGATCGGATCACTCGATCATGATAGCAACGTACGGCCATGCACAGGCTCTGCGTGGGGGCAGGCGTCCGAATCAAAGCGAGCGGGGATGGCACAACCTTTGGGCGCAGCGCAGTCAAGGCTGAGTCCGCCAGATACAATGTTGGGATGGAGTTCACCACCCAGCGCCGGAGGCTTCGTCCCCAGATCTCCGCACCCGTGGCAGGCCCCCCGGCATGAAGAATTTTCTACGGCTTCTGCGCTATGGGCTCCCGTACACGCTGGAGTGGCTGCCTGGCGTGTTGTTTCTGGCTCTGGTGGGCTTGCTGGACAACTTCCGCAAACTACTCTTCAAGCCCATCCTGGACCAGGTGCTGGCTCCCAATACGGCTGACGGGCCTATCACGCTGGGTGTAGCCAGTTCCCGCTGGCATTTTGACCTGCGCCTGGTGGTTCCGCATTTCATGCATAACGCCTGGACCGTGGTGGCGTTTGCGCTTGTGGCCTCCACGTTAGTCAAGGGCCTGTGCGACTATGTGGGCACCTACCTGGTGAACTACGCCGGTTTTCGTCTCATTACCGATATGCGCAACCACCTCTATGAGGCTACGTTGCGCCGGTCGTCCAGTTTCTTTCACAAGCATCCCACGGGCACAATCCTTTCCACTCTGGTCAACGATGTGGATCGGGTGCAGAATGCCGTCAGCTCGGTCATTGGTGATTTTCTGCAGCAATTCTTCACCTTCCTGTTTGGCTTGGTGCTTGTTATCCGATACGGCGGACATCTCAGTTGGGCGCTTCTGCTTTTTGTTCCTGTCGTTGTTACCTCTTCGCGCAAAATCGGCAGGGAAGTGCGCACCAGGACCCGATCGGGGCAGGACAAGCTGGCCGAGATACAGAATATCCTCCATGAAACGGTCACCGGAAACCGGATTGTGAAGGCCTTTAATACGGAGCTTTGGGAGGTTCTGCGCTTCAAGCGGGCAGCCGGCCGGCTGCTCAGTGCGAATATGCGCAGCGTGCGCATTCAGTCCATCAGTTCGCCGTTGATGGATGCCATCGGTTATGTTGCCATCGCGCTGCTGTTGCTGGTGGGTCGCAACGAAATCCAGCACCACCGCATGACAGTCGGCGACTTTATCACGTTCAATATCCTGCTTTTCACGCTCTACGATCCGGTGCGCAAGTTCGCATCGTTCTACAACAGCTTCCAGCAGGCGATGGGCGCATCGGCTTCCATCTTCACATTCTTCGACGCTGAGGACGACGTGAAGGAGCGCGCGCACGCGGTTGCGTTGAAGGGGTTTGCCAAATCCATTCAGTTTGAGAATGTGGGTTTTTCCTACTCGACGGAAGAAGGTGAGCACCAGATTCTGCACAACGTGGATCTCGAGGTGCGCGCCGGAGAAGTGCTGGCGCTGGTGGGGCCCAGCGGCGCTGGCAAGTCAACGCTGGTGAATCTTATTCCACGTTTTTTTGATGTGACTTCGGGGCGCATCGCGATTGATGGACACGACGTGCGCGATTGCACGCTCGCTTCGCTGCGACGCCAGGTAGCGCAGGTGACGCAGGAGACGATCCTGTTCAACGACACGGTGCGGAACAACATTGCGTATGGTCAGCCGGATGTGAAGATTGCCGTGGTGGAGCAGGCTGCGCGCAACGCGCTGGCGCACGACTTTATCTTGCGCATGCCGCAGGGCTACGACACGGTGATCGGCGAGAAGGGCTTTCGTCTATCGGGCGGCGAGCGGCAGCGGATGGCCATTGCCCGCGCAATTCTCAAAGACGCGCCGGTGCTGATTCTGGACGAGGCCACGTCGGCACTCGATGCCGAGAGCGAATCGCTGGTGCAGATCGCGCTGGCCAACCTGATGCAGGGCCGCACGGTGGTGGTGATTGCTCACCGGCTCTCGACGATTCGCCGCGCCAACCGTATTGCCGTGCTCGAAGACGGCCGCATTACCGCCGTCGGATCGCACGAAGAACTTCTGACTTCGTCGCCCACGTATCAGCGCCTCTATCATCTCCAGTTCATGGACATGCCTGAGACCCCATCACCCGGCGAGGTCGCGCAGGACGCCGGCGTATTTGCGGCCGATTTCGAGCCGGCCGTGGCCGCCGGCCCGAAGGAGTAGTCCCCATGCCGATTTATTCGATGACCGGGTTTGCGCGTGTACAGGCTAGCGTTCAGGATCAGCTTAGCTACACGCTGAGCGTGAAGAGTGTCAATCATCGTTTTCTCGATGTACAACTGCGGTTTCCCTCGGGCCTGGATGGGCTGGAGATGGAACTGCGCAAGGTTTTGAAGGAGTCGCTGGTACGCGGGCACATCGAGCTTAGTCTTTCGATCGATCGCGCGGGGCAGCAGAAGTCCGGCTACAACCGCGAACTGGTGGCGGGCTACGTTTCCGCCTTCAACGCAGCGCGCGACGAGTTCGGGCTGAACGGCGAGCCGGAACTGAATGCGATTCTGCGGCTGCCTGGGGCGCTGCAAAACGAGAATCGCGGGGAAGACGACCTGGCGGCGCTTGCGGCGAGCGTGCTGCGCGAGGTTCCAGGGCTGCTGGCGCAGTTGAATACGATGCGCGCGCGAGAAGGCGAGGCGCTTGACGAGATTCTGCGCGGCACGCTTGACCGGCTGACGGAGGCTACCGAGGGAGTGGCTGCGCTGCGGCCGGAGATTGAGCAGCGCTACCAGGAACGGCTGACGCAACGGCTG
>Ga0302152_10000836_pt1 | contig 13928 bp, 11 predicted proteins | sample I_Bog_N2_1_FD_192434 | JGI IMG/M metagenome (GOLD analysis project Ga0302152, IMG submission 192434) | Peat permafrost microbial communities from Stordalen Mire near Abisko, Sweden - I_Bog_N2_1 | ecosystem: Environmental > Terrestrial > Soil > Wetlands > Peat | place: Sweden: Abisko, Stordalen...
TTTTGAACGTATCTGCGTGGTGGCAAGAAGACGGTGAGCGATCTTGCCAAGAGTGCAGGTCTCCAGCGCCCGGATGTGAAATTGGAGATCCGGTCAGAAGTGGAAATGGGGACTCCGTCTCGTCTGCCCTCTTACCTATGCTCAGCCGAGTGCAACGGTGCTGTATAAAGCATCCCGGGGCCACGCACTCCAACCGCCTGGACAACGCTGCCGAGAGCCCGCAACGTTCGTTCTTGCACCGGAACAGGCAAGCTAAGGCCATATTCCGTCTTCCACTACAGCCAGTCGGAGCACTCGTCAGGCACAACACATCCCACGAAGAATCGCCCAACAGGAACTCGCGCCCTCGGACTGACGCACTCCCGCTCGGTCAGATATCTCGTCGTGCCCAAATGGCCCAAGCGTCGTTTTACTTCAATTTACCGCTGCGGCTCCGCTGCGGGGTTACCGTGATCACATGGGCATTCGCAGAACTACTGGTCATACAGGAATCGGGCGAAGGGGAACCAACGTGGTCGGTGGCTATTCAGTGACTGACAGAGGTCGCATCAAGCGCCTGGAGCAGACCGCGGCCCGCGAAGGGCATGGCGGGGAGGAAAAACGCTCTCAGCTTCTTCCAGGCTACAACGAAGCCATTTATATCGATCGCAACTTTATGGAGCCAGTCCCGCCGAACGGTGGTGCCCACTGCGCCAGATCTTACGTCGTGGGCACCCCTGAAAGGGGCGCATTCACACAAGCGTCAAGACAAATTTCAAGTTCACGCGCCGAACGTGTGAGGGGGACAGATGGCACCGCCCCTCCGATTTACAGGACTGTAACCCTCCAGGAGGTGTCCGCAGCGTTAGAGCGGCACGCAAACGGGATGGGCGCAAGCGATCACTTCGAAACTCCGGTCGATGGGTTCTCGATCGTTCGTTCGGAATACTCAGTGCCGCTGGTCCGCCGCGCATCGCAACCGGCAGTCTGTATAACGATCCAAGGCGCGGTCTGGTCGATAGAGGGAGAAAACCGACACGAATGCAGGGCAGGCCAAGCATTCATGCTTTCAGTTGAGAATCCCGGCCACTGTGCTGTTCCCGTTGCTAGTCGAACAAACCCGTACATGGGACTTGTGATCGAGCTTGATCGCGCATACATGCATCAGATTGTCGAAGAGCTTGGCATTCCTCGGAAACGTGTCCGCAAAGACGGAAGGCGTGGCGGGCTTCCGATTGATCTCAGTCCGCAGTTCTTGAATTGTATTGTGCGAGCGGTTGGCCTTTTGGACACTCCGGAAGCGGTCCCAATGCTGTACCCAGGGGTGATGCGCGAAATCTGCTATTGGCTTCTGACCGGCCCCGCCTGTGATGAGATCGTCGACCTAGCGATGGAGAGTTTTCAGGACGGACGTATCCTCCAGGCTATACAGCTTCTCCGAGGAAAGTTCAGTCGTCCGATAAAAGTTGAACAGCTTGCGACAGCCGCTGGCATGAGTCCTGCGACCTTTCATCGTCAGTTCAAGTCTGTGACGTCGATGTCTCCAATGCAATATCTGAAGCAACTTCGCCTGGTGGCGGCTCGCCGCCTCATGATCACGAGCAACTCCAATGTGGAAAGCGTTGCGAACGAGGTAGGATATTTGAGTGCATCGCAGTTCAGCCGCGAATATACTCGCATGTTCGGCAAACCTCCTCGTCGCGACGTATCTAACTGCGAGTCATCGCAATCTGCTTCGTCACGTTTTGCTTAGGGGTGGGCTAGCAAAGATTTTGTTCTGAGAGGCGGCTTCTCGGCGGTGAAGTCCTTGGGACAACGGCAGGAGTTCGCCGGGTTTTCACTATCGCCGGTAATCCCTCACAGAAGACAGAGATAAGCGCTACTTGACGCGCAGACACTGTCATGGAACGGAACATGACATGACCGGAGATGGCTCCGACAGTGATAGCGATCACTGTGCCGAATTGGGCAGGTGTAAAGAGCGCGATTCGCCGCCGATCCGGAGCAAGGGAACGCTGCATCGTCATTAGCGGCATGGGCCACGATTGTGACAGCGACGAGTTGCAAGCCATGAATAAGTGTGCTGCCAAATCTGCCAGACAAGGCCGTGACGGCGAAGGCGAATCCGAACATGAGTAGCACAGACGGTAGCGTGAAACCGATCCACCCCGCGATTCCGCCCAGCCACTGAGTTCGTACAATCCCCATTGCGAAGCAGACTTGACTGCTGGAGGGGGCCCGGCAGTAACTGTGAGCGAGCGACGATCTCGGAGAAGCTAACTTTGCGTTGTAGAAGTCATCATGAGCCATTCCTCGCGAAACGCGGTCGACCAACGCCATGAAGCCGAAGTACATATGGAGTTGCTGCGTGCAAAGCTCCGTCCTGCTAGTTGTGCCATCCGAGTTGTGGGGAGTATTCTTACTCGCCTGACCTCTGCCAAGGCTCCGCAACGATCTACTTTTCTTTGCTCACTGGCTGCCGCACATCGCTTGGATGAAGCAATAGAGACGAGGCGGGTTGTGACGTAGCGCTTGCGCGGCTACTCAACCGCTGAGTGATGTCCCCAATTAAAGCGTCTACCGATAATTCCTTTCACGATGAGATGGTCGGTCGCGGCAGTGGGGCCGAGGCCGACACCGACGTTGATCTCCCATTTCGGCGAGACGTTCAAGTCGGCCACGGCGAAGATTTGCTGCTGCTGATTATGCAATGTGTCGAATCGTACGAGCCGACCGTAATCAGCGTAATACTCCAACCCTCCGCTAACTACCCGGGTAAAGTCGTAGCTCACCTTGACGCCCGGGGAGAACCCGAGCCCTTGGTTCACATCCGGCCCATGCAGTGTGCGCTCCAGGGCAGGGTTGAATGCCAAGTACCAACGACCAAGTGTCTTGTCGACAATGGGGCGGATCTCCCAGGTCCAAGTGTCCGGCGAGTAGACGGCTCGCTGATAACCGATCTCGGTTGAGAGACTGAGACCGACTGGCAGATGCCAACTATCAGGCGCTTTTACCCGCGGACGGATATGATCTCCTACCCATTGGACACCATGCCCATCCTGCGAACTGGTGAAGACGTAAAATCCCACCTCCGCCCAATTGTTGATTCCCTCGGTAAGCTCAAGCGTCTCGTGTTCCTGGTGGTTCGTTGGAAGGACACCGTCAACGTAATATTTCTGTCCCTCAGGGGTAAAGTTTGAATGCAGTTCAACCATCAGGTTTTTCGGGGCGACGGTGTCCGCGCCGTAGACCTGGATCTCATAGTTACCTTGCGCCACGGCGGTCCCTAGACCACCTAAGATTGCCGCAACTACAAGAATCGCCTTAGCCGCTAGATTGAGCTTTATTTTATGCATAAGTGAATACCATCATGAAGCCTCGGTCCATGTGATCCTGTTGATGACAATGGAAGAGCGTCTTACCCGGATTGTCAGCAACAAACTCGACCTCCGCAGTGCTGCCAGCACGAAGGAGCACAACGTCCTTCCACAAGCCGTGAAGCTCGGCACTACCGTCTACTCGACGCACTTCAAAGCTATGCCGGTGGAGATGGATTGGATGGTCATCCATGCTTTGATTTTTCATTACGAGGCGGTAGCGCTGACCGGCTTTGAGCAGAGGTGAATGACTCTGCGGATAGCTTTGGCCGTTAATCCTCCAGAGTTCTTCGTTTCCGTGACCCTGAAACTTGGAATCAAAGGCGAGTTCGATCTGCGTCGTACCGTTTTGTGGCGCAGTCTGTCCCTTTGTTGCGAATTGCGAGTAGTTCCAGACAAGACCCTCGGGCTGGTTCCAGACAGGTTTGCCGGTCGCGTTGGCGTACTCAATGACAATACCCATGCCTGCTGCCTGAACGCCCTTCCTCACCTCCCCCAACACCCAGACGCCAGGCGCGTTCATCTCGACAACGGCGCTTATTCTTTCCGCGGGAGCGAGGCGCAGCATCGACACCGTTTGGGGATGAGTTATGCGGTTACCATCTAAGGCAATGACATGGAAGCTATGTCCCGCGAGCGCAATCCAATGGATCTCGGTTGGACTTGAGTTGAGTATGTGCATCAGCACCTGCTCACCCTGCTTGACTCGAACCGGCTCGCCGAACCCAAGCGTCTTGCCGTTGATCGTAGAAGCATCATAGACCGGCATCATGTAGCCGTCGTCTGACCCCTTGAAATGCCCCCCCCAATCATGCAGGCCCAGGAAGACCTCCCGGTCATAGCGCTCTGTGGCCCCACGGGGTTCGATCAGTAAAAAGCCGTGCAGTCCGCCGTATTGCGCTTTGCTCAAATCCTTGCCCGCGAAGGTGTGAGTATGGAACCAACGAAATCCCGGAGGATCGGGATTGAAGGTGTAGCTTGCAGTCCCTCCGGGAGGAATCATGGGCGTCCCTTCCTCCATAGCTCCGTCGATCGCAGACGGCAGAAACAGACCATGCCAGTGGACTACCTCTGGATCGGCGGTGTGGTTGCGCACCTCGACCGTGTAGTTGTGCCCCTGCCTCATGCGAAGCACTGGACCCGGGACTTGATTGTTGTACGCGGCTGTCCGGTAGTGCCGTTTGGGGGAGACTTCGACGAGGTATGGGGCAATATCCAGGGTGAAATCAGCAGGCTCCAGACCGAGCCCCGTCGCGCGGAAGGCAGAGGAGCCTACAGCCATTCCCGAAAGTTGTGAAAACTGTCTACGATTTAAGATCATTTATTGCGATCTCTCCAGTCGTGGCTTAATGCAAATCTGGTTAGAGCTGGGGCAATTTTGCGCTCGATCGACATCCATGACTCCGTTTAGTGAAAAGTCCATGTGGCTACGGTCCTGCTCCCACCTGTTTTCTTTGTGGCACTTCCGAACGGCGGTTGGAAGGCGCGGACATAGATGCGGCTGACGTGCCTGTCTGACGGTTTTCCGCGTCAGCTCAGTGACCGGCTTGCGAACACGAGAGTCTTCGTCGATAACCAGCACCAAGGGGTTTGTATTTCTCTCGCGAGATTGCTTCGTAACGCCATGAAACAACACTAGGCCGTCCCGAAACGACTTTCTATCATCGTTTTGTATAGGGTGTCCCAGAGCCCCCAAGTCCTGCCCTGCCCCAATGCACCTTGCAACTGCGCCATCCGAAGCAGCCCAACCTTCGAAATGATCACACCCAAGATCGCACCGATGGAGAGTTGTTCTACATCCCAGAGAACTGAATCCGGATGTCGGGACTACCTGCTTATGACGGATCAGTTTCCTCCGACGACAGTTGGAAGCAGGTCTGCTTCATCCGACACCTTCCTCAGGCGAAATCTGCTGAGGGGACTGAGATGAAATCTTGCAAGCCCGGATAGTTGCGGCGCGAAATCGGAAGCTCCTCAGCGCGGTCTAGGTCGATGTTTACGACCGAGGAGGTTTGAGAGGCGTCGTTCGGCAGGCCTCCTCGCCGCGACGTATCTAACTGCGAGTCAACGCAATCTGCTTCGTCACATTTGGCTTAAGGGGTCGCGCTACCGAAAGTCAGGGCGTGCGCCCTGAATGAGGGCACTAACTCGCCGAAATGAATCCGCGAATCTTCGCTGCGATGAGATCAGCCTCCGTGTCGAGGGCAAAATGGCCGGCGTCGAAAATATAGACTTGTGCGTCTTGGACATCTCTTCGATACGCGGATGCTTCTGCAACTTGGAATGAGGAGTCGTACTTACCCCACAGGACTAACAAGCGTGGCTTGTGTTCCCGGAGCCACGCCTGCCACAGTGGATAGGATGCGACGTTCGTGCGATAGTCATAAAAGAGATCACTTTGGATCTGCGACTGACCGTCCCGGCTCAAGAAAGAGTACTCGTCCGACCACAGATCGGGATCGTATCTGGAAGTGTCGGGATCACTGCCAATGTGACGCCTCCTTGCCGCTTCGAACGATAAGAAGTTCTCACGAAGCGCTGCTTCGTGGGTCACGCGATCCAACCAAAAGGCTCTTCTTGTCTCCCAGAGAGGCCCTAGGCCGTCTTCGTGAGCAACTGCATTCTGGATAATCAGACTCTCGATACGTTCAGGATGGGCGAGGGCGAGACGGAAACCAACGGGTCCTCCGTAATCCTGAACGTAGAGACTGTATCGAGAGATGCCCTTAATCGTCACGAACTCATTGATGATGTAAGAGATGTGATTGAAGGTATAGGTGAACTTGGATGGATCGGGAGCATCGCTGTGCCCGAATCCTGGGTAGTCAGGTGCAATCAGGTGGTACGTGTCTGAAAGGCGTCGCAATAAAGGTTCGAACATGCGTGACGACGATGGAAAACCGTGGAGGAGTAGAAGGGTCGGTGCCCACTTCGGCCCAGCCTCGCGGTAGAAGATTGACAAGCCGTCTACCTGGACCGTTTCGTAGCGTACTGTGCTGTTCGTCATATCCTCTCTCCTTCTAACGCCGCCGGACGGCAACTGCAATGCGACATAACGGCAAGACTTCTTTTGAAACCCCTTTAGGTGCTCCACGTGCGGATGTTCGTCATCTATAGCATTGCCAGACGCAGTTAGGAAAGTTCTATCTGGCGATCAAATCGCCGACGGTCATACGAAAAGAGTGCTATTCGCCAAAGGCGAATAGGAGCGCGCGGTGTTGCCTTGCCGCGAAGGCAAGCCCCGCATCTCACAAGCGAGATATGGGGACCCGCTTTTCGTGTCCATCCGCATCGAGCATGCTTAGATTGCAAACGTGCTCTCGATGATATCGGCTGCTATGTCGGGACCATCCAGCGAGGCAATCTCGTCGCCCAGCTTTTTCGCTCTTTCACGATACGCTGGTTCCTCCAGGACCGTTCCCATGGTCTCTGCGACACGGTCTGGCCCTACATCTTCGAAGGCAACAAACTCACCAACGCCATGGTAGGCAATCCTGGCGGATACACCCGATTGTTCAAAACCGATCGGAAGAGCGACCAGGGGAACGCCGGCGACCAGCGATTCAAGCACGGTATTGAGACCCGCGTGGGTGACGCAGAGACACGCTTTGCGCAGAAGAGCAATCTGAGGTGCGGATCTCACGATAATGGCGTTCTCCGGAAGAGGCCCCAGTGCCTCCACATCGAGGTTGGACCCGATGGACAGGACAAGTTGTGTGCCTGGCATACGTGCTGCTCCCGCCACGATCGCGGCATAGTGGCCAGGGTGCCCGTTCAGCATCGTACCGAGCGAACCATAGATCAGACGCTCACCTGTAAGTTTTCCCCAGGGAAATGGTATGGGGATTCGGCTTTCTTCGCTGACGAAAGGCCCTGTACGATGGAACGTAGAAGGCCATTCGTCGATGGGAAAATCGAAGGCCCGTGGAGTTTGCGAGATGACCGCCAACTTGGACGTAGTGGCGTCGGGGACACTCCAATCGATGGAAAGCCCGGAACGTTCCGCGAACTCTGAAAGCATCGGGATCAACGGAAGATAAGTCTCTGCCACCAGTTGCATGTCGGCCAGATTTCTGCTCACCGCCTGAGCCGAAGTGTCGAATACACCAGGAACAAATGGATTTGGCATTAAGCCGGCTGGGTGCCAATGCATCACATTCCAGATATGCACGTATGGAATCTCGAGCGACATCGGCACTATCTCGACAGGGCCGAACGCAATATCGAGGACCGCTGCCTCAATTCCTTCGCGGCGCAGCAAGCCAGGAAGTTCAGCGAACACGGCGGTATACAGAGGAGGTACGCACTCTGCCATTGTGCATCGCATAACATCCAAGCCATGCAACGGTGCCAGCCTCGCCCACAGCTTCGCTGCCGAACCCACCGGGAATGCTTCGGCGCCGTAGGCCGCGAAGCCAAGGCCGGCCTCCAGAACGCGAGCTTCCATATCGGGGATGTTGAAGAAAACTACTTCGTGTCCACGTGACTGCAGACGTCTTCCGAGTGCGATCATCGGGTTCATGTGCCCTGAAACCGGCGCCGAGATAAATCCAAACTTCATTGTTCTATCTGCTCCAATCAATCGTCTATCAGCGGATGTATTACTCGTTGGGTCAATCCCCCCTGATTGACCCAACGAGTCTCATCCGGATGGACGCGAAGTCGGGGCGATGTCCTCCCGGTCGAGTAGAGGGTTCGCATCGATGAGGAGGCGATTAGGAAATCTTCTTGTAGAAAGCGTGCATATGCTCGGAGATGTAATCCAGGCAGTCCTCTACAGCAAAGTGACCCGCCGTCAGTTTATGAATCTCCGCCGATGGAAGAACCTCAAGGTAGACATCTCCCCCCTCAGGTGTGAAGAAGATATCTCCTTGACCCCAGAAAATGATGGTCTTCGGCTGCCGGTCTTTCAGGAACTTCTGCCATGCCGAGTAGAGTTGAACATTGGTTCTATAGTCGTAGAAGAGATCCACTTGAATCTGCCGAGCGTGAGGCCGCTGCAGCGTCACGTAGTAGTCCATGTTCCAGTTGTCCGGACTGATCAATTCTGGCTTTGAAGAACCTGTAAGGTATACGGCCTTCACCGTCTCGAGCGCAAGGAGCGGGTCAACGCCGGCCTCGCTCTCTGTTGTGCGCTTCTTCCACAATTCGCTCCGCAGCCCGGCCCAAGCTGGGGTGAATCCAACCTCATACGCATTCGTATTCTGGATGATGAGCCACGCGAGGACTTCAGGTTTCTTCGTGAGAATGCGGAACCCAACTGGGCCACCGTAGTCCTGCACAAAGAGTCCGTATTTCGTGAACCCCTTCAACTCAAGGAAGCGGTCTACGATATGCGCGAAGTTGTCGAATGTGTAGGAGAAGGTCGCCGGATCGGGAGTGTCGCTGTTTCCGAATCCCGGATAATCTGGCGAAATGACATGAAACCGGTCGGCGAGTGCGGGGATCAGATTGCGGTACTGGTGGGACGACGAAGGAAACCCGTGCAGGAGGACAAGCTTTGGGCTGGAAGGATCGCCCGCTTCGCGATATGCAATGTTGATGGAGTCAACCATAAGGGTTTTGTAGGTCACGGTGGTAGCAGATACCGATGGTGCAAATGTCATGGATATTGTCCTCTCAGGATCTGGGCGACGTCGATTGTTCGACCCTCGCCACTGCCGTGCGCTGAAACACAACCGCCCCTGTACGGCGGATGGTTGACACTGCTCGAGAGTATTTGAGCCTCAGGGGTGGCGTAAATGTCGAAAGCTATCGAATAGCCGCCTAATCCTGTCATCGCCGTAATTGGAACATCACTCATTGGCGAACGGTCATTATCGTTCGCGGGCAACTGGTATACAACAAGTCTTCCTTGACTCTCTGCGAGTTCGCCCCGATCAGGTTCAGCTGTAAACCCTGCGGAGTCGAATCGCTCTTCCTCCGCCCGCAGGTTATCGAAAGCAGATCCGGCGCCGGATACGCAATCAAACGGCAACGGAACTTGCCGGTCTCGGGTTGAACGGCGAGTATTCGATAAAATGCGACGAGCTTACAGGGAACTCGATCTCGTTCCAGTGGGAGATGGTTACTTGAACGAGGCGCGGCGCATCGGTGGTAGTGACTTCATGGATCGCCTCTTGAAATAGGATTGCTGCCGTACCTGTGATCCGGAGGGCTCGTCGGCGTCTGAGGTCCGGGACGAGGATACCGATGCGGTTATCAATCAGGAGGTTTCCGAGGCTGTTGTACAGACTATTGCCCGGGTAGTCCGGGAAGCGGATCGTTTTGTCGTCCGCGATTGTCACGAATCCAGGATTACCACCTCGATGGGAAACGTCAAGACCGCGTTCCGGGTGGCCGGTCGCAATGAAGAACAAATCTGTGTCGTGCAAAGTGGTGGACTGTTGACTGGTCAGCCGTTCGCCGGACAGTTGCGCCACGTTGTCGCTTGGATGCGTGTCCCATTGAATCGTTCGCTTTGAGATGTACTTCGGGCAGTTGCCATATGCCTCAAGAGCTCTCAATTCGATCGTGTCAGGATCAGGATGGGACAACGTTCCGTTAATTCGATAGCGCATGCGTGTTTGCAAGTCGATGAAAAGACTTCCTGCTGGCCCTCCCTCGTTGGCCGCTTCTATGATCCACGGATCTATCGGCATGACGAGTTTCCGAAGATCGAAGACCAGTCTTGTTTGATCGGGAACAGCGACGAATCCGAGATGGCCAATCATAGGAATGCTCCAGAGGTGGCCTCTATTCCCAACTCCAAGCATCGCTAAAGATCTCTGGGACAGAAAAGGAATGATGCCCTTTGCGATACGTGCGGCAATCATAGGCGAATTCGCCTCCGCCTCCTCGGTCTCGCCAGTCAGTTCGTGCATCCGAACTTCACCGTCGTGAAAAGGGTTCGTCATCGAGTTCTCCGTTCATCGGTTCCATCATCTTCAGATCCTCTCGGATTGGTATCGATAAGCATGAAGCTGTCCGCCTCGCGCAACGAGAAGCAGTTCACCACCTCGAGGCGCATCAGTTGCCGGCCATACAGCCAGCAGCCGTGGTCTCATAATAGAGCCTTTTGCGTTCGGAGCTGATCGGATAGATTCTCCCGCACGCTATCGTGCAGCAGGCTTCCCGTGATTCGATGAGCGCTCCGCATTCAGCTCCAGATATGTGGTTTCAACAAAGGTGGGGAACCTCGCTGCGTTACCGGTCAATGATTCATCGTGCAGCGTTGCTTTAGCTTCCTTTAGCGTGTGTCCTTGATCGAATAGCTGCTTAATCTGTGCGCGTCTGTCCTCAGCCGCTGCGAGTCGCTTTACCAACTCGGCCCTGGACAGGAGGTCACCGTGACCTGATACGTAGAGATCGGCATCGAGTGCGAGAATTGTCCGCATGAACGCAAAGAATCCAAGCGAAGATCCGTTCTTGTTCAGATGAACGCCAGGATACAAACTAGCAGCAGGCGTGAGTAAATCGCCCGCATAGACGATCCTTTGTACCGGCAGGTAAACGACGATGTCATTGTCGGTATGTGCAGGTCCGGCATGTATCAGCCGCACCGTCACCCCATTAAGAACCCGAGTAACCGTACCTTGCACGGTGCTTGAGGGGAGGTAGTCCTTCATTCTTGGATCGGCCGGAAAGCCGTTTAGATACGGATCGTTGATGAACTGCCTCATCCTTCGGACGGCATTTTCATGAGCAATAATCTGCATGCCGTGTGGATAGGCGGGTAAGCCATTGATATGGTCCGGATCGTCGTGCGTAAGGATCATCACATTCACAGGCTTCGGAGTCAGCTTTGCGATTTCCGTCAATTGCTTTCTTGCTGTCTTAATGAACATCTGAGAGTCGATAGCGATTACGCCGTCGTCGCCGATGATGAAGCCCGTGTTGCTGATCCCACCCGATACCCAGTAGGCGCCTCCCCTTAGTGCATGAACCGTCAGCTTCTCTCGCAGCGGAAGGACGATTCGCAACGCCGCAAAGCGAAGAGCGGGTACGAAGGCTACGGTAATAAGCGCGATGAGGAGTATGGAAAATACGCCGCCGCTGACCACGAGGATTCTCGTCCCGTTCAATCCGTTTGCTCCCTTGCGCATGAGTTACTCTGCTGCTCCAGCCGATCGAACCATGTAAGCATCTAATTTCGATAGGGAGTCAAGTTGCTCCTCTTTGATTAGATCTGGGCGATGCCGCTTGATTTTATCCACGCCTATGCCGTGCGCTAGGACATAGCCATCCATGCACGGCGGATGGCTGCGTTGCTCGAGAGTATTTCAGCCTCACGGGTGGCGTAAATGTCGAAAGCTATCGAATAGCCGCCTAATCCTCTCATCGCCCGCAGCTTGAAGGTCACTGTTTGATGAATGGTCATTGTCGTTCGAGGGCAACCGAGCTTCAATTGTTTCTTTACACTCAAACAGCCCTCCTCTATCCGACTTCGCCCTTTCGGGGCAGGGCGTGGCTCTAGCAATGGCTGCAGAAGTGCCCCTGACGGGCACGTCTCGCCTCCACAAGGAGAATTGGGACAGCGCCCAAAGCAACAACACTATCGATCCGATCTATATCGAAGAGCATTCGTGCAAGAAGACCACCCAGCGTTAGTGCCGCGAGATAGGCACAGGTCGCGGATTGGACGGCATCCGCTCTCAATGCCTGATTGTCATTTCGATTCGCTTCGTTCCTCTTCAATCGGGCGAGAACCGGCATGAGGATGAGGGCTGCACAAGTAACCGCGATGCCCAACGGACTCGAGTCTACTTCAAGCTGTTGGAAGAAGGTGATGAACGCGATAACTATCACAATCAGAGCCAGCGCATATAGTAACGATCCGCAGAGCCGTGCCGCGCGGCGCTCCGAGATGCGTATCCAAGGTGCGAACTGGAGCAATACCACGTTCGCCGAGAAGAGTTCAATTAGACTGTCCGAGCCGAACGCAAGCAAGGAAGTACTCCTCGCCCTCCAGGCGGCGTGGAGTGCAAGGGAACACTCCACAAGCATCCATGCGATCGTTACCCACTGCAGCGCGAGGATTCGATTGTTCGACCCAGTCATTCTGGGATTCATCACGCGCCCCCTCAAAATCTGTGGAGTCAACGCGACCAGCCCCTTTCGCAGCATCTGTTCGAGTTCTTAATTATCCTCATGCATGTTCGTCCTCCGTCGCACATGCGCAGTCTTTGCAAAACGTGTGATTGAGGCGGTGAGCGAAAATCATGAATAGACTCCCCGTCAACGTAACACCAACCTCGATCCAGTGATTCGGAAGCCGGTTTCCATAGTAGGCTCCCATAGCGATGAGGCCAAGGCCGATGCACATCAGGTAAATTGTCGTTTTTCTGCGATGCATGCGATACCCATTGAGCAGAGCGATGGCACCAATCGCCGCGACCAAGATCGCCAGGCTACGGTGCGTAGATTCCTCCGACGGTAGAAAGTGTGCGGCAACCGCTGACATCGACAGCAAGACCGGCATCAGCAGGCAATGGACCACGCACAAGGCGGAAGCACATTGTCCGATTTGATCGGGCCAGCGTGCTCCCAGTGCAATGAACGGTACTCTCGTTCCGCTATTCAAAATATCTCCTTTGCTTCATGAAGCAATGTCCTGCCTTAATCCTCGATGATCGCGCCTTTGAAGTTATGCATGAGATAAGCTCCGATACCCATCGCCAGGAGCATTAGCAAAACGAGTGCTGCAAGCTGGATCCATTCCGCTAGAGAAATCGCATATTCAACCGCGCGTTATCCCGCCCGAGACGGTCGAGGCCTGCCTCTCGGCGTATCTGCTTCATCAGCGACCGGCGATAACGCTGCCGAGATGACGGCAAGTGTCGAAAGCAATTCACTCGCTTCACAGGCGCTCCTTTGTGGCTGCGCCCTCCGAATGAGAACGCAGCCACTAAGCGATGGGAGGAGGTCGAACCCGTTGCGATGGGGGAATCCAGATGGCGAGCCGCTGCGGCTCGCGCGCGAAGATGGGAGCCTCTGTCTCAGACGCGAGCGAGAGCAAACCAACGACGACCACGGCACAAACCGCGACCATCTGAGCACAGGACATACACACGGCACATTGACCTTCGTGTATGTCGGCCTTCTGATGAGTATGCGCAGCTGCCGCGATGCTCATGCCAAAAAGCGCAACCAGAAGTAGCAGACACATGACAATGTGCTTGCGTGTCGCCCGTTCTGGAGATCCGATCAGCATGCTGGTCTTTTCAGATTCCCTTGTTTGGAGTTGGCATGTCAAGTTTTGCGGTTGGACGTCCGCGTGTGACCTTATGTGATTTCCTGACACGTGAGGAGCTAGCGATCCTCTAACGAGCATCGCTAGCTCTCTATTCTCACCGAGATAATGAGCAGTCGGGCCACAGCTCAGCGATCAACGAAGCATGCGGTGGGACCACGTCGCGTGCCCTACCGCTTTCCCCGAAACCCAATCAAGAGGCCAGCAGACATGCCGATGGATTGCTGATGGCCTCCAGCGAAACTGTAATCATAAGCAGGTTCCAAATACCACCCGAATTGGTGTCGGCCCGCCGGCCAGAACATGAAGTCTCCTGCAACTTCTGCGGAGAACGTGTTGAG